>JAAHTH010000574.1_pt2 | contig 18067 bp, 25 predicted proteins | sample 6116091 | NCBI WGS metagenome assembly JAAHTH01 (sample SAMN13939990, study PRJNA603662) | sponge metagenome | isolation source: marine sponge | host: Mycale hentscheli | place: New Zealand | collected 2006 | reverse complement strand
TAAATACAAAAATATATTACTAAATACAAAAATATATTACTAAATACAAAAATATATTACTAAATACAAAAATATATTAATAAATACAAAAATATATTAATAAATACAAAAATATATTATTTATTTTATAAAGTATTTACACTATAAAATAAAATTGAATATTATTTTCTATAATATTTGGATTATATATTAAAATGGAAGAAATGAAACAATCACAAAACCATGGTTTTAAATTTGAAGGTATGGTAAGAGAGAAGGTTTTTGATTTACAACCAAATAGCAATGATACAAATATACATGATATTCCATGTCGAGAGAATAAATTTAATCCAAATGAAAATGTTTCAATAAAAACAACAGGTTCTAAGACAATATGTTGTGGTGATATATTGAGATTTTACAATTATGATTTTACAAAATTGAATACAATGATTGTTATAGGATACAAACAAACAGATACTCATAAAATAATTCAGAAAATTTATGAAATAGATTATAATAAAGAATGTCATAAGCTATTATTTGGTTGTATAACAAAAGAAGAAATAGAAAAATATGTGGAAGGTATAAAATCAATTCCTTCTACTGTTAAAGGTAATGAAGCAAAAAAAATATTTGATTATTTGAATGAAAAAAAGAAATTATCAAAAAATAGTTTAATACAAATAAATCCAAAGGTAGATAGCAAACAAAGTAGAGTTCAATGTTCAATACCAAATTTTGAAACAACTCTTCAAAATTTTATAAGATATATGTCATCATGTGAATATCCAAATTTAATAAGAAATAAGGAAATTGCGTTATCAATTGAAAGCTTAAGAAGAAAACGCAATAATAAATCTACAAAGTAATTTTATAGTAATTCATTAAACTTATGTATTAGTTCTTGTTTAGATATAGATTTAGGACCAACTGTATTATTGAAATCAAAATTAATATTTGATAATTTTTTTATATTTTCTTCAATAGATAATTCATTTTTAAATTTAATAAAATAATGAGATTGAACACTTTTACTCTCTATTACAGTATCAATATTTCCAGCATTAACTCCTACTCGACGAAAAGATATATCAGGATTTTCTGTTTTTTTAACAAATTCATAATTATTAGGTATTAATATATCATTTACTATTCTATTATATGATTCTTTTTTCCATATTTGGAAAACACAAGGCACATTATGTTCGATATTATCAACCAAAAATGAATTATCAGGTAAATCAATCTCTAATACCAGATGAAAATTTAAAGGAAATGCTTTTTTTAAACTATCTTTCTTGAAGCTCTTTGGTAATATAAATGATATAGTATTACAAAATTCACATGATTTTTTTATAAATTTAATAGCTATTGATGACTGCCTACCAAAAGGTGGATTACCTATAATATGTATATTATCATATAATTTTTGTATACTATTATAATTATAATCCAAATAATTTTGTTTACTTATTTCATGATTTTCCGGTTCTAGATCATAAAATAAATAATTATTACTTAATGATTTAATACTATCAATGAAAGCACCATTACCAGCACTAGGTTCAATAATCAAATCTTTTTTATCTATTTTGATATTTTGACTTATATAATTTATACATAAAGTAACAATATTATTTTTTGTATAATATTTATCAATTGTGTTACGTTTTAATCCTTTATTTTGTTTAATATTCATTTTATAATTATATTAATAAAATATTATTATATCAATTTTTCTATTAAAAAATGTATTTAGTTGGAGAGAAGATAATATAATAATATTTTACAAACCTAAACAGTTCATAAGAGAAGACCATAATCTTTGTTTTTCTATTTTCTTTTTTCTTACATTAATGAAAAAGTTATATATTCCACGACCGAATCTATATCTTTTTTTTTCTCTCTTCTCAAAATATACAACAACAGGAGAGAAATTACTATTTTCTAATTCTTTAACAAAATTCTCATCACTATAACTGAGAAATGGAGTTTTAACATTCCAATCAACATGTGAAATGAATAGTTTTGTTGGCATTTTAAATAATAAATTAATAATTAATTATTTAAAAAGTAAAAGCATTTCAATTATATTCTAAACTTTCTTCCAAGAGCAAACCTTATTTTTATTTGGTTTGGATATATACATAAAACCATCATTTCCCTTCTTTTTTTTATTACAATAATCGTTAGCTGGATATGGAGGAGATTTTCTATTTCTATATTTTTTTAATGTTAATTTCTTTCCAGAATTTTCTTTCTTTTTAGATTTCTTTTCAGAAATCTTTTCTATCATTTTAATCATCTTCTCTCTTTCTGTTTTTGTTAATTTTAAAGGGTTTGTTTCAGTTTTTAAAGCATATTTAATATTACGCATCCAAATAGCTCTACATTTACCGGCACATTTACCATTTTCAATTTCTTTTAATAGTTTCATCGCTCCTTTTTTATCAACAAAAGGCATTATATATAATTACATAATATCTACATAAATTGGCAATTCTATTAAACTAAAATATATTATATTTATTATAATTGTAATAATAGGTTGTTCATTGATACCAGTCATATCTATATTTATTGTAATATCATCATTATCAATACTATATTGTATAATATTTTCAAATAATTTACTTTTATTTGGTATAATTCCCTTTTGAATATATTCATTGATTTTCTTTTCTATAAAATCAGTAAATATTTCATCAAGTGTAATAGATTTAATTTTTTCAGATAATATTTGTATCATTTGATATTGATTTTTTTCTATTTTATCTATCAAAAATGGAACAGCAAATGTTTTTTTAATAATATCTGGATATGTTAAATATAGTTTAATATTTTTTCCTTCTAAATTCTTAGATAAAATCTCTAATGTATTTTTTTTTGTTTTTACTTTACAATTTGTAAAATCTGTATTAGTAAGATTATATTGAATACCTAATAATTCTTCATCGCAAGGATTTAAATTATATTTAAAATTACGAATCAATTCATCTTCGGTATAATCATATTTATTTTTTGATAACATAGTATTATCAGGGTCTTCTATTCTAATTCTCTCTTTGTCTATAACATCTAAACATATTGTCCAATGTAAATCTATTTTTGTATCTTCTAAATTATTGGTTTTTAAATATGCTTTTAATTTTTCAAGAATAACACTTAATGGTATTGCTTTATTTAAATTATTGTCTTCTTTGTAAATCTCTTCGTATATAACAGTATTATTACAATTAGATAATTTTACATTATCTTTTTTATCAGGAATTACATATAGTTCAGGTATTTTACTTCTAGAATTTAATGTATTGTAAGCAATTTCACTTATTTTATCTTGTTGTTCATTACAAATATATTTTATTATTGTTTTTACATTATTACATGCTTTACCACAAAAGTCACTATATACTACTAATCTCATATTATCAGGAATAGTAAGCAAATCTTCTTTATCATATATAATAAAACCATGTGCTCCTGTAATAATATACGATTGACATTCACCGCCACCTTTATGAATGCGTTTTCTAGTATATTTTCTAAGTTTTTTAGTATTTTTTTTATTATATTTTTTACTTTTATTTTTTCTGTAATATACCATTATATATTACAAATAAAAAAATATAATATTTATCATAGAATATATGAATAACTTACAAATATAATACTAGATAAGAAAGGCAATAAGTAAAATAGTTCCTATAACAGTAATATACGGAATTGTAATATTCAATAAATCAGTTAGAAATGTATATTTATATTTTTTTTTCTTTTTATTATTTCTCTCAAGAGAAAGTAAATATTCGAGCTCTTTCTCATCTTTAAAATTATATTTGTTATACATTATTAAATTTAATAATAATGAATAAAGGAGGTTCAATTTTATTGTTTTATAAAAAATATATATGATTTATATATGGAATTGAAAAATACAAAATTAGTGAAATCATTCAGATATAAAGATGATGATTGGAATGAATTTTTTAAAAATACCAATAATGTATTTTATACATATGATAGTAAGAAACATGATTATGATAACCATGTTCATTTATATATAAGACGAGAAGATGGATTATTAGGATATAATATAAAGAAAGATGGAAAATCAGTAGAAAGTGGAATAGTAGATGATAATTGGAATGCAGATGATTTTAGAGAATATTATGGAAGACATGCTGGAGGAAAGAAAAGAAAACGTTCTAGAAAAAGAAAGACAAAAAGAAAAAATAAAAAAAGAAAAATGACAAAAAGGAAAAAATTAATATAAAAAAAATTGAAATTTTTATATTAGTAACTTGAATTAGAGCAAAGAGAATTATGTCTTGTTATGAATATGAAAAGTATGTTACGAGCAAAGAAAAGTTGAGAGAAACACTAGAGGAATATGGTGTAGCGATAATTCCAAATGTATTGGATGAAAAAGAATGTGATAATATGCTGTCGGGAATATGGGATTATTTTGAACACATTAGTGAAGAATGGGAAAGTCCTATAAATAGAAATGATGAAAAATCGTGGCGATGTTTTTATGAATTATTTCCATCACATAGCATGTTAGTTCAGCATTGGAATATTGGACATTCGCAAGCTTGTTGGGATGTTCGGCAAAATGAAAAGATTCTAGATATATATTCGTATTTTTGGAATTGTACTAAAGAGGAATTATTATGTTCATTTGATGGGTTAAGTTTCAATCCTCCTCCAGAAGTAACAAAAAAAGGATGGAATCGAAATAATTGCTGGCTACATTGTGATCAGTCATTTACTGAAAATGATTTTAAATGCCTTCAAGGCTGGGTAACTGCTCTAGATGTAAATGAAGACGATGCTACATTGTCATTCTTAGAGGGAAGTAATAATTTTCATGAGCATTTTGCTAGGGAATTTGAAATAACAGAAAAAGATAATTGGTATAAATTAGATGATATTGAGAAGGAATTTTACTATAATAATGAGTGTTATTATAGAAAAATTAAATGTCCAAAAGGCAGTCTTGTTTTGTGGGATAGTCGAACAATTCATTGTGGCGTAGAGGCAAATAAGGGAAGAGCAAATCCAAATTTTAGAGCAATAATCTATACTTGCTATATGCCAAGACAACTAGCTACAAAAAAAGAATTAGAAAAACGGAGAAAAGCATTTGAAGAAATGCGAATGACAACACATTGGCCATGTAAAGTAAAATTATTTCCAAAAATGCCACGAACATATGGAAAAGAATTACCTACAATTACCTGTATTGTAAAGCCAAAATTGAAAGAAATTGGGTATAAGTTAGTTGGATATTAAAATAGTAGAAGAGAGATAAAAAGAATGATTATATCTTAAAAAGTTGTTTGACAATAAGGGTAATTAGGGGAGGAGGAACAGCATTACCAATTTGCTTTATTTGATCTTTTTTATTTCCACATAGTTTAAAATTCGCTGGAAAACCTTGAATTTGTTTGAGCTCATCAGGAAGAATACAACGAAGAAAGTAACCTTTTTCATTTTTAAGAGGAACAAATAGACGAGGTTGATGATCATATGTAGATATAATAGTCTTACTAGGATTTCTAATATCAATAATTTCAGCATGAATAGGAGAATCACGCTTACTGAAAGATAGCATATTCTCATGAACCTTGCCATTATATTCTTGATTTCTTGTTTTAGCTTTTAGACGTAGATAAGGGTGAATATTATTAGTATCTTCATCTTCATTATTATTCATATCTGTAATAATACATTCAGATGGAATAGAAGTCATGTCAAAATCATCTGGTTCAATTTTAATAGCACCTTCCATACTGAATTTAATAATATCTTTTAGATTGGGAAGATTATTTTTACCATCGTTTAATGGTTCAGGAAATGTGAAAGTTTGATTTAAATCTTTACGAATACCAACATATACTAATCGTTTTCTTAATTGAGGAACACCATATTGAACAGCATGACATACTTTATAAGTAACATTATATCCAAGATTTTCAAATTCTTGAATAATAACATCAATATATAATTCTCCAGTAGCAGTCTTTCTGGATAGAAGACCATCTACATTTTCTCCAATAATATATTTTGGTTTAATAAGTCTAGCAGTTCTAGCAAATTCTCTAAAAAGAGTATTTCTAGGGTCGTCGGGTAATTTTTTGCCTCCCTGTGAGAAGCCTTGGCAATTATGAACAATTGTATTTTCTATAATATAAGTATTATCATTTTCAACCTCAAAGTTATAAACTGGTTCATTTTCTACAGAATAGGAATCCATTTTGTGTAATGGAAACCAAACATAATTATCTTCAATAAATGATGAAACTGGATGAAGATTATCTCTAGTATAACCGCTAACACAATAAGTATCTTTTTGATTTACAACTCTTTCTTGAATAATACATGTTTTAGGTCTAACTGTCTTATGAATACTAAATATATGACCTAATTTAAAATATAATCTTTGTAAACCATAAGCTAAATTTACAGATGTAGTAGTATAACTAATAAGTTCATTTTTTTTAATACAACCATCAGCTCTTCTATATCCTTCAATAAAATGTTGAATCATATCAATAGGGGCATCTTGAACCCATTCTGGAATAATCTTATTATCAGCATATTTTCCAAACTTTTTTAGAATATTAAACCAAATAAAATTAGAACAACCATATTTTTTAGATTTACCAGAATCGCATTTTTTATCTGTAATTGGAATTACAAGAGAAATATTTCTAACAATATCATCTATATCATTATCGTTAATAGCAAAATAAATACAATTTTTACTTCTTCCATCTGATTTAACCGAATCTTGTATCCATCCATCTCCAATAAAATAACCCATCATAAACCAATATTCTGGTTTATCAATAATAATCTTAATATTATCAGTTCTATTAGAATTAACAATTTTATTAAAGGAGAATTCAGGAATTATTTTATTTGAATTAATAATCATACCAAAATAATCATTACTAGTAATATCTTTAGCATATTTCCAAATAGGTTTATCGTAACTTATATCATAATTTTTTAATTTTTGATTCCATTTTTTGATTTTTTCTCTAACATAAAATGGATGATTATCAGTAGATTTTATATTTTCAGGATGATATTTAATTCTGAATGTAAATATGTTACCGGAATATAATTTATTTTGTAAATTTACAATATTTTGAAAATTACCTATATGAGTTAATAATTTATCATTTAAATCAACATCTTGAATTAATTTATAACCATTAATAGTTAAAACTTTTGTATCTGTTACAAAACACGGGTGGCCCGCAAAGATTAAATCAACTTTATCTTTATATTCTGAAAATATAGAATCTGATATTAATTGAATATTTGTTTGATCTTTTGTTTTTTTTTGAGAAAGATCACATATAAGTGTAGAATTGGGAAAATTAAGTTTATGACAATCAGTAGCAGCTTTATCAAATTCATTAAATGCTAAAACATTTAATCCAGCATTATGAATTCCAAGTGTATCGCCACCCATACCTGAAAATAAACTAATAGCATTTTGTTTAGAAGTCATAATTATATTGATTTATAATTTTTAAATAATTATAATATCAATTTTAAATCATAATAAAAATTCTTTGCGATATCAGATTCAAATATAATATTTGGTGGGCTATTCCACTGAGAATATGGAATAGCTTTACTAGTAGAACTATCAAGAGCCAATAATTGTTTCAAAGCAATCATTCTCCTTTTTAAAGGAAATAATTTATTAGATAATTTTCTACTAATTTGCTTCCATCGCCATTCAAATTGTAAAGCAGCTTGCCAATCTGGGAATCCTTCAACATAACAAGCACGTTCCCACGTTTGACCAGCATTCACTTTCATAGAGGTAGCATGAGCACCACCTTTAATAATTTTATTATGTTGTCTAAGTCGTCTTTCTAAATCAACAGTTGCGCCTACATAAGTAGAATTGTCAGTAGAATGTAATAAATATACATATGACATATATTACTTTATAAATTATATAAAATAATATAAAAATTGAATAAATATTTATAAAATAAAAATTAAAGCAAGAGAGAAATAGATGGCGTATCAATATATTTTAACAAACAAAGAATCAAAATTTTATAATGAAGATAACTTTAAAGAAGATTACAAATTTAAAGTTGTTTTTGATTGTAACGCTGTAATAGAATATGGAAATAAGAGAGAAAAAATAAAATTAATTAAAGATGATGAAATATATTGGGATGATAATGTAATAATTTTACATAATAAAATGAAACATTATAAAAGCACCGGAACAAAAGATCATCTAATAACTAAACCTCCACCTTTGAGTTTATTGAAAATTATTTATGAAAAGCTAGAACAAAAATTAGCACCCGGTTCTGGTTGGGAAGCAATGATGTAACTTATATATTATTCCTAATAAATTCCATAGGATTTAAACTGCTTAGAGATGGGCGCCAATTTACTTTTAATGGAGAGCCAGGAAAATTATTAAATAATAGAGTTCGTTTATCATTTCTTTTTTTAAGCTCGAATTTACAATCTATTATCGATTTAAGTTTTTCAGTTAATTCATCGTTTTTAGCTAAGAATAAGATAAACTCATCTATAGATATTTGCGAGTCTCCATTAAGGTCAGCTTCTTTAAACATTTCATATATTTTTTCTTCAGTAAAGCAATTAACTTTAGATAATATAGCTTTGAATTCATCTATATCAATAGAATTATTATCATTATCATCAAATTTAATAAATAATTTTATCAAATCACTCTTATATTTTTCTTCTATTTCTATTTTTTTGAAATTTAAAATATGATTATATTCATTTTCTTTGATAAGATTATAAATATGATTATACTCAGAGTTAGTAAACCATTTGTATTTCAGTTTAATAATTTTTTTGAATTCGGTTTTTCTATACTCCAAGTTATATTCATTAGAAAATTTATCATTGAAAATAGGATATAATTTCATAATTTCTTTGATTCTATAATCAGGTATTATTTTAGAATTATTCATTTATAATATTATAATGTAAAATATTTACATGATTTAAATTTTTTATAAAATTTTGTAATTTTATTTGAAGCATGAGATTCATATACAGAATAAACGTTGTGTTTTAACAAACTTCTACACAATAAATCAAGATTATCTGTGATATTTTTACTCATGTCAATATAAAATATAGAATTTATATACATTTGTATAATTTCAGAAGATTTTAATTTGAATAAATTTTCCTCCAAAACTATTGGAATAATTTTTTTACCTTTTGATAAACAATAATTCCATTCTTTATAGCAATTATCTGAAATCATTTGATTATTAGTGCCATTTGATATTTTATTACAATATTTTTCTGTTAAACATATCAATACAACTTTCGAATTATTTATACCTTCAATTATGTTTTTATCAATATTGTCTACAATATCAAAATTATCAAACCATACAGAATAACCTCTATTAAGTAATAAATATGCTAGTTCTTTACATCTAGAATGATTGTCTCTGTAACTGTTATCTGTTCCCCAGTTATGTGTTATAAAAATGTCTTTAGTGTTACTCATATATGTTGTTACCTATAATATATAAAAATAATAAATTTTTTACAAAAATTATTATTATATAGGTGTAATAAATATAAAAAATTAAAAATATTATAACTATATGAAAAAAAATATAGGTGATTTTGTTTTGATAAAAGAATCAAAAAAACCAGGATTAATAATTTCAAAAGTAGAAGATAGATTGCTTATATCTATACATGAATATAAAGGTGACTATATTTTTGTAGACTATAATAATACAGAATATATAGATATTGAACCAGAAGAAAAATTAAGTATTTTGGCAAATTTTGGAGATTGGTTTTATAATCAATATAAAGAATTATATCAGGAAATTTTAATTGAAAATATTAATAATAGTTTAAATTAAATTTTATTTACCACCGGGACATTTATCTTCACTTAGGAAATTTAATATACAACCATCAAATAAGCCATCTATTTTTAGATGAGCGCAATCATAGTCATTTTTTATAGAATTCCAAATTTTATTAACTTGAGTTTTAGTATTATATTCTTTACCTAGAGTTATTAAACAACCCTTTTCGATGTTACTATCTACTATAGAAATAGTATCAATAATTCTTGAATTAAATCCACAAGAAAGCATTTTTTCTATAATATTATTACAATTTACTTGATTAGTATTAGAAACACTTATATTAACACTTATATTAACACTCATTATATATTATAATGATTTAATATTTTTAGAATGGATAAAGCATAAAATTTTTGTTTTGGAAATTCTAATAATATTTTAGTAATGATAATATTTTTTATAGTTTTTGGATTATAATACCATTTCATTTCTACTCCAGGAATATATTTTTTGTCTTCAAAAAGTTCATATAATAATATTCCACAAGAGTAAATATCAATTTTATTATCATAATCGGATGTATTTTTAACTTCAGGAGCCATATATCTTTCAGTTCCAAGAGGAATAGTATTATCATTTGATTGTAATAGTGCTTTTTTTTCATCGTCTAATTCTACCATATTTTCAAAAGAATTAATCTTGTTAAGGTTATAAAACTTAGATAAACCAAAATCAGCAATTTTAGCTACTTTTGAATTGGTAAGAAGAATATTTGTAGGTTTGATATCACGATGAATAAGATTGTTAGGACGACGATTATGGATGTAAGCAAGACCTTTTAATATATCTCTCATAATAGATAATTTTTGTTTTTTATTTAATTTTTTTATATTAGAAGTAAGATCACCAGATGGAATATATTCAAGTATAATAGTAAATGGGTCATCAATATAACCCAAAAATTGAACTATATTAGGATGATGTAATTTTGACATAATATCAATTTCACGCATAACAATTTCCTTCTTTATTTGTCCCCAATTGCTATCAATAACCTTAGCTACTACAAAAGTTTCTCTCCATTTAGCAAGATATACTTTTGAAAAAGATCCTTCACCAAGTAAAGTATCTTTAAAAATAAATAATTCCCATGGAGGAATTTCTCAATCATTAAATTGTTTATCCTTTAAATTATAAAAATGTTTTGGAATACCACTATGTAAGCTAACATCGGTAGACATAAGATCAACATTATAATTTTTAGATAATCCATTATAGAACATTTATTATTAAAAATTGAAATATTTTTATATATTTTAAATAAATATAAATAAAATATATAATGGAATGTCAAGACTGGAATACGATTACATTTAATACTCCATCGCAAAATAAGAAAAAGGAAGAAGTAAAAAAAGTTCATAGTAATAAAGTAAGCAATGATCCAGAAAAAGTAAGAATGGAGGCACCAAAACAATTAGGGCAGCTTATTTCACAAGCAAGAAATACTAAAGGAAAAACACAAAAAATATTAGCATATGAATTAGGTGTAACACAGCAAATACTAGGAAAATGGGAATCTAATAAAGAATTACCTACAAATTTACAAATTTCTCAACTAGAAAGAAATTTAGGTGTAAAATTACCAAGAGCTAAAAAAGTAGCAGCTAAAGAGATATAAATATAATAATATTTCTATAAAAATTATTATATAAATTTATTTTTTATAGGTTTTTCCTTTTCTTTTTTTATTCTTTTTTTTAGTTTTTTTACTTTTTTTAGTTTTTTTTCCTCCTTGTTGTTGTGTAGGTATTTTTAAAACATCTACATTAGCATCATATTTTTGCTGATATGGTCCTTGATATATACCCCCTTCTAAATTTACCCATCCTTGTGGTGTTTCTTTTTTAGAAAATTGTTCAACATCATTTAATGTTAAAAGTATTTTTGGAGTAGCTAAATCTATAAAAATATATTTTTGATTACCATCATTAAAAGCATAAATATTCTGATCTTTATATTGTATTATATGCTGGTATTGAGTATTAGACCAATCTTGAGGAATTTTTCCATGTAAAAATATATCAATTAATTGTTGTTTGAGAATATTAATATAATTTATATATCTAGTGGATGGCAATCGTTCAATTTGAGGTATATCAGAAATATTAGCTGGGTCATATGTTGTTCTTCTTCCTTCAAGCCATTTCTTACTAGAAGAATCTATTAATTTTCCACATTCAAAAGTAACAAAATAAGCAATATCTCCTTGACTTTTAAAATATTCACGAATTTCATCAGGATTTTTGTATATTCCCTGATTATCAATACCTTGATTTTCAATTAAATATAAGTTATTATTCATTCCTTTAGCAAATACAGTATAATGACCAATTATTCCCGGAGAGAAACTATTTCTCCATGTAACTCCAATAATAGTAGCATAACCTGGTGGTATAATTTTGTATATTTCATTCAATGATTGCTCTATTAATTCATTTGTTAAAGGTTTTAATCCTAATTCTGTATCATTATAATATTGATTATTATCATCAATTAAAATTTTATTAATTATTGGATTAAAAGAATTAGACGATAAGTTAGCACCATATAAATATATTTGTGTTCTAGGACAAGAATTATTAATTAGTTGACTATTAGTATAATCAAAAGTATTTTCATAAGATCTAATATTATTTCTCATATTAATATCTTGAAGACCAGATGCTTGTTGTCTAGTATGTCCTTCAGCTGTTCTTACTAAATTATCAATAATATTTTTAGGTAATCCTAAATATTGTAAGGCACAAGCACCACAATATTTATCAAGGCCTACATGTTGTAATTCTAGGTTCAGAGTATCAGTCATTTTAATATAAGGTCCTCCACCTATCATATAAATAAGTATATATTTTTATAAAAATATGTAATCACTATACAAATATGTCAAAAGAAGATATATTTATAGATAAAAAAAATAATGATATATTTTCAAAATACAAAAATACAAAAATAAAAAAAATGTATTTAACAATCAGTTATATTGATAAAAATTTACTAAAAATATTAGAATATATATGCGAAGAAAGAAATATAAAAAAACTAATAAAGCATCATACATCATTAATATTACTTATGGAAAAAGAAGGAAAAAATATAATATTGAAGATAGACAAGCTATTATCAGGAGTTGTTTTGAGAGAAGTAAATAGTTTAAATAATATAATATACTTGAAAAGTGTAAAATTATCAAAAAGAAAAATATTATTTTCTCATTTTTTAGAGAATTACATAAAAGAAAAGGGCATATATTCTCTACAAAGCTACTATTCTCTTGATGATAATTGTTTTACATTTGTAAATGATATATTAAGATTTAATAATCTATGTATACCAAAAAATAATTTACTAGAAAATTTATATAAATCATATTTGAATATAAAATTAGATAAAAACAAAAAGAGTTTTGGTTTATCAATTAAAACTATTATGAAAATAATAAATTTTGTTTTTAGATACAAAATAATGCGTATAATATTAATGTTTATAGCACAATTTGTATCATAGTTGGTGCTTTTTTTGTAGTTCTTTATTTGTAGTGCTTTTTTTATAGTCATTTAAAGCTAAATAAATTTATTATATTAGTATATATTAATATAATGAAAACATCATCATATCAAGATATAATATTTGAAATTGGGCAAAATGCGAAGGAAAACTGGGAGATTTTTGAAAGAAATAAAGAAATTAATAGTGATTATGTATGGTTTCATTTGAATAGTTTTCCTTCTTCATATGTTATAATGAAAATATCAATATTAGAATTAAAAGAAAAATATTCTAGAACAGAAATAGATAGTATATTTAATTATGCCGCTAATTTATGTAGAGAGAATAGTAAATATAAATTTTTAAAAGATTTGAAAATAGTTTACACAATATTAAAGAAATTAAAAAAAGGCACAAAAGAAGGAGAGGTAATAATTAGTGGTAAAAGAAATTTAATTAAATTATCATAAAATTGATATAACATTATATTAATATAATATTATACAAGTATTATATTAAATTATGAATAGTAAAGAAATATTATTATATTGGTTTGAAAAAGGAGAAAAATTTAATAGTAAAAAATGGTTTATTGAAAGTTACAAATATGATAATGAGATAAAAGAAAGATTTGAGAAAATGCTCCTATTTTATGAAATGAAAAAAGGGATGGATCATCTTAAAAATAAAGAAGAATTTTTAGCATTTATAATATTATTAGACCAATTTCCAAGACAAATTTATAGAAATACAGAAAGAGCATTTTCCTTTGATAAAAAAATTATGGAGTTTACAGATAATGGATTTGAATATTATCTTGAAGAATTAACAAATATGGAGATAATATTTGCTTTCATGCCATATATTCATACTGAAAATAAAATTTATAGAGAGAAAAGTAAAAAAATATTAGAAAAAATAGAAGAAAAATTAGGTAATAATAATGAAGTATTCAAAAAAATTCTAAAAAATTATGAAAATCATCAACAAATTTTTAATAAATTTGGTAGATTTCCAAAAAGAAACGATGCTCTAAATAGAAAAACAAATGAACAGGAAAGGATGTATTTACATATGAGAAAAAATTAATATTGTTAAATATATAATATTAAATGTATCATTATTTGGATATTTTGATAAAAAAAAAACATATACTTTATTTAAATTATATTAGATTACGTATTTATTATTCAAAGAAACCCAAAGATATAATTAAAATATTGAAAAATATATGTTATTTTAATGGGTATAATTGCAGTGATGAAATACTTACTTTTTTAATTAAATGTTTTACTATATACCCTTTAACAGAGATTGAAATGCAAAAATTTTCTCTCTGGGAACAAGAATATAATATTGAAGGTGGAATGATAAATTTTGCTACATTTACATTATGGCTATCTATTATTGAGAGTTTAGATAATAATTCTACTTTATTATTAAAAGAATAAAGTAATTTAAAAAATATAATTAATATTTTATTATATATAATAAAATATATATCCTCTCCTCTCTATAGCTCAGTTGGCAGAGCGGGGGACTGTAATTGGTTCTCAGCAGTGTTCCCGAGGTCGCTGGTTCGAATCCAGCAGGAGGGATTAATATTTAAGTAATTAAATATTATTCACAAATAAAATAACTTTTATTATATATAATGGGCGCTTTTGATACTTTACAAAAACATCAAATATTAAATTGTGGTGATATGAAAAAAGATGGTAAAGAGTCACCAAATATAACAGGAAAACCGATATTCAAACAAGCTGCTAATTTTATTACCGGAAGAGATTGTGAAATAGATGGTAAAAATTTTGATGAATTAAAAAGTATAATAAATACACAAATATTAGATAGTGTAAAAAAATATTGTTTTGGAACATTATTACCAATACCTGAAGATGGAGTTTTTAGTAATAATTATACAAATGTAACTTTTATAAATAAAAATAGTAGAAAAGTTGTTCCTATTAATGTTACTAATGCATTTATAGATGCGGCAATGGATCCATCTAAATATTTTATAGCAAATACAATAAATATTTGTGAGACACCAGCATCAAATATAGATCCAGGTTCAAGAAAAGACAATAATTCATTTTATCCAAATGAAAATAAAAATTATCTATTGAATTCATATAGTTTTAGAGAAGGTTCTCAATTTAATTATAGAAAAAATATGGATAAAGGCCAATATAAATATATAGAAATTATTTTAGATTCTAATAATTATTTTCAAGGATTAGTTGATAGAAAAGGTAAAATTGGTGATGGATATAGTGTTTGCTTAGATGGAACTGTATATACTCAAAGTAATTCGGGAAGCTATTCTGATATATTTAAAAATTTATTTCAAGGTAATACTGAAAAAAATACTTATATTGAAAAAAATAAAACTACAAATAATGATGAAATTATAAACTTATGTAGATTATTAATATTTTTTAAAGAATTAGGAGATACAACTCAACCTATAGTAATAAAGAGACTATTTGAAGATGGAGTAATTATTAAAGATAATTCGTGTTTATTAACAATAGACACTATATTAGCTTGTAGAAGTACAATATTAAATGTGCCATATTTATTAAATAGTAATTCTATTATTACTTATTATGCCACTATAAAAGAAGCTAATAATGAGAAAAATATGAAATTAACTGAAATTGAAAAAACAATCCAACATAATGAAAAAATTATTGAAGAATATCAAGAATTACTAAATATTATACAACGTAATTCGAATGAAATTATAATTGAAGACGCAACATACAAAATAAATGATATAGTTAAAGATAGATTTCGAAGAATTATAGAATGTATAACTAAAGCAAATGAATTTTTAAATAAATTAAACGAACAGCTTTTAAGTAGTGGAATTATAAGCGGAATTTTAAGAATACTTCTTAAAAAAACTAATTATAAAGAATTAACTAAGTTATCTTTTTATGAATTTAGAATGATAATTCAATCGTTCCAATGTCAAAGTATTTTTATTTACAAAGGCAAAAAAAGAAAAATAATAACTGGTAAATACTGTGTTTTTCCTCAAAAATTAATAATTAAAAAAGAATTTTTTAGTTGGGAGGATTGTATTGATAATATATTATTTGAAGGTGGTGTATTAAATTTTATAGTAAAATCTAGATATCAAAGACAAAATGGAGGAACTAAAGAAATAGATAGTGGCGATTTTGATAAAAATGAATATAATACATTATATTGTTATTCATTATTATATCCCTATATTTATTGTAATCCATACTTATTACCATATATTTTAAAGAGAGAAGGACAAGCATTATTAATTTATTTAAATCAAATTATAACTAATATTTTACTACCAGATTATAATGATAAAAAAGAACCAATAAATAATTTTATTATTCCCAACTCAATATCAGATGATGAAATTAATAATTTATATTCTGAAGAATTATTATATTATTTAGATGATAGTAATAAACTTCCAAATATGGAACAAGAAATAGATAATTATCAAATATATACAAATAAATTATTAGAAAAATTAGAGTTTTTTGTAGAAAATAATCCAGATATATCTGTATTATTAGGAACTTCTCAACAACTTCCGGATGCTGTTTCTGCTCCTGTTGCTTCTGCTCCTGCTCCTATTTTAACAGTTCAAACAGATATGAATGTAGATACTTCACCACCTCCGCAAACTCCTCCACCTTCGCAAACTCCTCCACCTTCACAAAATCCTCGTCCACTTCCACAAACTCCTCCTCCACCTCTAATAAAAAAAGAAACATCACAAGGTAAAAGACAACGTTTAAATGAAGAACAATATGATACACCAGGAAGTCCAATATCATTTGGAGGTAGAAAAAAAACAAAAAACAAAAATAAAAATAAAAATAAAAAGGTTATTAATAAAAAAACTAAGAAAAAATACAAAAGTAAATCAAAAATAGTGTATAAAAAGAAAAATACAAAGAAAAGAATTACTAAAAAGAAAAAAATAAATAAAAAGGTAAAAAATACTAAAAAAATAAAAAATAAAAATTGAATTTAATATTAATTTATAACTGATTAATATTAAAAGCTTTTGAAAGTTATTAACTCAATGTATTCTACATATGAAATGAAGGTAGTTGACAATACTATTGTCAAAACGTATCAAGAAACAGAACTTTATGGATATGAAAAAGATTATAATGAACTATGTGATCTTTTGAAACTATTTATGCATGAAGCGTTACCATATAGAGAGAAGGAGCTAAAAGTAAAAAAAAAGGAAATTGATGAAAAATATTTACCAGATATCAGAGAATGTAAGAGAGTTCTAAATAATACAAAAAAACGATTCAAATATAATCTTGAAAGAGCATGATTATTCACTTCTCGTAAATCTTACTACTTGAGCTCTTTCTGTAGCAGCAGGACGACTAATAGCATCTATTATTCTTGTAGGTTTCTCTAATAATTCAAGATTGTAAATACCTATTTTTCTTTCATCTAATCTATCCATAGGATATTTACTAATTTGTTTTATCAATTCATCTTTTGTTATTTTGAATAATGAAACTAGTTTTTTTAAATTTTTAAGACTATCTTTTTTTCTTTATCTAAGATCAATTTCTTTTTTATCTGAAAATAATTCTTTTTATACCCCCAAATATTTTAAATAATCATTTGTT
>JAAHTH010001737.1_pt1 | contig 18080 bp, 16 predicted proteins | sample 6116091 | NCBI WGS metagenome assembly JAAHTH01 (sample SAMN13939990, study PRJNA603662) | sponge metagenome | isolation source: marine sponge | host: Mycale hentscheli | place: New Zealand | collected 2006 | reverse complement strand
GAGTCTACTTAAAATTCTTTGGTCTGGGAAGATGGTGTAGTTAGCGCGCTTACCCGTGTTTAAGAATCCTTGTTCATTGTAACTCACGCTGTAAGGTGAATCGAAACTCATTGTGCCTCCTTTTCTTGAATACTTCCCCAAGGAGAAAGACTACGCTGAAAAAGAACGGAAATCGCTCTAGGGTTCTCGCTCATCATTTCAAATAAACGAGTCGTGGGAATATTTTTTTGCGAACCAAAATCAAGAATTTTAGCGCGCCCAGCATTTTCGTAAGTTCTTAATCCTTTGTTGGCAAGTCCGACTGAAGCGCCAAGTGCTGCGCGACCTAATCCTGACTGTCCTCCATATAAAAGCCCTGCGCCGCCGGAAAGATAGTCACTCGGAGAAATCATCCGATTGGCAAATTCACGCGATGACCTCACGCCAGCAATATCGGCGGCTCGGTCCAAATCTCCATAGCTTTGTTTAAGACGTTTTAATTTTTCAATTTCATCATATCGGATCTTTGGCTGGACCCTGGCTTTTGCTTTAATAAGGAAATTTGCAATTCAGCCAGTTGTTCTGGAGCAGTTACACTAGGGCAATTACTCATTAAGCAACTTGCCTTTTGCGTCTTTGGGAAAGCCATAACGTCTCGAATCGCTTCCGTCCCAACCAAAATCATAATATTTCGCTCTATTCCGACCGCAATTCCACCATGTGGAGGAGTTCCATATTTCAAGGCTTCCATAAAGAAGCCAAACTGACTCTGGATTTGATCTTCTGACATATTTAGAGCTCGAAACATTGCGGCTTGAATATCGGGTTCATGAATACGTAAAGAGCCTCCAGCCACTTCATGTCCGTTCAGAACTAAGTCGTAGGCTGCTGCGCGAAGTTTAGGCAAATCTTCATCCTTTAAAAATTTTTCTCGATCTTCATCCAGTGGCTGTGTAAACGGATGATGTTTGGCTACGTAACGCTTTTCTTCCACAGAGTATTCAAACATTGGGAACTCGGTCACCCAATGAAAGTGGAAGGCCGATTGATCAATCAATCCTCGGTCGCGGCCAATTTGAAGTCTAAGAGCACCAAGCCCGGCAAAGACCACGTCTGGATCTTTATCCGCAATAATAAAAATCACATCCCCAGCATTTGCCGAAAAGGTCTTCGTCAAAGCCACTTGTTCTTTTTGGCTAAGAAATTTTGCAATCGGAGAATTGAGTTCAGTCTCCGGTCCTGTTTTTATAACTTTTAACCAGGCCAGCCCCTTGGCTCCAAAGTTACTCACGTATTTCGTATATTGATCAAAATCTTTGCGGGAAAATGCAGCATTACCCTCTGCAGCACCTTTGACACAAATTCCTTTAATACGCCCACCACTAGAGAGAACGGACTTGAAAGCGTTGAAGCCAGTATTTGCAAAAATTTCTCCAGCGTCCTGCAGTTTCAATTCAAAACGGGTGTCTGGTTTATCCACGCCATAGTTTTCCATCGCCTCTTTATATGTTAGCCTGTTAAATGGCGTTGGGATGTCCATGTTTAGAATTTCTTTATAAGCCCGTTTCATCAATCCTTCCAGCAAGGCAAAGATCGTTTCCTCATCGGTAAAAGAAAGCTCTATGTCAATTTGTGAGAACTCTGGCTGGCGATCTGCGCGTAAGTCTTCATCGCGGAAACAACGGGCGATTTGATAATAACGGTCCATTCCAGAAATCATCAGAAGCTGTTTGAGGATTTGTGGCGACTGTGGAAGTGCATAGAAAGCGCCAGGGTTTACTCGAGAAGGAACAAGGTAGTCTCGTGCCCCTTCCGGCGTACTTTTAAAGAGAATGGGGGTTTCAATATCCATGAAATTTTCGCCGGCTAAATACTCTCTAGTTATCTGAATGAATTGGCTTCGAACGAAAAGGTTTCTCTGCATAGTAGAGCGGCGCAGGTCTAAATATCGATGCTTCAATCGTAGAGTTTCCGAAGCATCCACATCGTCCTCAACCACAAACGGTGGAGTCTCTGCTCTAGAGAGGAGTGTTAAATCTTTAACTAGGAGCTCAATCTCTCCGGTCTTTAATTTTGAGTTCACCATATTGGCCGGTCGACCCCGTACAACTCCTCGTACGCTAAGCACGAACTCATTGCGAATCTCAGAGCCTCGGTCGAGCAGGTTGTTCGGATTGTTTAGGTTATTGTTATTACCCTTCTCTTGGGCCTCTTGGGCCGGATCAATTACGACTTGCGTGATTCCGTAGCGATCTCTCAGATCTATAAAAATGAGCCCACCGTGATCCCTACGAGTGTTTACCCAACCACAAAGCAGGACTTCCTGATCGGTATTCTCACCGGTCAATTCGCCACAAGTATGAGTTCGTTTCCAATATTCATTGCTTAGGGCCGACATCTTGCCAATATCTCCGTTTCCAAATCCTTAAGGTGAACAGATATCTCCTCGCCAGAGGCCATATCCTTAATTTTTGCCGATTGCCCAGTAAATTCATCTGGGCCGATACTGACGGTATACTTCGCTCCCCGTTGGCTTGCATAGCGGAACTGTTGCTTTAACTTGCTAGATTCCGGAAAAACTTCCGCACAAACGCCTTGCCGGCGCAGCTGGTTTGCATAGTTTTGTAGCTTCAGTCGTAAATCCTTCGCAAAAACAGGGAAAAACACTTCTAGAGAAGTCAAATTTGCCTGCGTCTTATCCATAGACTTGCCTATAGACTTGGAGTAGAGCAGGAACAATCGTTCAAAGCCAATGGAGCCGCCAAAGGCAGGCGTCTTCGGTCCTCCAAAGAGTTCTAAGAGCTTATTGTAGCGGCCACCACCTCCTAAGGAGCCTTGGAGGTCCGGGTGATGCAATTCGAAAATCGTACCCGTGTAGTACTCCTGTCCGCGGACCATGGTTGGGTTGAAGCGAACGGAAAAGCTGCTGTTCTCACAAAACGAACAAAGACCCTGGGAGAGAAGCGATAAATTTTCTACTTCCTTTGGCGCTAAGTCTTGCCAGGAGGCAAGATTACTCGCGGAATCAGCAAAAAAACGAGACTCAATATTTTCCCAGTGATTTGCAAATCCCTTTCTTTCAATTTCTTCGCGTACGCCTTTGGTTCCAACCTTATCGAGTTTATCCAAACTGACTAGAATCGAGGCCCAATCGGGCCCTGAAATTCCCCAAGACTTTGCTACCGCATCCAAAATCCGCCGGTCGTTTAGCTGAACTTCTAGCTTTTCAATGCCAGCGTTAAAAAAAACTGCAAGGATCGCTTGAAGCGAATCCAGCTCTGCCCCCCATGAGTCACAACCAACCACATCCACATCGCATTGTATAAACTCGCGGTAACGCCCCTTTTGTGGCCTTTCCGCCCGGTAGACATTTCCAATATGGAACGCTTTGAACGGGAAGACTAGATCATTGCGAAACCGAGATACATATCGGGCCAAGGGAAGCGTCAGCTCGAAGCGCATTCCTAGATCGGTTAGCTCATCGAGCGTTTCTACCGTCGTTGCAGCAAAAGCCTTTTGCAGTGATTCTCCGCGACGCATTATTTTGAAAATTAAGTGCTCGTTGTCTTTTCCTCCACCTTTGCCTTGCAAAGTAGCCAAGCTTTCACAAACGGATGTCGAGATTTGCTGAAAGCCGAAGCTGCGATAGGTATCTTCGATCTGACGAGTCAGCGCCGTTCGAGCGGCGGACTCTTGCAGAGTGAAATCACGAAATCCAGAAGGAGGTTTTACCGACATCTTTCCCATCTTCAGGTTTTAACTCGATTTTCTCTGAATGAAAGCCCGTAAGTGAAAAAAATAGTGTAGGATCAAGGCATGTGCATACGAAGGAATGTTTGCCTCGTCCTTATGTTTTTTTGGCTGCTTTTTTTCGGCCCCGGTTTCAGTTTCAGCCCTGGTTTCAACTGGGGAACGAACCAAGCCTATGCTCAAAGCGAAGATTTTAATGATGAAGACTTTAATTTGGTCCAGTCAGAGAGGGAGGCCTCCGAAGAGGCAAAACCAATCGTTTCCGATGCCGATGAGAATATCGATTATGATGGGTTACTCCAAAAAGTGAAATTAGAGGAGCTTCCCAGGGGCTACCGCCACTACTATTTGGGCGCGGAGGGATATAGACCAAATACAATATCTCTATCTGTTGGTGGAAGGACGCCTGGGGTTGGTCTGTCTTTTGACTATTCATGGAATCGCGTCGGTATTGGAGCCTCTATGTCTCAGCGATCGGTCACTAGGCTTCAAACAGAATCAGGCGGTGAGACTACGGAAGGTGCTGATAGTCAGCAGTTTTATAACGCTTATGTCTTCTATAATTTAATTCCCTATCCCGTATCACCCTATATTATCGTTGGACTAGAATATGCGATCCAAACGAAAGATGTTTTTCAAGTGATGAGCGGCCTAGGGGTGGAAGCTCGAATCTATTATGGACTTACGCTTTTCGTAGAATACGTGCGACATGAAACAGATAAGGAGTCATTCCCCGGTGCCGCACTAGGATGGGCATTTTAAGAGTGGTTATGCGTGCAATATTGTTTTTCACGATAGCCTTTGCTGGATTCCTCGGCGGATGCACTTCTTCCACTAAAGTTTTACTGACGGAACAATTACCCACACGAAGGACAAAAGTTCGGGACATCATGGTTTATTTGGGTGGTCCACCGCTGAAGGCTCGCCCGCTAGCACTGCTGGCTGTCGCTCGACATGGAGAAAATTCTGTCTGGGCTGTCGAGGCATTGAAAGCTGAAGCTTCGGAACTCGGCGCAGATGCGATCACTAATTTGACAATTTCATACTCCAAGGGGGTTTTTCCTGAATTACGTGTCGAAGGAGTGGCGGTAAAGTATGGCAAATAAGCGTGGTAGAGTTGGCACAACAATTGTGCAATCACTCATACAATCACTTTGGGGAGCAGTTATGATCACAACGGTTTCCGCGTGCTCCTATGGGACATTTTTTATTCCTAAGCAACAAAAATTCTACGGACCTACTGAGCCATCTGCCATTGCAATTTCACCTCAGCGAGACCTGAAGTTGGCTTATGAAAAACTGGGTAGGGTAGCAGTGGTTGTTTCAGGAAATGGAGATGGAGCCAGAGTACATTTGCAAAATGAGGCTGCCAAGTTGGGAGCCAATGCCGTGATTGACCTTAAAGTCAAAAGGACGTTCTGGCGCACTTCCGCCTCTGGATTAGCAGTTCGCATCTTTACGAATTAGAAGTGTAAATTGAATGACACAGAAGTGGATAGACCGTTCAGGCTAAAGTTCTCGTTGCGACCCTCTTCATCGAGCAATTCAGTGCCTTCATCAATTGCAGCACCCTTCATACTCGTGCCAGAGTTATGTTCAAAACTATTTAGCTCTATTCGACGATAGCCGACTTCAAGCTGAAGACTATAATTTTGTATAAAAAACATCTCAAAGCCAATGTGCCCGCCGTAGTAGAGCTCCGATCCAGAAGCCTCTTGCGAATTTGTTTCCTCTGCGCCACTTGCATAGGTTCTTTTTCGTTTGATTGAAACGTTAGCAATACCAATCTCTCCACCGAAATAGATACGGCGCTTATTATCTGCGCTTAAAAGCGGGACTAGGGAAATTTTGCCGGCTAACAGGGTGCCACTAGCCTCTATAGATTGTGTAAAGTTTCGACTGTCCGCTGAATCAGTTCCTTTAGCACGAGCATCTGAAATGGAAAGGATAGAAAAACCCGGGCGAAGTAAAATTACAGAGCTCATGTCGAGGAAAAGAGCGGTACGGTATTCGTACGCATATTCCGATTCAAAACTTCCAGAGTCTGGCAAAAAAGAGATCTTTGGTGATTTCATACCTAATGCAGATAGCTCAATACCAAACAATGTTTTAGAAAAATTGATAGATTTTGCAGCGGCCGGTTGGCTAGCAAAAGCAAAAATAAATGCCAATGCGAAGGTAAGGAAAGCCGTTTTTACCGACCTACTCCGTTCCACTCTATGCCACTTCACTCTACTCCGCTCCACTTTATTCCACTTCACTCTACTTTGTTTGCATGTCTAGAACGATTCTAGGTGGATTCAGCAAATAAAATGTTTCAACCTTCACCGGTGTAGAAACTGTAAACTCTAGTGACGCCAATGAACCCTCTAGTTTCGGTGCAAGATACACCGACTTGATAAGGTTACTCTTTGCAATGGATTTATTCAGAGCACTCTGGCTCACATTACGAAAATCAATATAATGAATTCCAATTTGAACTTTCCCGTGGAATGGGTTCACACCAACTTGGAAATATGGTGGAACTTTCTGCTCCCACTCTATACCTTTGTTCTTCAAATCAAAAACAATTCGTTCGTAACCCCATTTTTTACCCCAGCGAACTTTATCCAGAGTGGTGGGGTGGGAGAGTGGATCTCCACCACGAATAATTCCATCGCTGATATACTGATTATGTTTACCCTTTGAAGCAGGCATCACTGACTTGGAGTTGAAGGGAGCAGCCTCCAGAGATAGGGGCACTAGAGATAAAGGTGCTAAAGCAACGGCTAACACGACAACTGGTATAATCCACCACATGCCATAGATTCTACCGTCTTCGAGAAGAACCCGCAACCGCGGGCCTAAGTTGTGCGAGGATTTTTGTAAGCAATGCAACCAAAATGGTTAGCACAAGTGGTGACTCAAGAGGGTTGCCGGGGTCGCTTGGAGTAGTGTTTGTTGAGACGCTTGCACAGCCGCTGCCTAGTCTCGAGTCTTCATTAGCCGTACTAGGAGTGCTGACACCAAAAGTGAGACCTGATTGGAGAACATTTGGAACATTTTTGCAGGTGCTCATGTCTTGAGGCCCGGTTTCTGGAATTGCATTATTCACTGCAATACTGAGAAAATAGTAACCCGCTCTATCCACTAGATGCCAACCCGCGGGGAAGAGGAAGGTCCAAAGGAAGTCGGATTTAGACCGTACTCTGACTAGATAATCGTTATGGGCGAGGCTCCATGCTTCCGCTTGGGAATCAAAATTCGTCAAGCCACCGGGCATTGAGGTTTGTACATCGTCTACCGAACTCGAAGTTGGGATCGAATTACCATCAGAGAATAATATATCTACTTCAACATCTATTGGAGAGAAAATAGTGTAACTCATGGCTCGCACGGCTATTTCACCAGATACGTTTCGTAAGTGAAAATAATGGGTTTGATCTACAGACAGTGGATTAAAGAACGCTCCACCGGCTTCATCAACTTCATAAACGATTTCATCACTTGTGTCACTGGCGGCGTTCTCCATTCTCTCACAACTGGGTGAAATAACTCCTAAGTCAACGCTCGAATTATTAATTGAGATGGAAGAGGCTCTACCCTCCGAACCACAAGCAGAATAAAAAGTACGAGCAAAATAAGCGCCAGAACAAAAGCGGTGACTGATATTCGCATAGAATGGAGAAATTATTGTGGGTGAGGTCAAATAAGGTTCAACTAGAAAGGAGTAGTCGCCTGGAGGCAATTTAGTAATTGTAAAACGACCGTCCGACCCCGATAAAGTAGCACCCTCTATTTTTGCGCTCTTAAGGTTAATGGCATTCACATGTGCTCCAAATATTCCACCATTTAGACCAACGACCTGACCGCTTGCAGTGCCTTGCCTACTTCCCGCTTCTACGTCAAAAACATCATGCATTCCGCGAATATCATCCTTGCCTGTCTGAAACTGACCATTAAAAGCCATAAAAATTAAGGAAGAGTTATGTACATTGGAATGATCAAATCCAAAAGCATGGCCTACCTCATGTGTAGCTACGTCTGGAAGATAAATTTTTGTATCCATATCATCAACTTTGGCGCCAGTGTCGCCTTTAGCCATGGTGAATAGAAACTTTTTGTCGTTGAATACCATGTCCACTCCCACGATCATCCCTGTGTTAACGAAATAGGAAACTTCGGTGAGCGCAACGACACCGACTCCCAATCTTCGATTTCCTTCCGATGCAAAATAGATTGTATTCCGACCGTCATGTCCAGATTTGGGAGGAGTAGCGGTACTTTGAATGTATGAAATTCCCGCGCGTGTATTGGATCGAGTCCATTGTTTGAAAGAAGACTGAAACGCATGTTGAATTTCATTCTCACTTAATCCAGATGAATTGCTAGGATTCACCGATATTGGAACTACTGGGTTTGACCAAAAAACGGGGACGCCGGATATGGAGCGAGATCGAACAAAAGCACTACTATCGGCAGAAAAAAGAAAGCAAACTAAGATAGTTCTAGCGACAGCTAATCGGGTGGTCAACTGAAAGATCGAAGTGAAGCATTTTAGCTTGTGTAGATCCATAGCTTCCTTTTTGGCAAGCTATGGAGTGAACTATTCTGTGGGTCGTAAAACTAAAAAACTAATCCAAGCAATCAGGAGGAAGCTAGTTATTATAGCTATTACCTGAATCCAGTTGACATCCGATTCACTTGCTAGATTCCTATCGGATTTAGCTGCGATTGACTCGATTTGTTTTTTTTGTTTTTTCAACGATAAGTCAGATTTTTTTACCGCTGCGGCAGTGGGCATTGGTTTTGGTTTCTGCGGAGTCATCGCGTTGATATAAGCAGGGAACCCAACCCCCGGCGGCTGGAAATGACTAGCATGGGCACTCGGACTAGCTCGAATACTCTGGTCACTTTCCGTTGTGTCTTGAGATAGTACACGGTCCACTAATTGAGCAAATTCATTTGGGCTCATCCATTTAGCATTGGCATCTTTCAACGGAAAGCCTAACCCACTTTGCAAATACTCATTGCCCTTATCATCCTTCATAACCGTGTATTTGCCGCTTGCCAATCCTATAATCTCTTTAGCTTCTTCCTGGGTGTCTCGCAGCATAACGACAACCTCTTCGCTTTCTTGGAATTTGGCGGAGGCAGAAACATAATAGCCCAAACCGTCGATTTCACCACCTGGCTGACGAATATCAATTCGGTTCTGCAATTTATCGTCCGAATAAACCTCGATGATAGAGAACTCCCAGTAAGTGTAGGGGCGAGTTGTTGTAGGCTCTTCACGAACTTCCATTTTCCCCACTCTGCCGCGAACAATGTAATGGGCTTCTTTGATTTGATCGATCACACGGAATGAGGTGAAGCTCGTCGCATCAGTGGCGATTGGAAGCATAAGTATTGCAAATATTATCAAAAGAAGGAGAGATTTAGTTCGCATCCTAATAGAGATTCTATACCAAAGAAACTCTACACCAAAATATGATTTTAGAGAGCGAAATTAAGCACACCAGTCCGTAATATAGGCCGTAAGAACTGGCCTGTTCGACTTTTTTCTAGCTCGGCGATATGCTCAGGTGTGCCTTGCGCAATGACTGTGCCACCGTCTTCTCCAGCCGCTGGGCCAAGGTCAATAACCCAGTCCGCTTGTGCAATCAATTCCGAATTGTGCTCGATAAAGATTATGGAGTTTCCTTCGTCCACAAGACGATGAAACAAATGGGCGAGCTTTTTGATATCATGTAAATGAAGGCCTGTGGTTGGCTCATCAAAGATGAACAGCCTATTTTGCTTCCGTCTAGCTGAGGCCTGGTTTAGGAGAGTGTTGGCCACCTTAAGGCGTTGGCACTCTCCTCCGGACAAGGTGTCTAGTGTTTGGCCGAGCCGCAAATAACCCAGACCGACATCTAGTAAAATTGACAGGCGTGCGGTAATAGCTCGAATGTCAGAAAAATGTGTGAGCGCTTCCAGTACTGTTAGGCGTAAAATTTCATAAATGCTCTTACCCTTATATTTTACGTCTAATACATGCGGTTTAAAGCGCGTTCCTTGGCAGTCTTCACAAGTGATTCGAAGGTTCGGCAGGAAGTGCATATCTACTTCCACAGTGCCATCGCCTTTACAAGTATCACAACGCCCGCCATCCACATTAAATGAAAAATGAGAGGGTGTAAGGCTCAGGCGAACGGCCTCTGGCGCGCACGCCATCATTCGTCGAACTTCGTCATAAATTTTTAAATAAGTCACTGGACTAGAGCGTTGTGATCTACCAATCGGAGTCTGGTTTAGAAGAGAAACACTTTGAATATTCGAAACCCCAAAGGCTTTGGAGAAAGTACCAACTTGGTGGCTTGGAATATTCTCTTTTAGGATTAGCTTAGCCAACACTTGGTATAAAGTATCGTGAACTAGTGTAGATTTCCCAGATCCACTAACTCCAGTCACTGCGCAAATGAGGCCGGTGGGAAACTCTACATCCAAATTCTTTAAATTATTTGCAGTGCAGTTGGTGAGCCGAATCGCTTTGTCTTTATTGAATTCTCGCCTAGTTTTCGGAATTGGAATGTGCATTTCACCGCTTAGGTATTTCGCTGTCAATGACTTGCGAGATTTGAGAAACTCTTTACTCGGCCCACTTGCGACAAGCTCGCCACCTAATTCACCTGCTTTTGGTCCTAGCTCAATTAAGTTGTCGGCAGTTTTCATTACCTGCGGCTCATGCTCTACGATGACAACCGTATTTCCATTGTCTCGTAATTCTTTGAATACAGCGATTAGTCTCTCCGTATCACTCGGGTGCAGCCCGATGGAGGGTTCGTCCAATACGTAAAGCGTCTGAGACAATTTCGAGCCTAACTGGGCGGCTAAATTAATACGCTGAAATTCACCACCACTAAGGGTGTTGCCTTTTCGATTTAACTTAATATAGCCGACGCCAACTCGACGCATGAACTCCAGCCGGTCATACAGTTGTCGTGATAACTCTCTGGAGGCAGCCTTCTGTTGCTCGGTAAGGGTCAAAGACTTTAGCCAGGAGTAGGCTTCGTCGATGGTCATATCTAAAATGTCGGCAATTGATTTCCCATCTTCATCCGCAGCGGTTTGAACTCGAAAGCGTAAAGGGTCCTCGGAGAGTCGAGTTCCTTTACAACTGGGGCAGATTCTTTGGCTTTGGAATCGCCGGATGAAAACGCGAACGTGCAGCTTATAGCGCCACTGTTTTAATATTTCGAAGTAGCCCTCGATCCCTGGGAAGTCATCATCACCTTTCCAAAGTAACTTTTTTGTGTCTTCGGTTAGGTCGCAATAGCGCGTTCCAGCCGAAATGCCATTGTCTTCACAATAGCTAAGGATATTCTCTTCCCATTCCTTGTAGGAAGGCTTAGAGAACGGATCGAGTGCGCCATTTCGCAATGTTTTATTCGGATCAGGCACTATAAGTTCTTCGTCTAATTCAAGAATTTCGCCAAAACCATTACAAGTGTTGCAGGCACCTAAGGGAGAATTAGAGGAAAATAGTGGTGGGCTCGGTGGTCTGTGGAGCGTACCGCAGCGCAGGCACGAATACCCTTGCGAGGCTACCAAAAGTGAGTCCCCTTCAGGGTTACGGACTTCAATCCGACCATTACCATGCAGTAGCGCAGTTTCAATGGACTCAGCCAATCGTGCAGAATCTTTCCGTAAACTTTCATTGACCACTTGTCGATCAATGAGGATAAAAACCTCTTCGTCGGTAGGATTAAATATCTGACCTTCGGCGGTATTTAGATCAACAATATTATTGTTTACTAGAATTCGTTGAAAACCAGCGGAAAAAAGATTTTGTCCCAGGAAGACAGATTTACGATCATCGGTCTCTATTTCCTCTTCGCTTTTCATTGGCATGAAAGGAGAATGCTCATCCATCGGAGCGAGGACGTAGAACTTGGTCTTTTTCGGCAAAGCAATAATTTGCTCAGTTATCGTATCTACCTGATTCATGCGAACTTCTGGCCAGCCACAAGCTTTACAGCTTTGCCGGGCAATCGCTGCAAAAAACAAGCGCAAAAAATCATTCAATTCAGTCAGGTCCGCGACCATGGTTCGAGCGGACGAAATAGAGTTTCGTTGCTCTAATGCAATAGCAGGAGGAATATTATTGATAGCTTCTACGTCAGGTTTGGGCATTTGATCCAAAAACTGTCGTGCGTAAGTGGAGAGTGATTCAATATAGCGCCGCGAACCCTCCGCATATAGTGTTTCAAAGGCCAAAGAAGACTTGCCCGATCCGGACACACCAGTAATTACGGTGATTTCCTGAAGAGGGACCTTGAGGTCAAAGCCTTTTAGATTATTTTGTTCAACCTTATGCAGCTCAATTGAATTAGTCACGAATGGTCAGTTTATAGCGCAACTGACTGCGGTTGTCACCGAACTTGCAACCTATGGAGTAGACCGCAATAGCGTTTGGCAATGGCTTCCACAGAATTTGAACATCATCCTTACAATCCTTGAGGATGCTCTCATCTGCTACTTCTGGCGGAATCTCCGTCAATGGAAGTTCTGCGGACAAAACTGTCGGTGGGAGCTCTGCCAGGGGAGGAGAGGGAGCCAAAATTTCTACGCTTACTCGAGCGTTGGGGGGTAGGGCCCGTTCGAGCTCAAAGACAGCGAAACTATAGGGTCGAAGACTGCCACTATAGTTGAATGGAAGCGTTCTAATCGTTGCTACCTTAGTCAAATTGGGGATGCGGTAGCCGTCATTTATCGAATGCTGCCAGGTATTTGGCAGTGATTGATGCGTATTGGAATTTACATATACGTAGGTGATGAATTCAGAGAAAATGGCATCAAAAGAGGTATTCCGTCCCGTACGCACGTAATGCGCATATTCCACCGCCTCCCGCGAAGGAATAGCGGCATGCATCATATCATCGAAGGCACCATAGCCACCCAGCTTATCCACTAAAAACGCAGCAAATAGCGCAGAAGCTCCATAGTGAACGTAAGCAGAAGTCACCAACGGGATTCCCCAGGTTTTTTCTGCATATCGTTCCACGGCTTTTTGATCGGTGAAATATCCAGAAAACATCATAGCCGCTTCCGCGGAGGCTTCGGAGAGCCAGGGTGCTTGGTGGAAATTCGGAATTCGGTTATGGCTAAGAAGGTGCTGGAGCTCGTGAGTTATGATCGAGGCGACCTGGTGAGTGTCATTGGCGCCATCCAGATTGATGCCCAGGTAGATTACATTCACTTCGTTAGAGTGTTGTTGGTAGTTCTGCGCTTCAGGCTCCGTCATTTGATCAAATGGGTTAAAATAGCCGCCAAAGCGGTGGCCATTAAATTCCCCTAGGCCCAAAAGCAGAATTACTACGCGAGGGTCGGTATTAATGCGGTCTGGGAGCGGGCCAAAGATACTCTGTTGTAGCGGCAAAATACCCTTTTCCGGGTTTAAAGAGCTTGGAAGTCCTTGTTGTTCTAATCGATTGTACAAATCAGAAGCAAAGCCAAAGTCAATGGCTCCAGATTCCCACGCGGCATTTTCCACAAAAACGTAAGAACTTTGCCCAACTGAAGTGGCACGCGCCTCCACACGGCGAAATCCTGGAGGCATGACGGTTAGGTCCCAAGCCCAAAACTCTTCGAGATCTCCAACCGCATAGCGAGGCAAAACATTCGAAGCAGATGATGTTGTTGGTAAAAAAACTTGTAGCCAGACGGCTGTTGCAAAGCATAGTTTTGAAATCAAACTCATATCCCAGATTTCCCCCGCGGCATTGTTAGTTGATCGAGGCCTTCTTGTCGAGTTATTCACGCCGTGTTAAAATAAAAAAAAGCATTTACTTCTCCTCAGATACGGAGTTTTATGCAGCAGAAAGTCACTGGAAAAAAGAAGCGGCGTAGTAAAAAGCTTCTCCTCTTCCTCATTTTCGCCATAGGCGGAGGGGCTGGTTGGTACCTTAAGGATGAGAATCGTCGACAGGAAGCGATTAAAGCCAGCGAAGATATCCCCGGCTTGATTGATAAGGCTAGCAAGAATTTGCCAGTTTTATTGGATCAGGGCAAGGAAGTGGTTATGAATTTCGACTATGCCTCTGTTACTTCCATGTTTGCAAATGCCCCCCTTACCTTCTTCCGGTTATATGACGCCTATACACCTCTGGGCGTGCGCAATATTTTGTCAGAAGGAATGCCCGATTTCTTTGCCTACCCCTATATTTGTCGATTGAGCCGTATATTTACGCCTGGTAAGGGAGAGGAGCGACAAGGGACAACAATACGGGCAATAGTTGGTGGTGAAGAACTGCAGTGGGGAAAAGGCTTTCCAGTATATCCTGGAGCGAAGCTAAGCTCCGATGGCAATTTAGCTTTTGAAGTTCAGTGTCAAGGGGAGAGTATTGCCGTTGGCACCAATTCAACGGTGCAGTTTCTCCGTGGCAGCAATGTAGATAAGTTTTTTCGGGTAGACGGTGTCATTACCATGCGTACTGGAGGAGCAAGGGTAGTGGGCTTTTCCTTTCCTTGGGGAGAAGTGAGCATGGCAGTGAATGGAGGAGGTTCCATGCAATTTGAATCCCAGGCAAACCCGCCGGCCTTGAATATTTATGAGGGCGATGTCTCGATGGTTTGGCAGGTGACATCCACGAAGGTGGGCGCTAAGGCTGGTGACTATACGAACTTGAAGGTAGTGGCAGGCTCTGATGCAAAACTTCGTATTACCCGTCGCTATGGACCTGATAAAGAAGAACGTCGTGTGGCTCCACGAAAAGAGGTATATTTCCTGGCGAGTGGTCAATTCTCAGATTCGAAAGGTGTTCGACCGAAGCAGGCAGCACAACCGAAGCCGAAGGCAGAACCAAGAGGGAGAGTTAGCTCCACTGAGTTGATCAAAATCGAAAAGGCATTACTTGCAGCTAAGACACCATGGTTTACGCTTGGAAACACTGTGGACTTAACGATTAACTGGCAATTGTCTCCGGTAAATCGTTTAGTCCCATGTACAGTAGAGCTCTCTGTAGATCCGACAATGGGGTCGCTATTGGCAACCTATCAATCAGCTAGGATGAGTTTATTTTTAAAGGGAGTACAGCCTGCAACTTATTACTGGCGTGCGCGATGTGAGGTGGATGGAAATAAAGTGGCTTCTCCGGTCGCTAAGATTCAGGTTGTTGACGGTAAAAAGAACCCTCCAGTGCCAGAGCTTACTTCGCCAGATGAAGGGCAGAAGACCAGCTCACCAGTACAATTTCGCTGGAATAAAATCAAAGGAGCAAAGGGGTATGTTCTGCAGTTTTCTCAATTTCGTGATTTTCGAGATGCTAAGCTTTATAACGCCAAGAACCCAGGGCTCAATATGAATTTAAAAAAGAAGGGCACCTATTATTGGCGTGTTGTCGGAGTTAGTGATGTAAAGGAGTTAAAAACTGGTGCTTCTCTAGCCCGTTCTTTTAAGTTTTAGTTTTTTACTATTTCTTCTTATACCCTACAAAGCTTTGATAATGTTTCAACTCACCTATGGACTCACGAATATCATCCAAAGCGCGGTGTGTGCCTTTTTTTTCTACAACTTCATTATAGCAGGCGTTGAAGACGAGCTTCCAGGAGCTCACGTCGAGCATGCGATAGTGTAGTCGGCTTGCAGCTTTCGGCCAATACTTATCGAGAAATTTTCGATCTTGACCAATACTATTTCCCGCAATTACCACCTGCTCGTCATCAGCAAAATGCTCATCAATGAATCTTAGAAAACCTAATTCTGCTTCTGGCTCGAGGGTCCCTTTTTTTACGGCTTCAGTTAACCCAGATTTGCCATGGGTTGTAGTACACCACTCATCCATCGCCTCCAAAACCGAGTCCGGCTGTTTTACAATGATTTCAAAAGTCCCAAACTCTTTCCAGTCTTCGTTAGTGACTATAGCGGCACATTCCAATATCCGGCAGGACTCAACATCCAGGCCACTCATTTCCAAGTCTAGCCAAAGGAACTTCTGTGCCACGGGGATAAATTACTCCTTCTGCTTTTCGCGTTTAACTTTGGCGTTCTCGATTATGAAAACAACGCCCTTGTCGCAAGTGATTTGATCTTTCAAATTTTTGCGTTGTTCATCGGACTTGTAGAATGTTTCTACTTCCTTCCGGGCTTTGCCACTCGATTGCACGATTTTCTTAATTCGACCTTTGATTTCATCTTCGGAAACTTCGATCTTTTCAGCGTCCACGACTTTTGACAGGAGTAGCACAAGTTGAACTTCTTTCTCTGCTCGAGCAGAAAATTCCTCTGCGCGCCTCTTCATGTAGTCCTCGATTGCACTGCTAGAAAAGTGCTGCCTTTCTAAGTCAGCCCCTATCTTACGTAGAATGTAATTCAACTGGTGTGCGATTAAAGTTTGAGGAACCCCAAATTTATTCGCTTCAACTAAGGAAGTTAGAACCTGTTCCTCGATTGCTGATTTCTCTTCTACTTCAGCGGCATGTACCAGGTTATCTTTGACTTGAGCTTTTAATTCATCTAGCGATTCAGCTTCAAATTCTTTCGCCAACTCATCGGACCATTCTGGAAGGGTCTTTTTCTTAATTTCGTGAAGGTTGATATGGTAGCTCACTTCCTTTCCCGCGATACTCTGATGCGCATAGTCTTCCGCGTATTGCACAGGAACCTTCTTTTCTTCGCCTGCCTTCATTCCGATTAAAGCGTCCTGGAATTCTGGTAAAGTATCCGGGTTATCGACTTCAAGCATGAAATTTTGAGCTGAGGCGTCTTCTAGTTTTTCCCCTTCTAGCTCACCTTGAAAGTCGATGATTACCAGGTCGTCGCTTCGGACTCCGCGTTCCTTTTCCACAGTCTCAATAATCGCTTTCGATTTGCGGAGGGAGTCCATTGCTTTGTCCACGTGTTTAGGACCCACACTGAAGTCATCAATAGTTACTTCCAGGCCCTTGTATTTCTTGAGCTCTGGATTCGGTAGGAGTTCCACCGTTACGGTGTACTCCATATCCATGCCTTCCTCCCAAGTTAGCCAATTTGTTTTTGTTACCCTTGGCTCACCAATGATGGGGACTTCTTCTTTCATGGCTGCCATGCGGGTGGTGTCCGATACTAGGCGCTCGAAAGTATCGCGAATGACCTGGTGCTTATACTGTTGTTTTACAACATGCATAGGGACTTTTCCCTTGCGGAACCCAGGAATTTGCGCGTTGCGTCTTTCTAATTTATACGCCTCGTTCATTCGTTCGGAAACCAATCCGGCTTGAATGGAGACTTTGAGCTGTCCTTTGATATCCGATTCTTGGATATATTTGATCTTTGTTTTTTCTGTTAGATCCTCTGGCGTAGTCATTAGCTTCCTTGGTGTAGTTGCATTTGTGTAACTATAGGGCTGAGGATTAGCACAATTCCTTTGTTATTCAATAGGGCTTTGATAAACTTTCCTTATGACACGGAAGTTATTTTTGCTGTTAGGGATTACGGTGGCGCTGCTAGGAAACTTGCCAGTTTCTTATGCGCAGAGCGACCGAACCGCAGATGAGCTTGAGGAACTTCTCAACGAAGAAGGTGATGAAATTGAGGTAGAAACAGAGGAAGGTCTTGGGTTCCCAGTACCCGATCCGGACGAGGAGGAGTCACCAGTACTTGGTGAAATCGGTCAGGGGCCATCGGGCCCTGGTGCAGCGGAGGAAGATCTATTCCTGCCAGTACCATCCGATCAGGTCGACGCCCCGTTTCTTCCAGGAGGGGGCGGAAGAGGTCATGAAGGTAGCTTTTTGCCCTTCTATCAAGCCGGCGATCTGCGGCATAGCTCTTCCACAAACGAGGATATTTTGCGTAAGCCAGGCACAGCCCTTTGGGTAGGCTATGCGTTGAAAGACTATGCAACCAGGCTCATAAAAAATTTTCAAAATGGATTTGAAGTTGGCTTATCGACACGAATTTGGCGCTCTAGCTTTCTTAGCCCGCGCCTAAGTGTTCATCTATTTGGAGCAGCAACCTTTATTAATCTAGAGGACGTGACTTATCGCGGTGATTTATTCGTAAACAATAAAGATAAAACTTTCCGATTGGGCGGCCTGGTTGAGTGGGAGCTCTCTCGCCAAATCGCATTATTTGGTGGGGCAGGGAGATACTCCACCGACATTACAACGGGAGGTGTGCGCGCTAATGACAGTATAAATTATGTTCCAGCCGGCTCTGTTTTAAGAAGGCTGGATGCTGATCCAATCTTTTTCGGAGTGGGAGCTCAATGGGATTTTCATGTCCAACCACAGGGTAGCATTGGCCTTCGTAGCTGGGTAGAGCTGGGCTACACCTCACTGCTCCTTACTTTTACTGTTGAACCAGTCCCCAGGCGACAAGTGGCACTAAATTACGATTAAAGGGCTCTTCACGG
>JAAHTH010001730.1_pt1 | contig 18120 bp, 24 predicted proteins | sample 6116091 | NCBI WGS metagenome assembly JAAHTH01 (sample SAMN13939990, study PRJNA603662) | sponge metagenome | isolation source: marine sponge | host: Mycale hentscheli | place: New Zealand | collected 2006 | reverse complement strand
CTGGACTTGTTTAGACAACTCGTTTTGCTATGCTAAATGTGATGAGCAGTGCGAGACTTGCAAGAAATTTGACGAAAGAGTAAAAAACAATACACAATGAAACCAAAAAAACACACAATAATACAAAGAATAGAACGCCTAGAGCGGACTGTAGCTAAACTATACATACTAACTGAAAAACTATACAATGACAACACACAAAAGGATAGCAGACCTAGTAATTAATTTGACTGGTATTAATATATACCAGAAATGCAAGAAGCAAGAAATAGTAGACGCTCGCTGTTTGTTTGACTATATAATGCGTGAGAAGTGCAAGTCTACACTAGTTAAAATTGTAGATCACTACAGAAAGCAAGGGCTGTATAGAAACCACGCTACTATAATACACAGCTCTAAGCTCTGGAAAGACGTTTGCAGACGTAAACCAGAATATAGAAAACACTTCGCTACTATTATAGGTACAGAATTAAGCAAAGCCCAATACCAAAACGCCTACGAGCTAGTAGACAAACTAAAGACTAGAAACCAACTGTCAAAGTTTCGCTCAATAATGCAAGAAATTATCGAGTAGCAAAAAACAGTTTTTTTACGTTATATAGATATGCCATACGACAATACAGACCAGAAACAAAAAATGCTAGAGGCCTTAGAGTACAACTTAGGCATAGTATTACATAGCTGCACTAGTGCTAAAATATCTAGATCTGTACACTACAAGTGGTTAAAAGAAGACCCAAAATACGCACAGGCTGTACAAGACATACAAGAAAGTGCAATAGACTTCGTAGAAAGCAAACTATACGAGCAAATAAAAAACAATAATATAGCTGCTATAATTTTTTATCTAAAGAGCAAGGCCAAACATAGAGGCTACTATGACAAACAAGAAATTGCTATGCCAGAGACTAAAAAATTCACAGTTAAAGTTATTGAGTAGTGCACATAGATACAAACGTAGTCTGGTCTCACTTAAATAACACAGACAAGAAAATAGTTATAGAGCAAGGCGGTACACGCTCTGGCAAAACATATAACATACTTCTGTGGCTTATATTTTACTATGCAGAAAACAATACTGGTAAAACCGTTTCTATATTTAGAGTAACATACCCAGCTCTTCGGGCTACGGTTATGCGTGACTTTTTTGACATTCTAAACAAATACGATCTTTACGTAGAAGCAGACCACAATAAAAGTAATAGCGAGTACAAGCTAAACGGTAACCTATTTGAGTTTATTTCTGTAGACCAGCCTAGTAGATTAAAAGGTAGAAAGCGAGACCTGGCGTTTCTTAACGAGGCAAACGAATTTACTTACGAGCAATACAACCAGATATTGTTTCGTACAGCTAGCGACACAAGCCCTACAATAATTCTAGACTACAACCCTAGTGACGAGTATAGCTGGATATACACCAAAGTAAAGACTAGAGAAGACGCAGACTTTTACATCACTACATACAAAAACAATCCATTTCTAGAGTCAGAGCTAGTAGCAGAAATAGAACGCCTTAGAGAAACAGACGAGGATTACTGGCGTATATATGGTCTAGGTCAAGTAGGTAGAAACAGAGCAACTATATTTACTTTTACAGAGGTTACAGAAATACCACAAGACGCAAAGCTAATAGCGGCTGGCCTAGACTTTGGCTATGTAAATGATCCGAGCTGCTGTGTGGTTACTTACAAGTCTGGCGACAATCTTTATATAAAAGAGTTGTTTTACGAGTATGCTATGACAAACGAAGACATACATAATAAACTCCTGGACATAGGCTTTGACCCTAGAGACGAAATTTTTGCCGACTCCGCCGAACCGAAGTCCATCGACTTTATACGTAGAATGGGACGCTGGAATATAAAACCGACTCTTAAGGGCAAAGACAGTATACTCGCTGGGATCGACATACTAAAGAGACATAAACTACACATAACAAGCGACAGCACAAACACACTAAAAGAGTTTAGAAACTATAAGTGGGTAGAAGACAAAAACGGCGTACTGCTTAATAAACCAGTCCCACAAAACGACCACACCGCCGACGCTGTTCGCTATAGTATATTTACTAAACTAAGCAGACCCAACTTCGGTAGATACGCTATACGTTAAAACAATTTGGTAGTTATTAACATTTTTACTATATTTGTATTGTCGCAAGTAGGCAAAGAGATAAGTCGGACAAGTGTACGAAACAAGACACCACTGTAACGCAACAATGTAAGACCGAAAACCGTAGCTAAACGAAATATAGTCGTCTAAGGTAAAAGGCGTGCCAGCAAAGACGTAAAAAGTAAATTCACGCCTTAATTTTAAAAATAAAAATGAGACTATATAAAAAACCAGACTCTGACAAGTGGGTCGACAAAAAAGAGTACTTTGACTTTCTGTTTAGCAAAGACTATATGTTTGACAACGGTACTCTAAAAGACTATTTCGAGAAATTGAAGTAGAGTAGATTTTTTTCATTACACTTGGTTAACACCGCTCTAGAAATAGGGCGGTTTTTTTATGAGTTAAATTCTAGTTTTTTACGTTATATATAAAACGTACATTATGAAGCTAGATTTACTAGTCCCAACGTCTTTACACGATATACCTTTAAAGCATTACCAGAAGTTTGTTAAGACTTTTGAAAATGCAGACGACTACACAGAAGACTACGCAGCCTTAAAAATGCTAGAGATCTTTTGTGGAGTGCCTTACAACGAAGCTATAAAGTTTAAAGTAGGAGACATAAATAGAGTCGTAGGTAAAATAAACGACGCACTAGCAGAGAAGCCTAGCCTCATTAATAAATTCAAACTAGGTTCTACAGAGTTTGGTATGGTTACAGACTTAAACGACCTTACGTTTGGCGAGTTTGTAGACATAGAGAATAACATTACAGACTGGGACAATATGCATAAAGCTATGGCAGTCTTGTATAGACCTATAGTAAGAAAGTATAAACACAAATACGAAATAGAAGAGTATAAAGGCGACAACTGGTACGACGCTATGTTAAATATGCCAGCTAGTGTAGCTGTTTCTGCCATTGTTTTTTTTTACAATTTAGAGACGGACTTGCTCAATCTTACTCTGGACTCTGGACAAGTGCCGAGTCTACAGACAGAGGCTTCGACGCAAACACAAACTTTAACAAAAAGTGGGGGTGGTACACATCGATACACAAATTAGCAAAAGGCAACGTATTAAACCTGGACGCAGTGACAAAACAAAACCTACACTACTGTTTAACATTTTTAATGTACGAAAAAGAAAAAGACGAAGTAGAGACATTACACTACCAAAATAAATTTAAGAAATGAGCAATATAGGTGCAAGAGCTTTTTATCTAGTATTAGACATAATCAAAGACACACTACTAGACGACCCAGACATAAACACTGTAACATACGGCGACCTAAGCGAAATAGATCTAGCTAAACAAACTATTTTTCCTTTAGGCCACATATTAGTAAACGGAGCTACACTTACAGACCAGACAGTAGACCTCAACTTTACGGTGTTATGTATGGACAGCGTAGACATATATAAAGGAGAAGTAAAAGACGTTTTTGAAAGTAACAGTAGTGAACACCAGATTTTAAATACTATGCTAGCAGTAGGCAATAGACTGACACAAAAGTTTATGAATGGCACTCTACATCAAGACGGTTTTCAAATGGACGGCGACGTTACTTGCGAGGTCTTTTTTGATCGCTTCGAGGGTCAATTAGCTGGCTGGGCTTTTACGTTTGTTATCAGTGTTAAAAATGATATTTACAAATGCTAAAGAATATAATTAAGGAGCTAGAAAACTACGGACATAAAGTAGTAGAGAAAGCCAAAAGAAACTTAACGACAAAAGACAAAGACAATACTGGTAAGCTATCAAACAGTCTTCACTATAAAGTAACACAGCAAAAGACAGACCAGCCCAGAATAGTTTTCTATGGCGAAGACTACGGTAAGTTTGTAGACTTAGGGGTACAAGGTAATGACCCACAAGCTATGCCTAAAGGCTCAAAGGTCAGATACAACAAAGCACCTAATAGTCCTTACCAGTTTGGTACTGGACGTGGTAAAAAAGGTTTGCGTAAAGGCATTAATGAATGGGTACTACAAAGAGGCACGTTTGAAGTAAGAGACGAGAAGGGTAGGTTTATACCTAGAAAGTCTTTGGTCTATTTAATATCTAGAAGCGTTTGGTATACTGGTATAAAAGCTAGTTACTTTTTTAGAGACGCACAGACAGCATACAAGAAACCTACTTACAAGAAACTAGGCGAGGCTTTTACTAAAGACGGCACAGACATAATTGCACACGATCTAAAAAGCGTACCTAACATAAACATTAAATATGGCGGATAAAAGATACTTACGTAGCCCTATAACAATAGCAGCTAGCAGAGCTACAGCTCTTAGTGCAGTGGGCGTACTAAACATAGACGGTACAGATAGGTACACACTATCTATAAACCTAGACAGTAACAACGAGGGCTTTTTTGAAATTAGCGAACTATGTAGAGACTACTTAGAGCTTGCGTTTTCTGGCACATACTCTAGCTACTCAATAGACGTAGACTTTACAATCACATACTACGACGCTGTAGACGGCGGAGGCTCAACAGTAGGGTCGGCAGTCACTACAAGTTTTTACGGAGTTGACGGTTATACGTATTACGAAGAGGGTTCAAATGTTATAGTAACTGGTACACCAAAGGCTCAAAGCAATTTACAAGTTTACTTGCCAGACAACACTGCTGGAAAAATACCTACATTCTCTACAGACGGTTTCACTTACAACGCAGTCACAGCGACACAGCAAACCAAAACAATAGGCAGCGACGTATTTACTATAAACCGTTTCTGCGTACCAAAGTACACTGCTTTTAAAGTCACGTTTGTAAACAAGTTTGGAGCTTTCCAGGATATGTGGTTTACTATGAAGCGTACAGACACAATGAATGTCACAAAAGAAGAGTATAAGACAAATATGCTTAATGCGACAGGATCCTACACAGCAGCAAAGCACGCCAGGAAAACATACAACAGTATGGCCAAAGAAAGTTTTGTACTAAACACTGACTTTATAAAAGAAGACTTAAACAGTGTTATAGAGCAGCTACTACAGACAGAGCAGTGCTGGATATTAGAAAACAGCCAGACATTACCAGTGATCCCTAAAACGTCAAGTCTACAATTTAAGACTAGTTTAAATGACCAGCTTATACAATACACTGTAGAGTTTGACTATGCGTTTGACAAAATAAACAATATAAGATAGTGCAGACCTTAGAGTTATTTATTGACGGCACGCAAGCCGAAATGTTTAAAGACGAAAGTGTACAGCTTACACAGACTTTACAAAACGTCAAAGACATAGGCTCGATATTTACAGACTTTAGCCGTAGCTTTAACTTGCCAGCCAGTAAACTAAATAACAAGCTCTTTAAGCACTACTACGACATCAACTTAACAAACACAGTAGATACACCTACGTTTTTAGCAAACGACACTCTACCAGCAGAAATAAAGCTAAACAATAGACTATTTAAAAAAGGCTTTATAGCACTAGACGGCGTTTCTATGAAAGAGAATAAACCGTATGCGTACAAGGTTACTTTTTTTGGCGAGACAATAGAAATAAAAAGACAACTAAAAGAGACAAAGCTGTCAAACATATTTCAAACCATTACTACTTACGATCACGAGTATAACATATCGAATGTAGTGCAAGGTCTAGAGACAAGTTTGTTTTCTGGAGCAGTACGCTACCCACTTATTGTAAACGGTGCAGACGCAGAAACCTTTGGCACTAATAGACTTTTTTACAATGGCTCTAGCCATAGCTCTGGCGACAACAATTTACACTTTGACACAGGTGGTGGTGGTAGTGGGTCGCACAATCACGGAGTCAAGAAGTCAATGCTAAAACCAGCTCTTAAAGTCTCAAAGATTATAGAGGCTATAGAAAGTCAAACAGACTTAGAGTTTACTAAAACTGCTAGCGATGACTTTTTTAATACTAGCGTAAACGACATATACGACGACCTTTACTTGTGGCTGTCTAGAACTAAAGGCAATATAGGTTTAAATGTCACTGGTACTGCAGAGGTCAATATGCCAGTTACTAGTATAAGTTTTGCAAACGCAAACCCTAGCCAGTGGAGTCCAGACAACCAAGGTACAAGCTCTACTACATCGCCTTACTCTAGAGTCGTAAACGGTATATGGACTTGTCGACCTACGCAAATTACACACACATACAGAGCAACTTTTACTGTAACAAGTGCGTCAGATTTTAGCATATTTATTGAAGACGTAACTGGCGACCCTACTAGAGTAGCGTCTGCTAGTGGCACTGGTACTATAAGCTGTAATGTTAGTATTTTTGGTGCTCCTAGTGGTACTCTTAGGTCTTTTAGATTTAGAATTACCAGCGAAGACCCAGCAATTACTTTTACACCTACTATAAATTTTAGATACCAAGCACAAGGCAGCCCAGCAGTATTTAGCGAGGTTACTGGGTCAGACATAGAGCCAAACGGAGCTGTAAGCAATATAGTTATAGCAGATCAAGTACCAGACTTAAAAGTAGTAGACTTTCTTACTGGTCTTTTTAAAATGTTTAACCTCACAGCCTACGTGCAAGACGACGGCAAAATAAAGGTGCAAACGCTAGACACTTTTTACGACACATCAACAGACTACGATATTAGCGAGTTTGTAGACTCAAAAGAAAGCAACGTAGACTTTGCTATACCATATCAAGAAATAGCGTATAGGTTTCCAGAGCCTAGTACTTTTTTAGCTATCAACTTTAAAGAAATTAACAATAAGAATTTCGCAGACCTAGAAAATACCACAGTTTCAAGTCCAGGAGTAGAAACTACAAACAGAGGTAATAAATATGTAGTGCAAGTGCCATTCGGCAAAATGCTTTACGAGCGACTTAAAGACATAGACAGTGGTGCACAAACGCCGTTTCAATATGGCTTCTGCACAGACAAAGACCAAAACCCTACAAACATACAGCCTCTAATTTTTATAAATGAGAATGTAGACGTAAGCACAGACAGACTAAGTTTTCAAGACGGAGTAAACAGTAACACTGCAGACGGTCTCACAAGCTACAACAGACCTTGTAACGTATTGTCTGGTACTACTAAATACAGTATAAACTTTGGCGAAGAAATAGACGAGTTTTCTGGCGAGGCTGTAGAGAATAGTTTGTTTCACACTTACTACAGAAACTACATAATAGACGTATTTAACGAGCGTAGAAGACTTACGAAACTTACAGCATACTTGCCTTTAAGGGTGTTACTTAATTACACACTGGCAGACACTTTTATAGTAAACAGCAAGCGATATAAAATAAACAGTATCACTACAGACTTTATGACTGGCAAAAGTGAACTAGAACTATTAAACGAAGTATAAATGTTAAACGTAATTATAGACTTACTGAAAAACGCAAACGGCGAAACAGAGAATATACGTATAGCACAAGGTAAGTACAAACTACCTACGACTATAAAAGACACTCTTAAACAAGCTAAAAACGAAGTAAGCTGGATAAACAAATAAGCTATGGCAGTAGAGAAAATTGGTGTAGAAGTAGAAGTAAAGACTGGCAAAGCCCAGTCGGAGCTTACGAAGGTCACTAAAGGTATAAAACAATTTAACGAAGAGCTAGACAGAAACTACGACGGAGTAAAGGCTATTGACGCTGTTACTGGCGACGCAGCTTCTACTTACTTAAACTTTAAAGACCAGCTACTAGGCGGTGTAAAAGCTGTGGGTGGTTTAACAAAAAGTTTCAAAGGCCTAAAGGCTGCTATGCTAGCGTCTGGTATTGGTGCTATTGTAGTAGCGGTTGCTGTCATTGCTGCAAACTGGTCTAAGATACAAGAGGCTATTTCTGGTGTAGCTAGCGAGCAAAAGAAACTACTAAAGGATCAAGAGAAAGCAGCCGAACTGTCACAGCAAAACTTTGACCGTACTAGTGAGACAGAAAACATTTTAAAACTACAAGGCAAGACAGAGCGAGAAATACTAGAGCTTAAAATGAAGCAGACAGACGAAACTATAGCTGCTCTAGAGGCTCAACTAGCGACACAAAAAGACATACAAAAAACACAAGTAGAAACAGCCCAGAAAAACAGAGCTATACTTGACGGTTTAATCTTAATGGTTACTCTACCTTTACAAGCCTTACTAGAGGGTATAGATCAAGTGGCAAGTCTGTTTGGTATGGAGTCAAACTTGCGAGAGGGCTTTGCAGACTTCTTAGGCGACTTAATTATAGACCCAGAGAAAATAGAAAAAGAGGGCAACGAGGGTATTGCAGAAACCGAGAAACAGCTTACTAAGTTAAAAAATATGCGAGCTGGCTACCAGTTACAAGTAAACAAAGAAGACAAGGCAGCAGCAGACCAGAGACTTAAAGACCAACAAGACGCTTACCAAAAAGAGCTAGACGCTTTACAAGACAGACTACAAAAAGAACTAGACCTAAGACGTGAGGGTACTCGTAAGGTAGGCGAAATACGATCTAGTTTCTTTGAGAAAAACTTAGGCGACAGTGAGGCAGCCCAGCAGATACTATTAGAGCGTGAGCGTCAAAGATACATAGACGAAATAAACCAAAGTAGTGCACTAGAGGCTCAAAAGAATATGGCACTAGCAGAAGTCAACAAGTTTTATGATGACAAGTCACAAGGATTAAAAGACGAGTCTGCAGCAGAAGACGAAGCTAGAGACAACGCTATAAAGCAACAGAAACTACAAATAGTAGGCGACACTTTTGGTGCACTGTCACAGATACTAGGCGAGAATAGTAAGGCTGGCAAGTCTGCAGCTATTGCACAAGCTACTATAAATACGTTTCAAGGTGTTACAGAGGTGTTTGCTAATAAAACTACACTACCAGAGCCGTTTGGTACTATTGGAAAATTTGCTAGTGCTGCTGGTATTTTAGCTAATGGTCTAGCAACTGTAAAACAAATCACAGCCGTAAAAAAACCAGAGGGCGTAAAAGGTGGTGGTGTATCAACACCCCCAGCTCCAGCCTTTAACATAGTAGGTGCTAGTGGTACAAATCAAATTGCAGACGCTATTGCAGAAAGCACTAAGAAACCACAAAGGGCGTATGTAGTATCTGGCGACGTAAGCACTGCACAAGAGCTAGAGAGAAAAACTGTACAAGGTGCAAGTCTAGGATAGGCAAAAAAAATAAAAACTACGTTATATAAATAAGATGAAAATAGTAGAACTAATAATTGACGAGACAGACGAACAGAGTGGTATTGACGCTATAAGCGTAGTAGAGTACCCAGCAATCGAAGAAAACTTTGTAGCTCTTAACGACAAAAAGGAGTACAAGTTTAAGTCTGTAGACGACGAGAAAAAATTACTTGTAGGTGCGTTACTAGTGCCTAATAAAATGATATACCGAAAGGACGGCGACGAAGAGTACTACATACACTTTAGTAAAGAGACAGTACGTAAGGCGAGCCAACTTTACTTAATGAGAGGTTACCAAAGTAACGCTACCTATGAGCACATAAAAGACATTGACGGTCTTACGCTAGTCGAGTCTTGGATCATTGACGACAAAGAAAACGACAAGTCAAACAGTTACGGTATGGACTTACCACTAGGCACGTGGGTCGGAGCTATAAAAGTAACAAACGACAAAATATGGCAAGAATTTGTAAAAGAACAGAGAATAAAGGGTTTCTCGATAGAGGGTTTCTTCGCAGAAAAAGCAGAGCGACCTTTAGAACCTATAGAAGAAGACTTGTCTAGCGAAATTGAGGCTGGACTAAAACTACTAGAAGTTAAATACTCTATTGTAGACGCAGACTTAAAAAAAAAAGCTAAACTAGAAAGCTATACAGACTACCCAGAGGCAGCTAGCAATAACGCAAAGCGAGCTCTAGAGTGGGCAGAAAAAAACGGCTGGGGGTCTTGTGGCGAGGCCACAGGAAAACGCAGAGCCAACCAGCTCGCAAAGAAACAGGGTATAACCAGAGACACAATCGCTAGAATGGCTAGCTTTAAAAGACACCAACAGCATAAAGACGTACCCTACAGCGAAGGCTGCGGAGGTTTAATGTGGGACGCTTGGGGTGGGTCTGCTGGTATTAACTGGGCTATTAGCAAACTTAAAGAACTAGACAAATGAAAAACCAAACAGACACAAGAAGAGCTACTACACCTACAAACAGCAAGAGAGCTTGTCTATGCTGGGACAAAAACACATACAGTAGGGAGTGCTGCGACGGCTCTATGTATGCACAAGGCATAGGCTCGATCAATAGGACTTCTAGTTAAAAATGCAAATTTTTTTAAACATACGTTATATAAGAAACAATTAAGAGTATGCCTACCGAAAACAAAGTATTTACTAAACTATTTAGTGACAAAAAAGTAGAGCTAAAGTATTTACGTGAAAGTGAAATAGACAAGGCTATTGACAATTTTATGTTTGCAAGAGCAGAAATTGATTTTATTGTGCAAGATGAATTACCTAGAGTTATTAATCAATTAAAAGAGTTTGGTATTGAAGCACAAAACCAAAAAACTGTTTTAGAAGAAAGTATAGATACTTACAATAGCGTAAAAAGAGAGTACGAAGAAAAATTTAACGAGTTAGGCGTAGACCCAAACACTAGTACTCATTATAGACTTTTAGACACTCGTATATTTGAGTGCGAAGAGCAATTAAAAAGAATAGACGAAATAGAAAAACAGCTTAACAGTTTTAACTAAAAATATGCGTACAGAGTTAAAAGTATTTTCTAGACTTTTTGGTAAGCAGTTTAAGACAGAGCTGTCTGCTGCAGACGACATACAAGAGGCTCTTAACGAGCTACAAGGCTTAGACCTTAATAGCCAGGTAGAAAACCTACGTCAAAAAGACTCACAGTTTGTAAGTCAAATTAACGAGCTTAAAGGCGTAGCAGAAGACTTGATTTCTACATACGACAGTCTAGAAGACCAGCTACAAGACTACAAACAAATACAAGAAAAACTAGAGACTGCACTACGCAGCTTTGAGTCTATGGCAAGCGACATAGGTATTGACCCTATGCAAAGCGAAAAATACGAAGAGGGCAGTATGTTTTTAGAAGATAGCGACAGAGACATAATTTCACTAGTAGACTTGCAAAACGAAACATACGACAGATACGAAACAGCAACCGACTTATTTAGGTAATATGGACAGAAACTTACAAACGGCTTTCAATAAGCTACAACGAAAAAAAACCGAACTATCTAAAGATCGTAAAGTAGCTCTAGGTTTAGTAGACGAGCTAGACTACGACTTAATGAGCTTACAAGACGAAGTGGGTAGACTTAGCTACTCTACAGAAGAGTGGTACGACGAAAACTTTGAGAAATTTTTAGAAGCCAGAAGTGGATTACGTGAAGTTTATATTAATAACAGCGAGTCTTTTTTAGACCCAGTAGACGTAGAAGAAGACAAAAGAAGACTAGAAGAAATTAAACAAAAAGCCGAAGAGCTAGGTGTAGACTATACAGACGTATACCCAGACTGGGACGAGCATATGCAGCAAATTGAAGACCTAGACTATTTTACAGACCGTTTTGTAGAGCAAACAAATGAGCTAAAAAGTTTTGGCTTTTAAAATTTTTTAAATAGATATATATATGAAACCGACAGAAATGTTATCACAAATCAAGACTTTGCTAAAGGCACGTATGTCTCTAGCACAGCAAACACTTGAAAACGGTACAATCATCGAGGCAGAGAGCTTTGAGGCTGGACAGCAAGTTTTCGTAGTGTCAGACGAAGAGCGTGTAGCTTTGCCAGTAGGCGAGTATGCACTCGAAGACGGTATGACCCTAGTCGTAGAAGAAGAGGGAATGATCGCAGAAATTAAAGAGGCTGCTGCAGAAGAAGAAGTACAAGAAGAGCAGCTAGAAGAAGAGGTCGTCGTAGAAGACGTACCAGAAGAGGTTGTAGAAGAGGTTGCAACTGTAGTAGAGGCTGTAGTCGAGGCTATCGCACCAGTACTCGAAGAAGTTAAGAAAGAAGTAGAAGAGCTTAAAAAGAAATTTGAAGAGCAATACAAAAAAGACGAAGACAAAAAAGAAAAAATGTCTTCACAGAAGCCAGCTCGCAAACCTTTAAAACACAATCCAGAAAAAAATAACACTCCTACAGTGCATACATACGCAGACAACCGTAGTGCGACTATGCTAGACAGAGTATTTAACAAACTTTCTAAATAAATTTAAAATGAACAGAAACGTAAACTTACGGACTATTACAACTAGCGGATCGCTAGACAGCTTTACTACTACCTACGAAGGGGAGTACAAAAAGCAAATTATTTCGGCTGCATTGTTGAGTGGAGATACACTTGACAAAGGTGGTGTAACTATTAAACCAAACGTACAATACAAAGAGGTCATCAAGAAAATTGACAGTGGAGCTATTTTGACTTCTGCTACTTGTGACTTCTCTGCTACTGCAGACGTTATCGACATTGCAGAGCGAGTACTTGAAGTGGTGCAACAGCAAGTCAACCTCGAGGTTTGTACCCTCGATTTCTCTAGCGACTACTTGGCTCTAGAGCAAGGTTTCTCTGCTTATAAAAACTTACCTACTTCTTTTGCCGACTTTATTATGGCTCACGTTGTAGCTAAGGTTGCAGAAAAAACAGAGCAAAACATCTGGGGTGGTGTTTCAGCTACAGACGGTTACGACGGTCTTACAGTATTAATGGCTGCAGACTCAAACGTAAACGACGTAACTACTTCTGAAACTGCTTTTGCTGCTTCAACAATTATCGATGAGCTAGGAAAATTAGTAGATACAATCCCTTCTGCTGTATATGGCAAAGACGACTTGAAACTTTACTTGCCTACAATCGCTTACAAAGCGTATGTACGTGCTCTAGGTGGATTCGGTGCTGTTAACGCTTCTGGTGGCGGTGGTGCTGCTGGTACAGACAACAAAGGGTCACAGTGGTTTAACGGTCAAGAGCTTTCTTTTGAGGGTATCCCAGTATTTAAAGCTCCTGGTATGCCAGCTGACCATATGGTAGCTGCTGAAACTAGCAACTTATTCTTCGGTACTAATTTGGTTAGCCCAGATCATACAGAGGCTAAGATCCTCGATATGAGCGATTTAGACGGAAGCAACAACGCGAGGATTATTATGCGACTAGCTGGCGGAACGCAATTTGGCAACGCAGGGGACATCGCACTTTATACTTTGGCGTAATATAAATTAATTGTTTAACTAATTAGGGTGGGTAAGCCGTGTGCCTACCTACCCTTTTTTAATACTATAAAATTATGGCGTGTGCATCACTTTCAACTGGTAGAAGTTTACCGTGTAAGTCTAGTGCTGGTGGTATTAAGGCTATCTACGTTACAACTTTCGGAGATCTAGGCGACTTAACAGTCACTAGCGGCGAGGTTACTGCGTGGGCTGGGACACCAACTCTATACAAATACGACGTAGACGGAGCTACTGGTGTAGAGCAAAGTATTACTGCGAGTCCAGAAAACGGTAGTGTTTTTTATACTCAAACTTTGACTACTACATTAAAGCGTCTAGACAAAGCTACTTTGGTAGAGCTAGACGTATTACTAAAAAACAGACTTTCTGTAATTGTAGAAGACTATAACGACAACTATTTACTTATGGGTGCAGAGCACGGTGTAAACAGTAGTGGTGGGTCTATTACAACTGGACAGGCCTTTGGCGACTTGTCTGGCTTCTCTGGCCTTACGTTTCAAAGTCTAGAACAAAACCCAGCGTGGTTTGTTACTTCTAGCCTTGTTACTGCTGCAGAAGACTCAACTCAAATTGACCCAGCGTAAGGGTTTTTTAATTGTGGTTTTAAGGGTGGCTTCGGCTGCCCTTTTTTTTTAGCAAAAAACGCAAAACTTACGTTATATAGATAGTATGAAAGTATTAAAGCCTACAACTGACACACAGTCTATAAAAGTTATACCTAGAAACTATATACTTACGACTTCTGTAGAGTTAAGAGACGACCAGACAAACGACTCAATAACTTACACACCTACAGTCGTCCAAGACAATGATTATTTAGTATATAGCGACTCTTATACTTTACTAGAAGGACATTTCTACGACTTTCTAGTACAAAACGACTTTGACAGGTGGGATCAAAACACAGACTTTTTTAACCTTAGTGACAATACGTGGGACGACTTGAACTTTAGAATAGAAAAAAACGTAGTAGACAAAATTTTCTGTACAGAGCAAGAAATAGACCAGGCGGAGCAAAAAGAATATACAGTAAACAAGGGTATATATAAAAGCGACACTAGTTTCGACAAAGAGTATATAATTTATGAATAAAAAACCAACAAAAAGACGTAGCACAGCTCGTAAGCGATCTGGCTTAAAGTTTCTAGACTTAGCAGCGTATACTTCGCCAGCTATTATAGAACAAAAAAATAAAGAGTGGGTCGAGTACGGTGGCGACAACAATTACTTTCAGTACCTTATAGATTTATACAACTCTTCGCCTACAAACGGTGCATCTATAAACGGTATTGCACAGCTTATTTTTGGTAGAGGTCTAGACGCTACAGACTCTAGCCTTAAACCAAACGACTACGCTATGCTTAAACGTCTTTTTAAAGACGACTGCGTGCGTAAACTAGCTACAGACTTAAAACTGTTTGGTCAGTGCTCTATGCAAGTTATATACAACGCAGAGCGTACACAAATCGTACAAGTAGAACACTACCCAGTAGAGACACTAAGACCCGAGAAATGCAACGAAGACGGCGAAATAGAGGCATATTACTATAGCTCTGACTGGGCAAACCTTAAAAACGGCCAAGAACCAGAGCGTATACCAGCTTTTGGCTTTAGCGAAGAGGCTGTAGAAATTTTGTACGTAAAACCATACAGAGCTGGCTTTTATTACTTCGCACCAGTAGACTATCAGAGTGCTACACAGTATGCCGACCTGGAAAGCGAAATTGCAAACTTCCATTTCTCAAATGTCAAAAATGGTATGGCTCCTGGTCTCTTAATGAATTTTAACTCGGGGATCCCAGACGAAGACGCACAAGCTGAAATAGAGCGTAAGATTAAACAAAAATATCAAGGCACTAGTAATGCTGGTAGATTTATACTTGCTTTCAATAATAACGCAGAAGAGCAAGCGACTGTAGAGTCTATACAACTTAGCGACGCACACCAGCAATACGAATTTCTGTCTACAGAGTCAACTCAAAAAATACTTATAGGCCACAGAATTACAAGCCCTATGCTTTTAGGTATAAAAGTACAGAATGGTCTAGGCAATAACGCAGACGAGCTTAGAATGAGCTCTATATTATTTGACAATACAGTAATAAGACCGTTTCAAGACTTACTTATAGACGCTTTCAACAAAATTCTAGCATATAACGACATTTCTTTACACTTATACTTTAAGACACTGCAGCCTTTAGAGTTTATCGACCTAGAAAACACAATGACTAAAGAGCAAAGAGAAGAAGAGACTGGCGAAAAACTAGGACTTAAAAGCGTAGATGGCAAACCAGTATACGAAACTAAAGAAGAGGCAGAGGCAGTAGCTAAAGACTTAGGTTGCGAGGGCTCGCACCCTCACGAAATAGACGGACAGACATACTATATGCCTTGTGCAGACCATACAGACCTTAAAGACGCAGACGACCCTTGCCAGCCAGGTTACGAGCAGTATGGAATGAAAATAAAGGACGGTAAACAAGTACCTAATTGCGTCGAAATTAAGGCAGCAGAAGAGCTTAGACAAGCTGTTTTAGAAGAGTTACTAGCACTAGAAGAAGAAGACCTTAGTGACTTTGAACTAATTGACACAAGACCAGCAAATGAGTACGATGACTTATTGCACGCTGGCCTAGAGCTTGCTAGTGTACTACCTAGCTCGCCTAGTAAAACCAGTGAGCAAGACACAAGTATCTTAAAAATACGATATGCGTATATGGGTTCAAATAACCCACAAAGGGACTTTTGCCAGAAAATGTGGTCAGCTAAGAAAATATACCGTAAAGAAGACTTAGACAAAGAAAGTAATGCAAATAGTGAGTTTGCACCTAGCGGATCAAACAGCTATAACATATGGCTTTATAAGGGCGGTGTAAATTGTAAGCACTACTGGGAGCGTCGTACTTACTTACGTAAAAACAACGAGAAAATAACAGTAACAGAGGCTAGAGAGAAAATTGCTAAACTAGATCCTAGTTTGAGAAACGAGGCACGTATACCAACAAACGAGTCAGAAGTAGCACAAACAGCAAATAGAGGCAATAACTACTGGTCTTTAGACCCAAACTATAGACGCTAATGGCTACAGCTTTATTTATATCTAGAGAAGACCTAGTACGTAACACTATTATAAATGGCACGGTGGACAGTGACAAGTTTTTGCCCTTTGTGAAACTGGCTCAAATCCAGCACGTTCAGAATTATTTAGGCTCTAGGCTATACGACAAAATTAGTCAAGACATTATAGACGGCTCTTTAACTGGCGACTATCAAACACTAGTTAACGAATACGTCCAGCCCGCCTTAATCCATTTCGCAATGGTAGATTTCTTGCCCTTTAGTGCGTTTGAAATTAAGAATGGCGGTATTTTTAAGCACTCTAGCGAGACAGCGACGCAACCGTCTAAAGACGAAGTAGACTACTTAGTGCAGAAACACAGAAACTTTGCAGAGTTTTACACTCGTAGAATGATTGACTTTTTGACGTTTAATGCATCGAGTAAGTACCCAGAGTATTACACAAACCAAAACGAAGATATGTACCCAGATAAGTCTGCGAGCTTTGTGGGGTGGGTGTTATGAAGCAGTACAAAGTAAAACATAATAACGTAAAAAAACTAATTGAGTATTTAAGAAATGCCAATACCGAAACCGAAAAAAAACGAGACACAAAGTATGTACGTAAGTAGGTGTTTAGTCGCTATAAAAGGCGAGTATAAGCAAGACCAGGCACTAGCAATATGCTACGACACATACCAAAAAAATAAATAAATATGACTATTACATCTAGCTGGGGAAAAATTTACTGCTCTACGTGGTGGGGTAGCGACGACAATAAACAAACAATACAAGACGTAATTGACGCAGTCTGTTAAAAATTAAAAAAATATGGGGACTTCTTTAACTGGAAAAAAAATAAGCGAGAGCTATGACGGTTTACTAAAAACCACTGACAACGAGCCGTTAACTGGTAGTTTAAAAGAAATTACAGACGGCGAAGGTAACGACTCTGGTGTACATATGGATCAAAACGGTAACCTTAAAGCAGAGGGTACTTTAGAGTTTGGATCATTAAAAGACACTGGCGAAGACATAACTATTACAAAGTTTGTTGACGAAGCAGACGGTATTGGTAACAATGACAATGACACTACGTTACCTACTAGCGCAGCAGTCAAAGGCTATGTAGACGACAAAATTACACAAGAAGACCTAGACTTTCAAGGCGACACTGGTACTGGGTCTGTTGATCTTGACACACAATCACTAGACATAGCTGGTGGCACTGGTATTGACACAAGTGCTGCAGACCAGACACTTACTGTAAGTATTGACAGCACAGTGGCCACGCTTACAGACACGCAGACACTAGAAAACAAAACAGTAGATGCAGACAATAACACAGTCTCAAACTTAGAAGTAGACAATCTTAAAAGCGGTGTTTTAGACACAGACCTTACAAGCGTTTCTGCAAGTGATGACACTCTCGCATCTGCAAAGGCAATTAAAACCTATGTCGATTCTAACATTACCGCACAAGACTTAGACATTACAGACGGCACTACAACTTCTGCTGTCGACTTAGACTCGCAGACATTAACTATTGAGGGTACTGCAAACGAGGTCGAAGTAAGTCTTACAGACCAAACCTTTACAGTAGGTCTACCAACTTCTATTACTACAAACGTAACAGGAAACCTTACGGGTAATGTAACGGGTAATGTTACAGGAAACTTGACAGGGAATGTAACAGGCGACCTTACAGGCAACGCTGACACTGCAAGTGCTTTAGAAACAGCTCGTACAATATCACTAAGCGGGGACGTAGCGGGTTCGGTATCTTTTGA
>JAAHTH010001729.1_pt1 | contig 18124 bp, 21 predicted proteins | sample 6116091 | NCBI WGS metagenome assembly JAAHTH01 (sample SAMN13939990, study PRJNA603662) | sponge metagenome | isolation source: marine sponge | host: Mycale hentscheli | place: New Zealand | collected 2006 | reverse complement strand
CCAGAGTGACCGAATCCAGTCCCCCTGAACAAACAACCAGAGTTTTCACTTATACCTAACCTTTGGGCAACCCACTAGTTGCCATATCTAAAAATCCCAAAACACAAACAGAACATAAATTAAGAATACAAACAGGAACGTTAATCGATTGCCAAATTCATCCTGTCCAAAAAAGCGCAGGAGCATTTTTATTCATACCCACTGACTCCCGCCCCCACTTACTCCCGCTGACCCATGTTCCCATTTACTCATACAACCAAGAGCACCAGGTTACTCACATATCAATACAGAGCACCAAAAAGCCGGCAGGAATTCTACACTACCTACCTGTTCCCACCAATGAAAAGTTACCCTCAAGCTTCGTCATTAACAATCTCTTTTTCTACGGAAACCAACACCAGGTTTTCGATGAAACGATGCATTTGACGCCTGGCCGTATCTTTGAGAAAAGGCAGATCCAACCTTCCGAGCCAACCAGACAACTGGATATTTGCATCATAGTTTAGCTGTGTGTGTTCACCCTCATCCACTAACTCAACCTCAGTTTGGCCGCTAACTTTTCCAGCTAACCCTGCATCAACCTCCACAATGAGGGAATAATATTGAGGCAGATCACTTTCAATTACTCTAATATCGGCAACAAGCTTCTTCCTGAGCAATCCTATCCTGATTGTGAATTTGAGTAAAAAGTGATCAACGTCGATTCTTTCAACAGAGTCACAACTTTTGATACAACGCTGTAAAACATCAGGATCATTCAGCGATGACCAAACTGCTCGATAATGCATGGATAGTCGGTGTTGACCAGAGATTTTCATTTTTCCACCGTGGAGAACCTGCGCACCAGCCCGCGGGAATCGGATTGAGATGTGAAAGCACTAAAATCAAGGTGCGAAATACCCGTAATAACGGGGCTCTTGAGGGTTTCTACTACACTGACGTTGATTGTTTCTTGCTTAAAATGACAGTTCACGGCTGCTGTAGATTTCCTGGATAAAAGCCGAAATGTATCATGACAGGAAGGCTCAACCCTGCCTCAAAGAACGATTCACATTTCTCGAAAAAGCAGGTCAAAATCTGGTTTTGGTTTAAAATGACCAATTCCAATTCTCGATCCGTCCCGCTTACCCGGCATTTTCACAAACTCCATGCGCCCGAAGCATTCACTCCACACATTTACCTGCAGCCTCTACCCATGACATCAATCGAATTTCGAGAACGCTACGCCCGACAGATCACCTTACCTCTGGTGGGTGAGGAAGGTCAGTTTAAACTTACCAATGCCCGGGTGTTTATTCTGGGAATGGGCGGTCTTGGGTCACCGGTAGCACTTTATCTTGCTGCTGCCGGTGTCAGCCACATGACCATCGCCGATTTTGATCAGGTAGACGACTCAAACCTGCAAAGACAGATTATTCATGGCCAAGCCGATATTGGCGAATTAAAAACTGAATCTGCAGCTAGATCAATACTCGCAATTAATTCCGAAGCCAGAGTAAAAACACTTAACTATGTACTTGAATATCAGGACTTGCTTAAAGAAACAAAAAATATGGACCTGTTGATTGACTGTACTGATAACTTTCCCAGCCGGTTCGAGCTGAATGAAGTATCTCTTCGGACCAGGACACCACTGGTCTCGGGAGCAGCCATTCGTTGGGAGGGACAAGTGACAGCTTTCGACCCTCGGGAACCCAGCAGCCCCTGTTATCAGTGTTTATATCCTAATAAGGAAGTAGAAGCAGCAACCTGTGCCATGGAAGGAGTGATTGCACCATTAGTGGGCGTAATCGGCACCATGCAGGCACTGGAGGCAATTAATATATTACTTGGAAGAGGACAACTTCATGGAGCGCTTTGGTTGTTCGACGCCCAGTATATGGAATGGCAGAAGATGAGTTTACCCAAAAATCCAAATTGTCCGGCCTGTGGTTCTGGTTCTGGCTCTGGTTCTTAATCATAACCACCAGGGGATAGAAAAATTGAGCTCAGCGAAAAACTAATCCGGTCTCAGTTTCTCCCCACCATTTCAGAATCACCATGGATTTGGGCGTTAACTTCGGAATTGGATACTGCAATCCGATTTTGCGCAAAAACAACTTCGTCATTCGCAAGCAGCTTCCTGCGTTTGCGAGTTTCCACCTTACCATTGACCTTGACCAACCCCTGATCAATAAAGTGCTTTGCTTCTCCACCGCTGCTCGCCAGTGCAAATAGCTTAATTAGCTTGTAAAGTTCAATATATGAGCCTTTGAGCTCAAAGGTTTGCTTGTGATAGGCCTGTTCTTGATAGATTTGTTCTTGATCCGTCATTTTTTCTAAAGATCTGCCTGATACCTTTTTATCATGGACTCCTGTGACTCCTCATCATAATTTGAGCCGGTTTGATCGTTAATCATCCTTGCCATGATCGGCAAACCGTTTCTAGAAATTTGGGCATCCATGGACCACAACCGGGAACGCATAAAGGCTTTCGCACAGTGTAGATACACTTCCAGAGGTTCCACGTCGATGACCGTTTTAGGCGGGTTTTTTTCTGTAGAAAACAGTCCAAGAAGATCAGGGTCATTGCTCACCACAGCGTTGCCGTTGACACGCAGTGTTTCATCTACACCAGGAATCATAAAAATCATTCCGACTCTGCCAGTTTCAATAATATTAGTTAAACCATCCAGCCGATTGTTTCCTTTGGAGTCAGGAATAAGCAGTCTTTTTTCGCTCAATATGGTAACAAAACCAGGTGCGCCACCCCGGGGTGAAGCATCGACTAACCCTGTCTTACCATGGCTAGCAAGAATCATAAAAGGCGAAAGTTCGATAAATCGTCTACTGTGCTTTTCCAGGGACGACATCTGCTTCGCTACACTTCTTCCTTTTGGTTGCGCATAAATATCCCTTAATTGTTCCTTATTCTTTATGATCATTTTGTACCGGTTTCACAATTCTGAAATAATTTGATTAAACACTTCCCGCTTTTTCTACCACCAAAACCCTTGCTACACCCAAGGGATGAGCAACGTGTTCTGTTCCCACCGAAGCGAAGAAAATGTCTCCTATCTCAAGCAAACAAACGCGCTCCACATTACCTTCCCTGTAACGCATCTCAACCGACCCGCCCAGTACGACGAAAACTTCTTCCCCGTCATTGACATGCCACTTATAAGGTTCATCAGTCCAGTGCAAACGGGTAGTAACGCCGCCCATGTTCGCGATATCCAATGCGCCCCAGGCTCTGTCAGCTTCGAAGTCCTTACTGCGAATAATTTTCATTCCTGGGTTAGCGTCTATACACGATGGGCCGGGCTATTTTGATTTCAAAATCACGGATTTCAAAATTGCGAAATTTTCCTTTCTCCTGCTTTCATCTGGATCCACCATGCACTCTACGGATCGTATATATTCAATATAGTGTTCTGGAAAACCGTTTTCTATTGCTCCTTCCAGAACGAAAGCTTTGTACCAGTCATAAGGCTTTAAGGATTGATCCAAATGGGTGGGATAGTAGGTAAAGGCATTTACTGGCCCATCGCCACTATTCACCACCACAGGTTTATCCACATAATCGTGGCCGGACCCCTCTATTTCATCAAGCAAGGGTTTTTCTGCACGATCCATTTCGTATAGAACGCCAAAAATAAACTCAGCCCCTTCCACCGCTTCGATCCCGCATTTCCCGGAACCGTCCCGTCCTGGCTTATCAAACGACAGCCTGTGGCTGGGAAGATAACCGATACCCATGTTCATGATAGATGGCGTTCTGGCATGCAATCTGGCAAACAGCAAATTCGAGCCATAGGCAAAATAGTAAACCTTCATATGATTTCTTTCCCTTCCATTATCTACTTGTTAGGAATGCTCTAAAAATCAGTGTGAATTTAGAAAAACGCCTGCAAACCCGTTTGCGCCCGCCCCAGAATTAGGGCATGGACATCATGGGTACCTTCATAGGTATTCACCGTCTCCAGATTGCACATGTGACGAATAACATGATACTCATCCGAAATACCATTTCCACCGTGCATGTCTCGTGCCACTCTTGCTATATCAAGCGCCTTGCCACAATTATTGCGTTTAATTAGGGAGATATTCTCAACCGCACAGGTGTCTTCATCCATAAGCCGGCCAATCCGCAAACAGGCTTGTAACCCCAGAGTAATTTCAGTTTGCATATCTGCCAATTTTTTCTGCACCAACTGGGTTTGAGCCAGAGGTCGATTGAACTGCTTGCGCTCCATCGTATAGTCTCTCGCCGCATGCCAACAAAACTCTGCCGCCCCGAGCACCCCCCAGGCAATTCCGAATCTCGCTTTTGTCAAGCAACCAAAAGGGCCTTTTAATCCGGACACATTGGGTAAAAGGTTCTCTTCGGGTACCAACACATTATCCAATACGATCTCCCCGGTAATGGATGCTCTAAGGCTCATTTTCCCTTCAATTTTTGGCGTACTGAAACCGTCCATTGCCCGCTCAACGATAAATCCCCGAATTGATCCATCCAGTTTGGCCCATACGATAGCGATATCTGCAATCGGAGAATTACTAATCCACATCTTGGCCCCATTTAGCAAATATCCCCCATCTACCTTCTCAGCGCGGGTTACCATACTTGCGGGATCGGAACCATGATCGGGTTCAGTTAAGCCGAAACAGCCAATCAGATTTCCTTTTGCCAGTTCAGGTAAAAAACGTTGCTTCTGTTCTTCGCTGCCATAAGCGTAAATGGGATACATCACCAAAGATGATTGCACGCTCATAGCCGAACGATAACCGCTATCCACACGTTCGACCTCCCTGGCAACAAGACCGTAGGAAACGTGATTTAGTCCAGCGCAACCATATTTTTCAGGTAACGTGCTGCCCAGCATTCCAAGATCACCAAATTGCTGCATGATTGCGGGATCGAAATGCTCTTTACGATTCGCCTGTACGATTCCGGGCATCAATGTGTCGTTGCAAAAATCCTTCACACTGTCACGAACAAGCCGCTCCTCTTCGCTAAGCTGTTCGTCGAAATTGAATGGGTCTTGCCACTGAAAAGGATAGGTTGCCATAGTAATAATTAAAATTCAGAAAAGATGTTGATAATAGTGAATTGCCTGATTATCTGCTCGGTGTATTTACACAACACACGATGAACTAAACAACTGGACTTAACAATCGATAGTCACTAACGATTTAACGACCACATTATTCACGATGTCCGGGTTCAGAAAACCCCAATGCCCCCATTAGCAGCAATGAGGCACCCGTGCCACCTAAGACCCACCCCAGGATAGGCATGGTTTTCATATCCTGGTGATCAGGCAATAATAATATACTCATCATCAACAAACCCAATCCAAATATCAATTGAATTGTTCTGGTTTGCTGCTTTTTCAGTTGTGTTCTTAATAAAGCGATTTCCTGATCCCGAGTCTCAAAAATCATTTCATTATTCTTCACCCTATACAGAAGCTGGTGGGTAATCGCTGGCAATTCGGGAGCCAACGTATACAGGTTCGGCAACTCCCGTTTCAACGTTTTAAGGGCAGCCCTGGGGCCGATCTGCTCATTCATCCACTTCTCAAGAAAAGGCTTCGCGGTATCCCAAAGATCCAGATCCGGGTACAATTGTCGCCCCAGGCCCTCAATGTTTAACAGCGTTTTTTGCAACAGTACCAATTGAGGCTGTACTGGCATTTGATAGCGGCGGGCCACCCGAAACAGGTCAATAAGAAAACTACCAAAAGAAATTTCGCTAATTGGTCTTGCGAAAATAGGCTCACAAACCGTTCTAATTGCTCCCTCAAAATCTTCCACATTGGTTTCCGGTGGCACCCACCCTGCTCGAATATGCGCATCCGCTACCCGATGGTAGTCGCGATTAAAAAACGCGAGCAGATTTTCGGCTAAATATCGTTTATCCGAAGTACTTAAGGTTCCCATAATTCCAAAATCAACCGCACGGTATTGGCCGTCGGGAGCCACGAAAATATTTCCAGGATGCATGTCTGCATGGAAAAAACCATGCTGGAAAGCCTGAGTAAAGAAGATTTCCACACCATCATGGGCGAGTTTGCACATATCAATGCCCGAGGCTTTAATCGTTTCAACATCCCGGATGGAAATCCCGTAAATCCTTTCCATTACCATCACATTTTGATGAGTATGTTCCCAGTAGATAGCGGGGACATAAATTAAATCAGAGTCCTCGAAGTTAATCTTCAGCTGACTGGCATTCGCAGCCTCACGCTTAAGATCGAATTCATCATGAATCGTTCTATGGTAGTCCTCCACCACCTCGATGGGTTTTAGCCGTTTCCCCTCGGACCAATAACGTTCAACCAATTCGGCCAGCGCATGGAGTAATCGCAAATCCTTTTCCACAATCTCCTCAATACCGGGTCTTAGCACTTTAACAACAACGTCGGTGCCATCCAGCAATTGTGCATAGTGAACCTGAGCCACCGACGCAGAAGCAGCCGGTTCTCGATCGAATTGGCTAAAGTGCTGATCAAGGGAATCACCAAAAGCCTCTTCAATGATTGATTTCGCTTCATCCCCAGGAAATGGTGGAACACGGTCCTGCAATCTGGTTAGCGAGCTGGCGATATCCATGGGCAGTAGGTCAGGGCGGGTAGACAAAACCTGCCCAAACTTGATGAATACAGGTCCAAGTTCCTCAAGTGCAAGGCAAAGACGTTCACCTCTTGGCAGATCACGTTTTGCCTTTCGACTACCCGGGATAAACCTGAAAAGAAAAACATAGGGCCGAAAGAAGCTGAGCTCGCCAATCATGTCATCCAGACTATACTTGACCAGAACCCGGGCGATGCGAAGGAGGTGGAAAAAATTCTTTATCACGTTAACTTATTCGTTGACCGCTACATTCCCTATCCACTATTTTGTGGATTTCGGACTCGAGCTTCCTCCAGTCTTCTGATACGTTGTTCAAGTCGATCCACATTCGATCGCAAATCGTGTACTCCATTTTCCATCCTTTCCATAGCGACCGGAGTAATCAACAGTTTTGCTTCCTCAGTGAGAAAATCTGCTACATTTTCGCTGGAGAGATCAATGGTTTCCCCAACCCACTCACCCGCGCGGCGAGCCGCATTTCCGGTTTTTCTTGCGGGGACATCACCAATGTATCTTGACAATAGCTCTTCCAGATCCAAATCAATTTGGCCCAGAACTTTTTGAAATGTCTGTCCGATGTCAGCATCTCCTTTCATGATTACCTGCCCATTCGATAGCACCCCGCTCTCGCTCCCTCCCATGCCCAATCTGGCAAATGCCGTTAGCGGTCCGGACAGCGTCACATCCGCTTCGCGGTCTGATTGTTCCTTAATACGAATCCCATCGCCATCGGGGATCAGAAATAGAACTATCTCAGGGGCAGTGATGTCCAAACAGAGTATTTTGTCCTCAAGGGATGCAATATTTCGCTTTGAATCAGGGTCAAGATCCATCAGGACGGTGGACACTCGATCAAGAAATGAGTACAAAAAACTCACTAGAGCCGATCCTCAACCATAATTTCTTGACCTTTGAATCACCACGAACTCTAACGCTAATACTTATATCCGAGATGCAGCGCCACAATACCACCACTCATGTTGTGGACCTTGACGTCATCAAACCCGGAGTTAAGCATCATCTGTTTCAACGTCTCCTGGTCAGGGTGTTTGCGGATCGACTCAACCAAATACTGATAACTCTCTTCGTCATTGGTTACTAATTTTCCAATCTTTGGAATAACATTAAAGGAATAAAGGTCATAAGCTTTATCCAACGCAGAAAAGACCGGCCGGGAAAACTCCAGCACCATTAAGCGGCCTCCTGGTTTCAATACCCGACACATCGATTTTAGCGCCTCCTCCTTACGGGTTACATTGCGCAAGCCAAAGGAAATGGATACACCGTGAAAACTCGCATCAGGAAAACATAACTTCTCTGCATCCGTCAGTACATAATCGATATTGCCAACAATCCCGCCATCAATCATATTGGATTTTCCTTCTGCCAACATCGCTCCATTGATATCAGTCAGCACAATCCTTCCTTTTTTACCCACCTGTTTTGCGAAAAGTCGGGCAAGATCACCACTTCCACCGGCCACATCCAGCACAGAGTCCCCGTCCCTGAGTCCACTTTGCGAAACCGCAAACCGCTTCCAAAGCCGATGCGCACCAAATGACATGAGATCATTCATCACATCATAGCGGGAAGCAACCGAACGGAAAACATCTCCAACGAGGCCTGCTTTCTCGTTTTCCTTGACATCACGAAAGCCGAAATGCGTCCTGCTATCAGACCCATGGCTCTGCTGAGAATGTTCGTTCATTGTCTTTTGATCCGAAGCCTTTGTTTGAGGATGGTCGTTCGTGAATGTGGCTTATAAAATGCGATGTAAAAGCCTATTTATGCATCCAGCTTTCGTACATGTCCGGCGTCTTTCAGACGAGACAGATATTGATCCCAGTTTTCCTTTTGATTCACGCCAAGGGCATAGAGGGTATCCCAAGAAAAAATACCACTGTTGTGGCCATCATCGAATCCTGGTTTTATTGCGTAGTTACCAACTGGTTCGATGGTATCAATGTTAACGGATTCCTTGCCTACCTGAAGCACTTCCTGTCCCGGCCCATGCCCTTGAACTTCAGCCGACGGGGAATGTACCCTTAGATACTCGCAGGTCATATCAAACGAACTACCGTCATCAAATGACACCGTTAATACTCTCATTCTGCGATTGAGGTTAATTTCTGTGGGGGTGTGTTTACTCATATTTAACTCTAACCATACTCCTGGGTGGATATTTTAGGCCAAATCAGCATTCGGTAGTGGGATTTTGTCTACGCAAATCGGGACTATCCTCAAAGAAAATAGAAAATCCCATACAGATGTCACCCCAGTGATGAACCAGCTAAAGAGCTTTCGCATAAGTCTGATCGAGTCAGATTGGGATGAAGTGAAAAAACAATAGACATGAGGTAAATGCAAAGCCGGGAATGGATTCCGGCATTCTATCCCGGACAGGGAAAGTTCTATCCGGCAATAATGCCCCCTATAACGGGAGATCAAATAAATAGTGTGAATGCTGAGAATATCCGAAAGGTTCTAGGAGCGGTTTAGCAAACCCTACCTAAAACACGCTGACAGAAGATCCTATACCCAATAATCCGTCGACGGTTTTGGCTACTTATCCAGCCAACGTGCAATCTGTTCGGCATAGTAAGTTAAAACCCCATCGCAACCAGCACGTTTAAAGCAATGCATGGTTTCCATCACGACTTCCTGCTCGTCAAGCCAGCCGTTGATGCAAGCAGCCTTTAACATGGAATACTCCCCGCTAACATGATAGGCAAAAGTCGGCATCCCGAAGGCCTTTTTCACTCTCCAAACGATATCAATATAAGGCATGCCAGGCTTAATCATGACCATGTCCGCTCCCTCGATGATATCAAGGGAAACCTCCCGAAGGGCTTCGTCCCCATTTGCTGGATCCATTTGATAACTATATTTATTACCACCACCGAGATTCGCGCTAGATCCCACTGCATCGCGAAAGGGTCCATAAAAACTGGATGCGTATTTTGCGGCATAGGACAAAATGCGAGTATTAATATGTCCCTGTCCCTCCAACGCACTTCTAATTGAGCCAATTCGCCCATCCATCATATCCGAAGGAGCAACCACATCCGCACCGGCATCCGCATGGGAAATGGCTTGCTTGACTAATACCTCAACGGTTTGTTCATTGACCACATAGCCAGATTCATCGATTAAGCCATCCTGTCCGTGGCTAGTGTAGGGATCCAGAGCGACATCCGTTATGACACCCAACTCAGGAACTGCGTCCTTTATTGCTTTAATTGTGCGCTGAACGAGGCCATTTGGATTCCAGGCTTCTTCCGCCCCATCTGATTTTGCATTTGCGGGCGTCACAGGGAACAGCACCACCGCAGGAATACCCAAGCGGTGATATTCCCTACATTTTCCGACCAGAATATCCGTACTGACCCGAGAGACGCTTGGCATGGAGGGAACCGCCTCCGTTTCCCCAACACCTTCCCTGACAAACACCGGCTGGATAAGATCATTAGTGGTGACCCCGTTTTCCCGCATCAATCGTCGACTAAAGCCGTCCCGACGCATTCGTCTGGGTCGGGCATGGGGAAATACCGCTTGCTCTGGATGATCAACCATGGCTGTTTTGCTAATTAGGTATCGATGGGTCTAACGGGCTTTAGTTTTTCCTACTTCGGTTTTTTTGATTTCGATTTTTTTGACCCCGACGTTTTTGTCACAGCTTTCTTTTTAGGAGACTTTTTTGTCGATGCCTGCTTTATAGCCACTTTCTTCGTAGAGGCTTTCTTTGCCGATGCCTTCTTAGCCACCGCTTTTTTTGTCGTGGCTTTTTTGGCCGATGTCTTCTTCACTGCCACTTTCTTCGTGGCGGCCTTTTTTGTAGAGACTTTCTTTGCTGAGGTTTTTTTCGCTACGATCTTTTTAGTAGTGGTCCCTTTATTAGTAGCTTTTTTAGTAGTAGCTTTTTTACTGGTGATTTTCTTTGCTGCTATTTTCTTCTGTACCACCTTCTTCTGTACCACTTTTTTGGGGGCAGCCTCCCTTATAGGCGTCTTTTTTTCCACTTCCTGTCTGGCTTCCTGTTTTATCCTCCCGCTTTTCTTTCCGCTTTTTTTGTGGACTCATCCGAAGATTGCTGGACTCCGGCATTTTTCTTCGCACCAGCGGAAGAGGCTAATACAGCAGTTTCAGATTTTGTTTTTTTTACCGGTTTAGTACGACTTGACTGTGCTGTGATGCGATTTATTTGCCCTCCGGCAATGATAGTGGAATCGCCTTCATCGATGGATTCTGCTGCTGTCTCCAGTGTTTTTATCTCAAGAGGCCGGATCTCAATGTCGACAATATCACTTATTTTTTCATGAATTTCGGCGATATTGCCTTTTGCTGGCATATTCCGCAGTTTGTGTTGAGCTCGATAGTAAGTGATCAGTGGTGCCGTATTTTCATGGTAAATCGCGATCCTCACAGCCACGGTTTTCTCAGAGTCCCCTGATCGAGACACGAGTCTGCCACTACACACATCGCATTTGTTCCGAACTTTGGGGGTAGAAAAGTGCTTGTTATAGATTTGGCCACATTCCTCGCACCCGATCCTGCCAGTGATTCGTTTCACCAGGACTTCATCTTCCACACTGATATTTACCGCAACTTGCAGAGTTTTTCCCAAAAGTCCCAACAATGCATCAAGAGCCTGGGCCTGGGGAATACTCCTGGGATAACCATCGATAATAAAACCGCGCTTTGTATCCTTCTTTCGAAGCCGGTCCTCAAGCAATTTCAGGACCACCGCGTCATCCACTAACCTGCCGGCTTCCATATCCTCTCTAACGGACTTGTCCAACTGCTTATTAGCAGTGATTGCCTCCCTCAACAGATCTCCTGTTGAGATCTGTGGAACCCGATATCGATCAGCCAATAACTTGGCCTGCGTTCCTTTTCCAGAACCGGGTGCGCCTAAAAGTGCGATTCGCATAGCTTTTCGATCTCGATTACTTTTACTACGACAAATGGGGCGCAAAGACTAATCGTTGTTGCTCATAAGGTCAACCGCTCGTCCAAAGATTTTGCCAGGTATTAAACGTTCCAACAATGATAATTCAGGCTGTTGGACCCAGAAAATTAAACTCCTGGACCACGCTGATATAAATTTTTGGGTCGCTGATTTCAGAAAAAACACTTAACTATCATACTGTTTTAGCGTATTTAACCCAATTCACCTCTGGATCACCTCCGGCAAGAAACCATGGATTCAGAATGTTCTCTTTGTTGTATTCCAGTGGCTTTCCCATCACATCGACCATGCACCCTCCCGCCTCCACCAGCACACAATGGGCCGCGGCAGTGTCCCACTCCGAAGTTGGGCCAAGACGGGGATAGATGTCTGCTTCTCCTTCTGCAATCAGGCAAATTTTTAACGAACTGCCCATGCTCGCCACAGTCACCTGCCCCATGTCCTGCTCGAGTCTTTCCTGATATTTTTGAACATCCGGTCCGGCATGGGAGCGACTGGCAACCATGGTTACTCCCGCGGATTGGACTGATCTAACCGAAATAGGGCTTACATTACCGTTGGCCTGAGACCGAAATGCCCCTAATCCACGAGCGGCAAAATGGTTCACATTGCTTACCGGAGTGTGGACGACACCCAATACGGGAGATCCATTTTCGATTAAAGCAATATTAACCGTAAATTCACCGTTTCGTTTCACGAACTCTTTGGTTCCATCCAGCGGGTCAACAAGCCAGAATTTCTTCCAATCCCGTCTTTTTTCGACCACATCAGCTGAAGACTCTTCCGATAAAACCGGAATCTGGATCTCTAATTCACCCAAACGTCGTTCAATTAAACGGTGCGCCCGCTGATCTGCCATGGTGAGAGGGGAACCATCGCCCTTTGTTTCAACCTCAAATCCTTTTTCATACACATCCAGAATTTCCTTGCCTGCATCCACGGCGATATTAACAATTTCATTTAGTAGCGCTTCACTTAGAAATTCACTCATTCTTCTAACCTTTCAATCTTTCAGCCATTTCTTAACCAGGCACAATGCCAAAAGCACCCGGGGATCATTAATTTGATGATGATAGAGCAAATCGTCAATTTCATCGAACCTCCAGTTACTCTGTGCCAGTGGTTCAATTTCATCTCCTTGCAGCTTTTCAGGATAAAAATCTCTGGCAAAAAATAGATGCATCCTGAAATCACTGTAGTGAGGCACTCCATGCATTTCACGCACATAGGTTAGCTCATTCGCCCCCAGCCCCACTTCCTCTTTTAGCTCCCGCAATGCTGCCGCTTCGGGGCTTTCACCAAAATCAATGCGCCCTTTTACGAACCCTAATTCATATCTATCTGTACCAACAGCATATTCATGAACCATCAACAGCCCCTCATCTGTAATCGGTACAACCATTACAGCAGGCCCTGCGGTGGCAATGCGCTCAAAGGTAGCGCTTTTACCATTCGGAAACTGCAACTCCACACCCTCAATAGCGAGCAACTGACCTTTTGCAATGGTAGTGACGGACCTGATTTCCGGTTTTTGTTTCATAGCTGTTGTCGTTTTATAATCGGGCGCTAAGCTATCCCTTTAGCCGCGTATTTGCAACCCACCGAATCGATTAACTGGATTCGAATCGTTGAAACCATCGTGCTGCTGTCCGACTGCTAACTTCACTAGCCAAATTCCACTATCAACCTCACTGCTAATCTCGCCGCCAACCCCACTGCTAATCTCACTGCCAACCCCACCGTGAAAAAGCCGAATATTAACTGGAACGAAATCGACAATGTTATTTTAGACATGGATGGGACACTGCTCGATCTAAACTTTGACAATCAATTTTGGCTCCATCACGTTCCAGTTTGTCATGCGCGCCGCCATGGAATCAGCAAACAGGCATCTTTGGATATTATTTTGCCCCGAATGCAAAAAGTGCGAGGATCACTGGATTGGTATGACATCCATTATTGGTCCCGGGAACTGGGACTCGATATACTCACACTTAAGCAGGATTTGGTTAATCTAATCAAAATCCGCCCAGGGGTTCATGAATTTCTCAATGCACTCAGAGAACAAAACAAGACCGTTTGGCTCGCGACAAATGCACATCATGAGACGATCCCGGTCAAACTTGACCGCACAGATCTTTGGTCCTATTTTCACCAGATCATCTCTTCCAGCGAAGTAGGGTTCGCTAAGGAGTCTACGAATTTCTGGTATCACGTGAATAAGCGCCACCCGTTCAATCCCCAAAAAAGCGTCTTTATCGACGACAACCTAGCCGTCTTACGGGTTGCCAAACGATATGGAGTACGGCACCTGCTGGCCATTGGACGTCCGGATTTATCCGGCGAAGAATTGATACAAAATGAATTCCCAACCGTTGATCACTTTCATGAAATCACTCCTTTGCCCAATCGCCCATAATTTGATTTGATGAGATGGAAAAACAATCCCCTTTAGTAATTTATAACCACCATCTGAAAGGCAAGGCCCTAATTGAAGATACATCCCAGGCCGCGGCAATTGGTCGCCTTGATCGGATCTATTGGGAAGTTCAGGAAAGAAAAAGAAGTGGAACCGGAATATTCAATCGACTTTTTAAATCCAAACCACCTCCCATTAGAGGGTTGTACCTATGGGGAGGGGTTGGTACTGGCAAAACCCTGCTCATGGACATTTTTTTCGAGGCCCTTGGCAGCGATATCTGCCGAAGAGTGCATTTTCATCGCTTCATGCAAAATGTGCACGAACTAAAAACCGGGGTTAAAGACCAACAAAACCCCCTAAAGATCGTCGCCAGGCATTTCTCGAAACAACACCCGGTTTTATGTCTCGACGAATTCGCAGTTACCGATATCACCGATGCCATGATCCTCTCCGGACTTCTTGGCCATTTGTTCGAACAGGGCGTGGTACTAATCACCACATCCAATATAGAAATCAAGAACCTCTATCTCCATGGATTACAAAGAGATCGCTTCCAAAGCGCCATTCAACTGTTACTGGAAAACACTCAACAGATCAACGTGGATAGTGGACAGGATTATCGACAGCGGTATCTTCTTCAGGACGACATTTATCACTGCCCGCTAGGCCCCGAGGCCGACCAGGCCATGGATGCAGCATTCAAACAACTATCTGGCCTTTACGGAGAAAACGGAAAAGAAATCACTCTGTGTGGGAGAAGCGTAGAGATCATCGGCACAGGATCAGGGGTTATCTGGTTTGAATTTGAATCCCTGTGCCAGACTAATCGATCAAAAATGGACTACATCGAACTATCAAAACGCTTTCACACAATCCTGCTTGGCAACATCCCCATTCTCGATAAAAAAATGGACGATCCAACACGACGGCTTATAGAGCTCATTGATGAACTATATGACAGAGGCGTCAACCTGATTGTTTCCGCCGCCGAAAAGCCTGAAAAGCTTTATGTCGGCAACCGGTTAGCGATCCCGTTTAAAAGGACCGTTAGCAGACTTCAGGAAATGAGCTCTCCAGAATATCTCTCCAAACCTCATTTGCAATAAATCCAAAGCATACGGGAAATGAGGGAAGCGGACATCGTGGTTTTATCAGGCAATTAGCAATTTCACCCTTCTCAACTGAGCACCGGGAAATCTCTTCAACCCTTAATCTTCAGCCCTCAAAAAGTGTCCGTTTTGTGCGTTTTTGCACAGAAATTTATTTTAACTGCCTTTACCTTCTATTACGCCCTCTAAAAGCACCGGAAATAACACTCATGCAGAACATAAATGAAAAGCATGGTGCCAATAAGCTGGATCAGCGTTTTAGGCGTATCTGGTTTTACGGGGGTATTTAAAAAAAGCGGCCACAAAACGGCCATCCAATTAAGACATAACCAAACCAGGAGGTTACGCATGTCAAATCATAGACAAAATAATGGACAAAATAATGAACGGCGATCATCGAGGGTATCGCCGTTAAAACACCTACTCCAAATCCTCATTGTAGCCATTTCCTTTCCCTTTTTTTCCACTACCGCTCTAGCGGAAAAAATCAATTTGAACCTGGCCAATGCAGAAGTACTGCAATACATACCAGGTATTGGGCCGGACAAGTCCAGAAAAATCATCAAGGAAAGAGAAAAAGTAGGTCAATTTAGCGACATCGAACAACTACTTGCAATTCCGGGCATTGGGGAAAAAATACTTCAGGCTCTTATTCAATATGGATCATTGAACGAGGGAGTATCAACCCTAAGTGAAGAAATGAAAGAAAACTCTCCCAGCAACTGAAGTCGAAGTTAACGTTAAAGCAAGAATTGGATTAACACAAAAGTTTAAAAACGCCCCGAATTAGCTGGTCGAACCGAATACTCTACTGAACTGATTATTACTAAAGCAACTATTCAGGTTGTTGAGATTAAAGATCAATGACCGCTGTCCCACAATGGAATGGAATAATCAATTATCGATGCAATAATCAGCTCAGTAGAGATTCAGTAGAGATTGGGAAGCTTTCCATAATCTGATTACGTCTAATAAAACCACTAATCGATAAGCATGAGTATGCCTCGTTATACGGCCCTATTTATATATACCTAATGGGTCCTCCGGATCAATTCCATCCATAAACACTTTGCTTCTGTCACTGTCTGCTACCTGATACACCAACCCTAACCAATTGTTCACAATCGCTTTACCGGTATCTGACCACGTATTGTCAACAAGTTCTGTGATTTCAGCTTCCGGGAACATGTCGAGTTTTTCTGGATTACCGGACTCGGTTCCCAATTCTTTTTCAAAAACGGTTAATACGCTTTTCGCTCTGCTATCGAGATAACCCTCAGGATAGGGTGGATAGTCTTTTCGGGTTCCATCGACGAATCTATCCACTTCTCTACGGTATTCTTTAAGCAAACTGATAGCGTCATACTCCGGGTGGCCCTGGAAGAAAATGAATCGGAAACCATCCGGGCTAACCCCCAGATGCAAATCTGACTCTGCGCTTTCTGCAAGAACTTTAAGGCCGTTCCTACGAAACTGCTCAGAGTTGACTTCGTAAACGTGAGAGTGCGGTGCATCAAACCGGGTGTTGATATTAGACGTTAGGGGGTGGGCTTCGGTCGTGAGCCTGTTCGAATAAACACCCCATCGTTTTCTTGGCAGGGGATAACGCTTTATTCCCCAAAGTTGCTGCACGATAGCATGGGTCGCGAGACAGGAGCACATCACCGAACAAACATTCTCTTTGGCCCAATGAACCACCTCTTCCAGCGGTTTCCAAAAAGGCTCCTGGGTAATATCAGGTTGAGCGGGATTAGCACCGGAGAGAATGAGCGCATCGAGGCCTTCCAGTTTTAATTCATCAAAAGAACGATAATATTTTTCAATATGCTCCTTCGCAGCCTCACCCCGGGGAATCTCTGGAAAAGTAAACGGATGAACATGAAACTGGGCGATTCGATTACAGGCTCCAACCATACGTAAAAACTGACGCTCCGTGGCCTGTAACGCCGCATCGGGCATCATATTCAGCAAACCAATATGCAGTTCTCTAATGTCCTGGCTTTTCGCGCGCCCTTCAGGCAAAACCTCCTGTCCTTCCTGGCGAAGTCGATTGAATGTCGGTAGTGCACTATTTGCGATGAGTGGCATTGTTAGCGGGTCTCCTGGGAATTATTTCTTCAATCAGCCTGGCGTAATCACATCCAGGGTAAGGTGAGGCTACCATACTGACTCCTAAAATTGACCCATAAAATCAATGGAAAAAACCTTACCATCACCCCCCTTTAAGTCTCTCTACCCTCTTTAACCGGTGTAGCAACTGGCGTACCAACTGATTGAATCTTCGGTCCGGGAAGGCCGGAGCTTGTGTTTATCTGTGCTTGTATGTATCTGTACTTGTATTTATCTGTAAATGCTGGAACCTGATCTTACAAAATTACTAACACTGAGCCACTTAACCTGCAATGAGCCTTTCAACCTGCATTCTAATCCCCGTTTCTACATCGGCCCAAAATTCATCAGCATCATCCCACCTGGCCAATGGCTGGCCATCTGTGGGTAAGGCAGTGTGATTGCCAATCTGGTATTCATGCCAGTCAGCGGTAGCACGGATAATCACTGGAATAACAATATTTTTATTATCTTCATATTGTTTTAGTGCAACCTCCATTTCATGGCTGAAGCAATAATCAGAAACGATAAAGCTAGAGCTGATAAGTAGCACAACAATATCGGCTGCTTCTAGTTGTTGTAGGATTTTGTCATGTACCTGCTCGCCGGCTAACAAATGACGATCATGCCAGGTGTCCAGTTGAGGAAATCTGCGTTTGATGGCGTTCAGACGTTTTTCGAGTTCTATTCGGTAAGACTCGTCTTCGTGGGCATAAGAAATAAACAATTTGACGGTTTTACTCACAGTGTCTTTTTCCTCTAACAGACTGTTGATATTGTCTTTCTCTTCAAATTCAGGCAGGGCGTCACACTCAGAGTCCGCACCTCTTTGCAGGTACTCCTGATAACAGCGGTGTGGGCTAACATCCCGTATCAGTTTACGCAGGGCGTAGAGGA
>JAAHTH010001728.1_pt1 | contig 18152 bp, 17 predicted proteins | sample 6116091 | NCBI WGS metagenome assembly JAAHTH01 (sample SAMN13939990, study PRJNA603662) | sponge metagenome | isolation source: marine sponge | host: Mycale hentscheli | place: New Zealand | collected 2006 | reverse complement strand
GGGATTCTAAATATATCCATATCTCTGCTGCTATTGCAGCAGAGATAAAGGTCTACTTTGTGCCCTTCTGAAGCAGTTGCCTGAATTGCTGGAGTGGCTTGGACGATATTCCCTATTCCTCCGCCCAATACAAATAAAATGTTCATGAAATTAAATTAGTAAGAATCATAAATAATACATGTAATTAGGAGAACATATGGCTACAGTAACCATAACAAACAACAATAATAGACAAGATTCATTTGATGGAACCCCGACAGGAGATTCCAACATAGGAGGTGGTCCTTCGCCGGACAACGGTCCTCCTGCCGATGAGCTTCCGTACCAAGGAACATCGTGCTGGTTGCGTCGAATCAACTCCACAGGGGTAGACTTTGGATGGTATTGGACCGCTGGTTCAACTATAGATATGACAGTTGCTGACGACCGAGCTTGGATTTGTAAGGCCGTCCTGCTAAACCCTGATGCGTTGGGTTCTTTAGCTAATGTGGGCAATATTAAAATTAGACTAGGATCGGCAAACAACGCTTATAATGATTATTGGATTGCTGACGAAGGGAGCAGGGGCGAAGACCAGCCTGTTTATCCTGCCAAAAAAGGTTGGGTAATAGTTCCCATTGATCCAAGTGTAACCGCTTGGATAGATGAACAAACAGGAAACCCAGCAGAAACAGCTATTGATTATTTTGGAATAACTGGGAATGTCGGAAACAGTTCAAACGGTCTCAACCTTGGACTAGATGCTGTGGACATTGGTCCAGGATATTATGCAGTTGGAGGAGACGGAACAAACAGTGACGCTTCATGGCAGGATATTGTAGACGCTGATGAGGGTGATGTGACAAATGGTAGAATTGGCCACATCACAACTCAAGAAGGTGTTGTTTTTGCATATGGCACCATATGCGTTGGAAAAAACAACGCAGGAACAGCTACTGCGACAGAGTGGACGGACTCTTTGAAAACTGTAGTTTTCCCTGGAGGTCGAGTTGCCGAAGGGTGGAATTCATTAGAATATGATGTAACGCTTACAACTCAGTCTGTAGATGAAAACTCTATGTCTTACTCTGGACAGGGAAGGAAACAAACTAAACGATATTTCGATGCTCAAAACGAAGTTAACGGAGGAACCAATCAAGTCACCATTGCAGAACATGGTTTAAAAACAGGGCAAGCTGTTTTATACAGTAATGAAGGCGGAACTCAAAGTTTTGGTTTAACCAATAATACAGAATATTTTGTTATAAACTCATTGACCGATTCTATTCAACTAGCAACCAATCGCCTTAACGCCTTTGCCGGAACAGCAATATCTCTTTCTATAACGCCAACGGTATCGACCGAAAACCATAGTTTTAAATTACAGCCCGACACAAGGCCAAACGTTTCCATTACAGGTGCATCAGGTGCAACAAACTTTAATGGAAGTGCTTATGTTAATTTTAACACGTTTGATCTTGATTCAGCAGGAAATTTTTCAAACTGCCTGTTTGTTGAATCTCAAAAAATTACTTTAAATGATGCGAACTTAAGCTCTTGCACAATAACAGATCCAACAATTTCAGAAGGCGAGTCGTTTGTTTCCGCTGGTTCGTTTAATGAATTGGCAGGATTATCAAATTGCTTGTTTTCTACAACCGGAAAAGGTCATGCTTTAGAGGTAAGCACAACTGCTGGAAGCGGAACTTCAAGTGGCAATACTTTCAATGGTTACAAGTCAGATCCTTCTGGGGCAACTGCCGGAACTGGATGGGCGTTTGACAATCAGACAGAAGTAGACTCCACAAGTGTGCAGTTTTCTTATCCTCACGGAATTTCTAGTGGAGATAGCTTTTACTACGAGGCTCAATCTAACGGAAACATAGGTTTAACAGACGGAGGGCTTTATTACCTTCAATCAGTAGATTCCTCAACTGTTTCTGTTCATCAAACTGAATACGCCGCAGTAAATGGTACAAACACAATAGCCTTAACGGTTCCTGGGTCAGGAGGAGAAAATTCTTTTTATTCTTCGAACGCTGCCTTTCATAACTCAACAGGCGGATTGCTTACTTTAAACATCACAGGAGGAACGTCTCCAGGTGTTAGAAACAGCGGCGGCTCTACTACAACGGTTATAAACAGTGTCAGTATAACTATATCTGGGCTAAAGGATGATTCAGAAGTAAGAGTCTATGAAACTGGAACTACTATAGAGGTAGCAGGGATAGAAACTGCAACCGATGGAACACCCGATGATCGGTCGTTTACATTCTCAGACAGTCCAGGCGATCAAATTGACATAGTAGTACTTGCTTTAAAATACAATTGGTTAAAGTTAGTAAATGTTACGGTTCCAACCGATAACACAACTATACCTATTCAGCAAATTATAGATAGAAATTATATACAATAGTTATACATACAAAGAAGGAGAAAATTTATGCCTACAAATATGAGATTCGGAATGCTTGAAACCAAATACGAAGGTGAAGCATGGATTGAAAAGAAAATTGAAATAGTAGTTATAGACAATGAAGAAGTTGAAAAAGAAAGACAAATTTCTCATTACAATCCTACTAAATGCAAAGACGATAAGTGCGGAAGAATGGTAGACCATGAGGCTCCTTGCTTCATAGACACATGGAGCGAAGAAGGAGATGCTTACTGTGACTCTTGTGGGAAATGTCTTCGGTATGAGAGAAAGATGGCAGATCGAAGAGGAGAGCTTAAAAAACCTTAATTTTAATAGTAATTAAATTTAAGAATATTAAACATAAATAGATAGTACAACCATTTTGGCATGGAGGAGAAAAAGCATGGCATTCGTAACAGACCCAGACAATTTAGACAGATTTCAAGTTGCTGTTGACCCCGTGGGTCAAACAGTAAGCGTCCGAGGATTGGGAACAATCCGTGGTGCTCAAAGCAGCACTGGAATTTCAAACGGTTCAACAACGTTTGAAGACACCACCGCAGCCCAATTCGTAACTGGCGGTGTTGCAGCAGGAGACATACTTTCAATCATTAGCGGAGTCGGAGTTGGGCACTACGTGGTCCAATCAGTAACCGACCTTGATACTTTAATAGTTGACAGGGTTATTCCAGGCTCAGCTAGTAATTTAACTTACAAAATAAACGAACCAGAGGCAAGCACCGGAACAGCAGGTGCTGAAGCGGTTGCTGACGGACTGACTATGCAAGCACTCTACTCGTTCCTCAAGGAAGAGTGGAGAACGCTTGATGGGTCTCTGGGCAATGCGGCTGACTTGATTCAGTTTACTTTCCCATTAGAGTCCATTACTCGTGAGCAGTTTGAAATTGGAGGTCCAACTCACGCAGACTGGAACTTCTCTGATGAAACAACAGAAAACTTGATCAGAACTGGTGGATGGCAAGTCCTAAATGTTGGCGGTACTGTTCTTGCTGACTATACGGGAGTTATTACGTTGGGCAGCTTGGACTCTGACGCTCAAGTTTACTTCCAACAACACGCTACTACAGTTGATCCTATTGACTTCGTGTTAACAGGACCTGTAAATCAGGCCATTAACACATATGACCTGATCACTCCTGCCGATGCGGTTGGAGCAGGGTTTGATGTCAGTCAGACAAATGGATCAATAACAAGAAATGATGGAGGAAACTGGTTCACTGACGGTTACAGAACTGGTGGACTAATAAGCATTATTAATGCAGAAGATTCCACCAACAATGGAACATTTTCTGTCTTAGACGTTCAGGATGGTGCTGATGGAACCATTCAAGTCTCTGGACTTGGGACAGATAACGCTGACGACAACACTCTTCAAGCAGCAGTAAATAAAAGATCTTTCTTGAAACTTTTCGTAAGAAAGAAAGCTAGAACTTATGCTGGTTCCGAGATTGCTGACATTGGTGTTAGTACCATTGAAACCATTGTGAATCGATTCCCTCTGGCACACGTCTTAGATGCTGCTATTTCAATCTCTGACGGGTTGCTTTCAGGCTCAAGTGACGGAACCAATAATTTGGTATTCGGTCAAACCTCAGCGGTTGCAACTGACTCTACATCAGGTGGTGCGGAAGGGATTAGAGACGCAACTACGGGTGATGGACTTTTTGAGTTCACCCACACTGGTGGTTTGTTTACAACAACTAACCAAGTAGAGCCAGGCGATGTTGTTACTTTTGGCACTGGCTCTGCACTGGATGGCCAGACCTTTGAAATTCAGAGTGTTACAGATGCAGACAATTTAGTTCTTTTTGAAGAGCCAAACGCTGCTGCCATCGCTGACGAGGACGCTGTAGTTTACTCTACAAGGACTCGATACATCATATTCCCTGGAACCAATGATGGCGAAACAGATGACCCTGTTGCAGATGATGGACTGGGAACACTTACAAGTATAACAGTTGGAGACTTTGCTGCTGACGGTGTTGCCGCTGGTGACTACCTTCGAATTACTGAAGGCGGTACAGGCGGTACAACTTTGATTGGAGTTTACAAAATCGACAGCGTTGCAACTACAACTCTAACTGTAAACATTTCCGACAACGACAACTGGCCAGCAGGGACAGGAGTTGATTTCGAAATACTTGAACCAGGAATGTTCTTACAGTATAAAGAAACAAATGCTACAGAAGTTATTGCGAGTACAGATAATATAACATTCGCAGATGCAGATCCAGACACTATCACCAGAGCCACCGGCTCCTTCGTAACGGACGGATATGCTGAAGGGATGGCAATAACTGTAGCAGGTACTACCTCCAACGATGGAACTTACATCATTGATACGGTTGCTGCGTTAACACTAACGCTGATTGCTTCAGAATCGCTGACGGCAGAAGGTCCTTTATCTGGAAGCCAGACGATCAACGGCGAAGTTGGATTTGTTAGAACTTTGAACCAAGTTGATTATCCATATAGCTGGAGACTGTTTGGAAATGGAGGAACTCTCAATCAAGCATTTGAATGGATTCAAAAAGAGTTGAGGCAAACATTTGACATTGACGAAGCAAGCGGAGTATTCCGTGGTGATGTGACTGATTTGCTCATGACATACTCCACGCCTACTGGTGTTGGACTGAATATGTTTATCGATGACTTGGCAACCGTTGATAGCAACAACGCTACGTTCAACGATTTGACTGGGGATGCTAGAAACTTCGCTTTCATTGCGGGTATTACAGTTACCCTGAACGACAACTTGCTTTCTTCAACTTCTGCAAAGGTTGTGATCTTCTTCACAAACGACGATGCAGGAGACAACACTGGAAGAGACTTCAACACAGTCGATGCAATTGTTGTGAATGATTCAGATGGAACATCCATGCAATCGGCATCTTTGACTGCTGACTCAACCAATTCATCTTTGATCTTCAGATTTGACTATGATAACAATGATCAAAGAGGAACGGCCAGTAAGGCAAAAGATGCACCAGTGACAATTGTTGCTATTGGAACCGATGAAGCCCAATATGTGGGAACAACGGGAACTATTTCCAGACAGAACAATAACACTTTTGCGTTGGTTTCAGCCCTTGAGCGTAACTATAGTAATCCATAAGCCGTTACTGATTGATATTGGTAAATAGAATAGACTAAAAGCCTTGGCTTCACAGCCAAGGCTTTTTTATTTTGTATTTTTGAAATAATAGTTCTTAAACAGTAAATAAATAAAGCCTAAATATTTAAGAGGATCAATAATGCATTTAAATACATCAAATATTCAAATACCACCTGATAGTACAGGCAAAAGACTTGGCACATTCAAAAGAACCTCTTTATACTATGACAACAGACAGCCTGGTCAACAATTTTTCGTTGGCGACACCATATCGACCGCTGGTGGTTCTGCGGTTATTACAGGAGTTAATGTAGCAGGATTTTCTGCAAATACGGGGCAGCTTTTTTTGACAGAAGTTTCTGGATCATTTTCGGATAATGAACAAATAAACGTAAACGCCGTACATGCTGCCGATGTGAACACGACTTCTAGTGACGCAGAGCCTCCTGTTGATATATACTATCAATCTAACACCATCGTGGACAGTAACAATCCAGAATTTAGAGCTTCTATAACAGACCAGAACTTTCTTAAAGTTGCACTCCCTCCTGTGGCTGCTGATACTCAGGGCTACAACATAACGCTGAACAATGTGCCCGCATTTACTTTTAATTTTGATTACATAGCTGATGCGACTGATAAGGAGTTTGTGACAGAAGCCGTTAAAATAAAATACCAAAATGGAGTTAATGTAGGGTCTGGATTTAGCGTGGGCGACACTGTTAGGGGCGACACGAGTGGTGCGTATGGGATTGTGAAATCCACAGATACAGTCAATTCAATTTTGTTGTTAGTAGATGTCGTCAACGCACAATTGACGCCTTTTCAAGACGCAGAGTCAATTCGAAACATGAGCATTTCCACAGAGGAAAGTGCTGAAATCGTATCAACAGGAACTGTATATGGTGATGAAACTTCAAATGCCTTAGTGTTATCAACCAACGGAACCGTTTCTGGTTGTGGGGCGGACTTAACCAGTCAGTTTTATGTTGGTCTAGCTTCTGGGGGAGATACTGAAATTCAGTTTTCAGTATCTCAAACCGCTGCAACGGCGGGTGTGACAAGACGATTCGGACTTTTTAACGAACAAAATGGATATTTTTGGGAAATACTAGAAGCCAATGGAACCAACACTGACTTTGACTCCAGTGGTGGAGAAAACACAGGTGGGGAAACAATTGTTTGCTGTGCGCATCGCAGCAACTCTTCGGGTAGCGTAGTGACCGATTTCGTCCCGCAAAGTGCCTTCAACGTGAATCAATTAGACGGATCTGACAATCAGGGTTTTATGCTTGACTTTACTAAATCTAATGTTTATTGGATTACTATTCCAAACAATGGAACCGGAAAGTCTAGGTTTGGTCTTTACAATGATTCTGGCGAGAAGATAACTGCACATGAATTCATATTTTACAATTCGAGCGCAATTGCTCCCAATCCTGTTTCTGCATTGCCTTTCAGGGCAGAAGTTCTAAACAATGGAGCAGGTTCAACCGGACAGCAAACCGATCTTAGAATCAACAAAATAGGTGTATTCAGGCAAACTCATAGCTCTAAGATGCCTTATTTCCAACACGGAAACGCACAGCGAGACGTTCGCCACATCGATAGCACTGTGGGCGAGGTGCCGATCTTTGGGATTAGAGCGAGAGAGGATAGAGGTCCAAATGCTAAGACAAATAGACAATATGCGCAGTTGGATAGCGTTGAGGTTTCTAATTTGGATGACAGAATAAACAGAGTCTTTGATGCTGCGAACGATGTAAATGCTGGGACTGATGAAATAACGATGGTGAATCACAGTCTTACAAGTGGCACTCCTGTGTACTATCAGAATAATGGAAACACTACAATAGGTGGACTTAATGACTATGGAATTTATTATGTACTTGTAGTCGATGACGATACTTTTAGTCTTTCCTCGTCTTACGTCGATGCGGTCGTAAATGGCACGCCCATTAGTATCTCTGTCGGTGTTGGCGACCACCTCATCGTAGGTTTGGCAGCGGGACCAGCATTGCTTAGAATTAGAAAAAATTCACAAGTTGCCGATGCGATTTGGACTCCGCACAACGCTAACGTTAGTGGAACCGCTTGGTCTGATGGGATGACTGGATTCCGAATCGGCAATGTTCCGTTTATTGGATTTGGAGGCGTTGGATACACGGTTGGGGATATATTGGAATTAGATGCAGGAATTAAAAACCACAGAGAGGCTGTTGTAGAAGTTTGCGAAGTCAACGCTGGAGCGATCACCAGAGTAAGAATAGCTCCAACTTCTGCTGGTCATGGAACAGAGGCAGATGGTTCAAGCAATGCAAACCACGGCAGCTACAACGGCAAGTTTTCCTCTCCTACGGTGGGACATAAAGCTAACGGTGTTGGATTTTCCAGCACTACTGGTGGCGGTGCCCTACTTGTGTCCAGTGTGGCTTGGGGACATGGGTGGTGGTGGAAATCGCAATATGGAGAGTGGACAGAATGGACCTTTGATGAAGATTCAGACAATCTGGATACCGCATATGTCCTTGGTCACTTTGAAAACTCGCAAGGAAACAATGTATTGACTATAGAATTACAAAATACAGAAAAAAAGTCAATTAGCATCGCTAGTGCAATGAGTTTCAAGGAGCACATCTAATGTTGCTTTGGCAAGTTTGGGGGGACGACCTGTGGCAGCTTTACCATAAAGTTACATTTGATGGGTACAACAAGCTAATCATAATCAACGCAGATGAAAATGAAATAGATGTTGCTGTAGACATCTATAGTGCATGGAAAGAATGGGCCAAATCAAGAGATTATTTAAAGTGGGACGCCGCCATGCGTTCTGTTGGTGGAGACCCACTGCCTGGAGGGGATGCTCTAGGAAGAACCTTCTTTACAATCAATGGTTGGAAAATATACATTGATCATGGGGTGAATTTCGTTGGAAACCTGTTTGCCGATGATGGTTCGAGTCCGTTCGTTCTTGCAGATGGTGCTCAATTGGTTACGATTTCTAGATCTACGTTGGTTGAGAAACCAAATCTTGATGAAAACAATGCAAGTATCTTTGTTTGACACTATTATATTGAAACAAGCAGGAAACAAGTATGAAAGAAAATCCAGAATTAATAAAGATATACGGGCTTCAAAGGTCAGGGACAAACTACATAACTCATTTGTTGAACACAAACTTTCAAAACATAAAAGTATTAGTCAATGTCGGAGGATGGAAACACGGAACCTACAGTGTTCCATTTTGTTTGGGAAAAGAAGTCCACTGTATTTGCATGGTTAAAAATCCATACGCATGGCTAAGATCTGTTTACGACTATTGGGGACCAAATAGAAAAAAGAACATAGGTCCAGATCTAACAAAGGTATCTTTTGAAGAATTTCTAAAAAGTCGTGCCATTTTTGAATCGCAAAAAGGAGTGCCATTTCTTTTCAGAGCAGAAAATCCAATTCAATATTGGAACAACATGAATTACCACTATCACTCAATAGTGTCGCAAGACAAGAAAATTTGTCTTTTAACCTACGAAGCTTTATTGTCTCAGTTTGAAGATGTAATGCTAGGGATATCAAACGAATTTGAAATTATGCCTTCGAGCAACGATCTAACATTTTCAAATTGTTTAAATGAATTTGTGCCATCGGGAGAAGAAGTTCAAGTCTCTAGTGACTCATGGAACAAATTGAAATATTATACAGATAAAGAGTATTTAAAATACTACACCCCAGAAATGTTGGGCTACGTAAACTCTCATTTAGATGTTGAATTAATGAGCAAGTTTAAATATGAAATAGAATTAAAACCCAAGGAAATGTAATGTTAACGTTTTGGTATTGCACTGAGGATGTTTTGACTGATCCTATTGGGTACAACGGATCAAACCCAACTAGGTATTCTTTCTCTTCGATCACCGAAGATGAAATGAAGTCTGGTAGGATTTCGTTTAACAAAACCTACTTTTCTACTTCAAATGATTTCACCAATCACAAAAACAACTTAATCAAAACTGGCAAAAGCCCGTCGTTTCAGCCTATACTCGCCAGAGATATTGAAAGAATACCTAACTTCCCTGAGAGATTGGGGTTTAGTAAAAAACCATTTGAAGAAACGTTTAAAAAGTATATTGAAGAAGGAGAGATATCAATTGCAATAACAAACGCAATGTCGAATGCAATTGGTGACCATATGATAGGAATGATTGCTCTAAGAAATTTCAGAGAAGAACTGTCAAAACACATTCCAGATGACAAAATAACTATAAATTTGTTTCAACTAAGTCCATACAAATTGAGGCAGATTACAGAACAATGGAAAGGGGTTTGGCAAAATGTATTTATAATGCCATCCAGTTTAGACGTTTTACTTTCGCACGATGTTTTGTTCGATTTAGGGGGGTTCTTATTGTATGAAAGCTTTGATAAGCAACCTTTAATGAGCTTTTTCGAAGAAGTTCTGTCCATCAAATCTTTGAATATAGAGAAAGACAAAAAAAGAATTATTTACAAACCAAATGATCAATCAAAGAAGAAAATAAGATCATTGATGAATATAGTAAGGAAAAAATCCAATCCTGTCGATGAATCAGGCAGGTCGCCAGACAACCCGATATTGCTATATCACAATTTGTCAACCACGCCATTAAGGAGCATCCCCAACTCTTTAGCAAAAAAACATATTGAAGAAATTTTAGAAAATTCGAATTTCTTTGTAGTGTCAGCGACAGGATTGGATTTTGAACATGAAAGATTTTTAAATCTAAACCAATATTCCAGCGATCTAGATGACTTTGCAAGCATCATATCTGAGGTTGATGCAGTTATTACAGTAGACACCTGTGCCTACCATTTAGCAGATGCTTTTTCAACCCCTACGGTAGCCATATTTAGCACAATAGATCCTTCTAAAAGATGCGAAAACTACCCGTTTGTAAAAGGAGTGCTGCTAGAGGAAAATGGAATCCTCAAAGACTGCCATAAGGTTGAAGTACACGACCCAGACGCTAGTGAAAAAATTGAACACAGTAAAAACCTTTTTAAGTCTTTAAAAATACAAGATGTTTTAAATGATCTTTCAGAACTGATGGAGCATTCGGGGAAAGTCAATAACAATTTGTTAAACAAGGATGTATAATGAAATGCATAGAGAAAAATATACAAAATAATTTCTACTACAAAGCAGATGACTTAAATTCTGGAGAGCTAGTTAAATTTAACATATGGAATGATTCTGGGAACCAATTAGCGTCTGACCAGCTTGCTACATCAGAGATAAATTCTCAAGGAGTCTATTATTTAACTTTTAATGTCCCAGACTACGATGGATACCTTTTGGTAAAAGGAGAAACAACTGCTGGGTCCGGCGCAAGGGGAACAGTAGTAAAAGTTGGAAATCCGGCTCAAGAAAAAGTATTTTATATAGATAAAAAATTCAAGTCAAATATTGTTTTAGAATATGAAGTCTATGACGATGTTCCTATCATTCTGGCGTCTGGGGACATGACTTCAATCATCGCAGGCTTTTATTCAGCAAATGTAACAGGACTGCTGAAGCCTTGGTTTTTTGAAATATATCCATATGTTTCAAATGATCAGATATGTATTTGATGCAAAAGCTATAAATACAATGTGAGCATCAAATTAGTCAATAAAAGCACGGTTGTCAGAATCTACTACAAGTCAGACGACCTAATAAGCGATAGAAATGTTATTTTTAACATATGGGATGATACTGGTGCGCAATTAGAGTCCAATACTGTTGCTGATGGGGAGATAGGCGATAAGGGAATTTATTATCTTGATATCACAACCCCAGATAAAGACATCTATCTACTTGCAAAAGCCTCTGTAGAAGGAGAAAGTACTGCCCCGTATGTTATGAGGGTAGGAAATCCTGATCAAAAAGTATTCTATGTAGACCCCAAATACAGGACTAGAATAGTCCAGCCATACGAAATATACACTTTAAGTGGATCGGTTTTACAATCTGGAAACCTTTTTGAGTCCAATGGAGGGTTTTACTTCGCAGATGTAAGCTCCATAGTAAGCGGAGAGGCTCTGTTTTTCGAATCCGGCATACTTTCTCAAACGTTTGAAATAGCCGCACTAGCGTTCACAGGAGAGGGCGGAGTAATACTCGGAGGTGAGTCTCAGACTGCACTCACGTTCAACTTTGAGTCTGTGGCTGAAGGTGGGGTCATAGTTAGCGGAGAAGCCGATGCTACATTCGTAGTAGGACCGGAATTCATCTATGAAGCCGACGCATCTGTTCCAATATTAATTGAAGGACAAGCCGAAGTAGAAGTGGCTCTTTCTGAGTATAGCTATGAAGCCACAGGCGGCATTGATGTTTCTGGGGAGTCTAACGCTCAGGTTTCTGCACAATTCTATTCTTACAAATCCAGTGGAGGATTAATCTTAAGCGGAACTGCATCCGTTGATGCTACATTTAGATTCCTTGGAAGAATATGGGAAAGCACATTTGAAATAGGAGATAAAATACCATTCCAAGAAATCAAGGCCATCTACTACGATGGAGTAGATAACTATTATGTAACAGGTCCTTCACCTGTTTTTGGAGACCTCTCCACTCTTGGAACTGTGTATAGAGAAGATCAGGCATATAACATTTCTGCCTACAATGCCAGACAACGTACATTGTATAACAAAATATACAAAGAGTCTTTAAGAATATACAACAAACTTGAAAGCCAAACAGGTCAAGATGCTGAGGGTGGTGCATTTGAAATTCCGGTTCTTTCATCTGATTTTGGAAACATACTCGCACAGTTTGCAGAAATATCTAAAAGAAATGTAGAAGCCTTAAGGGATATAACTCCTGTTCCTGCACAAGGTTCGATATATGCTATATCTGAAGAAGAAGAAATAATTGATCTAGACCAAGCAGCAGAAATAGCATTATCTGAAATTAAAAAAATCAGAGAAATAAGCCCCATATCGTCAGAAGGAAGTTTGTTTGCCATAACAGAAAACTCGGATAATGAACTTTTAAATCTTAATGAAGCATTGAATAAAAACTTAACAAAACTAAATACCATAGTTGGAACAATTCCAACACCAGTTGAATCAGGCTTGTTTGAGGTTGAGTCCAAGGAAGGCGATGCATCATTTGGATTATCGCAAGAAAGACAGAATGCTTTAGACCAGATCGAAAAGTTAAAAAAAATCAGTCCAACATCTCCAGAGGGTGGAAAAGTAGAGGTTTAATATGTTTGCACATGTTGCTACTGGCGGCTTAAATGCCGTAGGTTGTTCAATTACAACAAAGACAATATTTTTACGCACTAAATTTAAAGAAGGAGATGTTGCATATGAAGAAAGATTGGCACGAAAGGGCAAGTTAGAAAAACTTGTTATAAAAAAGATCAACGTAGTCAACAATTTAAGCACAGGAGGTGTGTATGTAATTAACTACGCTGATACCTTTAATGCAGTATATCTTGAAGAAGAACTAGTGGACGAGGCAACGGCTCTTCAATTAGCAGAGGACTACTATCAATTACAAGCAGATTTAGCGTTAGAAGAATTAAGAAAATTATGCGGTTAGTTAGGAGGCCATATTATGAGTTTAATTAAAATGTTATCAGCAGAACCGAATCCGGTTGGCGAAGCTCAAGAAATCAAAGAAATTGACAACTTGGTTAATGCGTTAGCTATAACTTGGGACGAAAAAAAAGAAAGTACTGAAAAGAAGTCATGGTGGATGTTTTGGAAGAGTTCTAAATTAGGGCTTGTAGCCGTTACTAATTTCCTACTTGTGGCTCTAGACAATCTTGTCAATTACATAGACGACAAGCTGGAAAGTGGACCAGATAAAAAAGCGACTGTTTTAGCATCTGTAGAGAAGCTTTATGATCATGTCATTAAGGAAGCAATGCCTATTTGGTTAAAGCCTTTATCTCCTTCAATAACAAATCTAATAATCAATGTTGTATTATCTTCATCAATTGATTTTATAGTCGATAAATATCGAAACGGAAATTGGAGAAGCGACTTAGATGGAGCAATCGAAGAGATCGAGGTAGAAGTAAAGACAGAATAAACAGCAAAAACACAAGGAGGTGTAAAATGACAAAACAGGATGGAAAGTGTAGTCTTTTGCCTTACGACGTTGAAGAGGTAGTATCTCTTCAGTCGGCTGAACAGAAGATTGGATGGGGAATCACCGCATTTGATCTTCCCAAGGCTTGGGAAACAACACAGGGAGAAGGAGTTAAAATTGCCGTTCTCGATAGCGGTTGCGATCTAGATCATCCAGATTTAGCTGCAAACCTGTTGCCGGGTATGAATATGATAAACCCTAAGTTGACTGCCCATGATGACAACCAGCACGGGACACATGTTTCTGGCATAATTTCGGCTGTGAATAATGACATTGGGATGGTTGGAGTAGCTCCAAAGTCTAAGATAATCCCAGTCAAAGTGCTGGACAAGGACGGGAATGGAAGTTTATCGAATGTATCAAAAGGAATTCGATGGGCAGTGGACAATGGGGCGGATATAATAACTATGTCTTTAGGCGCACCAAGACCTCTTCAATCCGTTAGAAAGTCTATTCAATACGCCTACAAAAAAGGCGTGCCTTGCTTCGTAGCTGCTGGAAACGCAGGGAAAACGAAAGAGGTTTTCTATCCCGCTGCCTATCCAGAAACTATAGCAATTGGATCTATAGATTCAAACTTTAAAAGATCGGACTTCAGCAATACTGGAAAGAATTTGGACTTCATGTCGCCTGGTGGAAAAATATTTTCTACTGTTCCCGACAATTGGTACGCCTTCCTATCTGGTACATCGATGGCTTGTCCATTTGCTGTAGGGGTCGCTGCACTGCTTTTGTCTTGTTCAAGAAAGAGCAATTCAAAAATAGAAATTAAAAGTGTAAATGATTATAGAGAATTGTTAAAACAAGGAACAATTCCTATAAAGAATAAAAATTACGCAGGTAAAAAGTTTTTTGAGGGATTTGGGATTATAGATCCAAGAAAATTTACGGAATGGGCCAACACTCATTGAAAACAAACAAAGGACGACTACTGTCGTCCTTTGTTTTTATATTCTTTTAAAATCTCTTGAGATACCCTGAATATATCTTTAAGCTCTAAAAACTTATTCTCTAAACCGTTTATGTGCTGTTTTACTAATTTTAAATTTCTGTAGTCTTCTTTATTTAATTCTTGTTCTATTTTTTGCATGTCTCCTTTTAAGAGTGCCGCTTTTTCAAGACAGCCTCTTAACATCCTGATAGAATCTCTAATTTTAGCAGCCAATTCATAATTTTCGACACTAACAGCCTTATCCATTAAATCGTTTAGGTAAAAATGACTGTCGTTAAACGTTCTTTTAACCTCATTGAAATAATCTACATTGTTTGATTCAAAACATTGAGTAGGCAATTTTCCTAAATGCTCCTTGTTGGATTCAATTATATCAAGTGCAATTTCAATTTCGTCTTTGAAGAAAGACAAACAATTTGGGCATCCCATCTTTGATTCTTTTGCAATCTCTGCAAATGAGCACTTGCATTCAGGACAAATTTTAGCTTTGGTTTTTTTAGAGTCCTTGTATATGCTTTCTACAGGCTTGGAATTGCCTAAAATTTTTGACAAAGCGTTTATAAAATTTTTTATTTTTGACATATCTTCTTGTGCTGCGATATCTTGTCTGATTTTTGAAGAACAGTCGGAACATAGGGGGAAACTTCCGAATTTGCCACCTATACATGTGACAAATATTTCTTTATTTTCAGAGCATATTTTTCCAGAAATAGGACAAATAAACTTGTCAAATTTCATCTGTCTTCCTCTTTGATTAACTTTTCTTTAGAATTCCAATCTTGTATTCTTTTCAAATAAGCTTCTTGATCTTTTTCAGGAATTACATCTTTATGTTTTTTAAAAATTTTCTTAATTAGATTTTCATAATTTTTTGCATGCTTTTCTCTTAATGTCCTAAGAGATTTTCCATACTTTGATATATCTTTTTTGTTTGCAAGACGATTCAGATCTTCTTCGTCTTCGTCTTCTGCCAAATCCTCTGCGTTATTATAAGAGTTAAACCACTTTGATTCTAAAGAGGACATTTTATTTCCACAAAGCTCAGATTGCCAAAGGTAGAATAGGTCCTTTTTAAGATCAGATAGGTCCTTGAAATCTACTATTTCTCCAGTAGTTCTGTCCCTGATTTTTAAGCTTTTATAAACCTCCTCATTCGAGACATTGTTTACCCAATTTTCGTACTGCTTTAAAGCTTCATCAAAGTGCTTAACTAAAGGTTTTGGTGCCTCTTGAATGACTTTATTAACGGATTCATTTGGATTTATAATTATAATCTGCCCGCTTGCGCTCACAGACACAAAGAACATGAATAAAAAAAGTGTAAATCTAAGCATAAACATAAAAATCCTTTATCATATAGTAGGAGTAGGGTTTCCATAAACTGCAAACTGAAACCCGTCAGGTTCAGTAGGCGTTGCGCCCGCTACTGTAACTCTCCTGACCCAGATTGGAATTCCATCAGAAGCGTAAAAAGTGTTTGCGACGATTGGAGACTCAAATGTTGGATTCACAAAAACAACATCATTTGGAGCGTTTGTGTCAAAGTCTAATAAGTCAGCAATTGAATTTATTGGCGATCCGTTCGTTATTTTAGAAATGGAAAAAGTTGCGGCACCAGACATATCATTGCTAACTAAGGTTATCAATTCATGGTATCGATTATCGTCTTCTCCTTCAAAACTCAAAGTAAAAGACGCACTCCCAGGAGAACCTGACGCTGCGGTTGATACAACTCCACTTAAGGAAGTATTGTTATTTATCCCATCTTGTAAGTTTGCGTTCCACACTGCTAAATCGGAGTCGTAGGCCACAACTACCGAGTCTCCTTCGTAATCTATAGTAAAAGTGCCAGGCAAACCATTGATTCCCGATATATTTATCTGTTGAACATCAGTAGCTTTTTTGACTCCAATGGTTATTTCAGATCCGCCAGATATTTGAGAGTTTAAGTAAATAATTGTATTATAAAGAGAGTCTATCCCATTCTGGTTAAATATGTAAAAGCACCTATAGTCGGTTTTTCCAGCAGTAGTTTCTTCTGGTGATATGTTATCGAACAAATTGTTCATTAATCCCGAAATAGGAGAACTAGAAGGGTCTCCTCCAATGGAATTGTTCGGGTTCGAATTGCCCGACCCGCCAGACATAAAGTATACGATGTCTCCTGACACAACTGCCATATTAGTTTCCTTTTTTCAATATGTACCTAATGTTTCTAGGTGTATATCCAGTTAGTTCTGCAATATGCCTTACATTGAATCCAGCGTCAGAGAGAGAAAATACAGATTCGTGGTTGATAGGCATTCTGTTCGCAGGCATGCCGCTTCTCTGAAGCACTCTATATATTTCAGCTACAGATTTCCCAGTTTTTTCAGATATTTCTTTAACCTTCAAGCTTGGTTGATGCATGTACATATTTGCAATCTCTACATCGTGAAATTGGTAGTTTTCGTTTAAAATAAATTCTCTAAAATTCAACATAACACTTTATTTAGGGTTTTCATAATATTTTCTATTCATCATAATGATTTAAATTTAGATTATGCATGAGGAGCCAATAATGAAAATTATGAAAAATAAAGTTAAAATAAAGTGGTTTTCCGAGAAGCAAAGATTGCTTCAAGGCGTTAAAAAAGGGCTTCAATTTGCATTTGTTTCTCAAAAAAATGAGCAATGCATGCCCCTTGCGTATTGTAAAGATTACTTACAAGACGCAATACAGGCACATCTTTTAAACAAGAAAAAGAAGAAATATGGTTTCATTTACGATCCAGAAGTGCATCCTAAGATTTGCATAGAAAAATGCAAATTGCTAGTGGCACACGATAAAGACAAAAACTTTAAAGACAACGTGCCCAAATGTTTGATGTTCTTGAATCAAATCGAAGACCGACTAGGGATAAAAAAGACAGTCGCTCGATGTGTATCAAATCCAGAAAAGAAGTATCTAAATGAAAAGGCTTGGGTTTTCACAGGAAGCAAAAGGTGGCTAAAAAGCCCTCCAATGATTTCTCTTTACGCTTTGCTTATTAGAGTTGGATTTTCACATAAGCCTGACGAAAGTTTCATGACCACGATTCATGACATATGCGAAAACGAAAGGCCAACATACCAATCCGTTGATAAGTTTAGGCTCAGAACCGCCAAGAAAGGGTTTTACAGAATTCTAGAACATGGGGACAAAAAGATATTCCACAGAAAAATAGAAGATAATTACCCAAGTGATATAGACATTCACACCATGCATAATAAAATGGGAATAAGTGCTTTTTCTTCAAATGTTGCGTGTGAAAAAATGCCACACTGGTATAGGCTTTTTAAATGATAGGAAAAATATGATTTCGTTTGGAAGTGATCCTGAGTTTATTCTCAAAAGTAATGCAGACATTCAGAGTGCAATCGAGATTGTGCCTGGAAGTAAAGAAAACAGATACGAGAAAGATGGGCATGCTTTTTACTACGACAACGTACTCGCAGAGTGCTCGATAAAGCCAGCCTATAGCAGAGAAGAAACAATTGAAAACTTTAGAGAATGTTTTCAGTTGTATTC
>JAAHTH010000435.1_pt1 | contig 18208 bp, 15 predicted proteins | sample 6116091 | NCBI WGS metagenome assembly JAAHTH01 (sample SAMN13939990, study PRJNA603662) | sponge metagenome | isolation source: marine sponge | host: Mycale hentscheli | place: New Zealand | collected 2006 | reverse complement strand
CCCCCCCCCCCCCCCCCCCCCCCGGCGCCCCCCCCCACTCTAGAGATGCTCCGTGTCTAGGGTAATAGCACAAGTACCGCTAATAGGTCCTTTGCTACTACGATTCAAACTAATCCAACGGCGGTTGGTACTGCTGCTGAAATCTCAGATGGTGTTTATTTTGTTCGTGGTACATTTGTACAAGTAACTAGTAACTCAATTGTACTTGAGCCATATTCAGTATATCCATCATATAGAGTTGGTCTTCAGATTACCGAGCAGATTGTTACTGCTGGTCAAGATTCTACTCTATATGATAATGCTAAAGGATTCAACAACTTCTCTGCTCCTGGAGCTGATAGGTTAAAAATTGAATTAACATTGACAAAGAAGCCACTAAATGACTTCAATGACACCAATTTCGTAGAATTATTGCGCCTAGATAGAGGTGAAGTTAAGAAGCTTGAGATTGGTTCTAACTACAATATTATTAAAGATTATATTGCCCAGAGGACCTTTGAAGAGTCCGGCGATTACATCGTAGAAGGTATCAGATCATCTGTTGATGAGTCACTAAATGATAATATTGGCAATAATGGTGTATATCTAGCAACACAAACAACAGAAGAGGGTGGCACACCTTCACCAAACCTAGCGATTCTAAAAGTCTCTCCTGGTAAGGCATATGTTCGTGGCTTTGATGTTGCTAAATCTGGTACTACCAATCTAGATGCTCCCAAGCCAAGAACTACAGAAACACAGAAAAGTACTGCTGTCCCATTTGAAATTGGTAGTAAGTATTTTGTAAATAACGTAGTCAGTACTCCTGTTGTTGGATTGGACGTACCTGACAATATTGTTGAGTTGTATGATGGTCGTCTAGACTCCGCAAAGAACCCCACAGGGAGTCTAATTGGTGAGGCTAGGATTTATAGCTACTCCTTGGAAGACTCTGCGTACATCAACGCAGCCACCCCGTGGAACGTATATCTATATGATCTACAGATCTTTACTCGCATTACTGTAAATGTACCTATTGGCGGTAAGCTTATCCCTGGATTTAGAATTCAAGGCTTAAGTTCAAATGCTTCGGGCTATGTTAGAAGTATTAATGGAAGCGATGTATTCCTAACTGATACTAGTGGTGAATTCATTCGTGGTGAGCAGTTCTCCGTAAATGGTTCTACAGAGGACCGGTTCTCAACAACTAATGTAGTTGTATATAAGCAAAACCAAGTAAAATCACTATTCCAAGATACATCATCACTAAATCCCAATATTGCTACCAACTTCAGAGCTGATACTAGACTATATTCAAGAGTTGCTACTAATTTCACTCCTTCAGATAGCTTTACTATCACGGCAGGTGGATTAGTAACTTGTCCTGGCAGGTTCTTTGATTCGTTTAACATCGGTGATGTTGTTGTATGGCAGGATACAGTAAATTCAACATTAGTTTATAATACTGTAACATCATTTGGCACCAATGACGCAAGTATGGTCATTGCTCCAGTAGCAAATGTCAATAATGTTGCTTCAGGTGCTCTTCCATCTGGCACTAGAAACAATGTAAATCTTAGAGTTACTGAATCTAGACTACTAAACACAGAGAATTCTGCTCTATACCTTGAGATGGAGAAGAAAAATATCTCTAAGGTAAATCTAAACTCATCACAACTATACTTCACGACACAAATCTATCAGGAAACTACTGTAGGATCAACTCTAACTATCAATAGAACTTTGACTGGCGTAAATGACGCTCTATTTGTTCCCTTTGACCAGGAAAGATATTCTATTGTTTATAACGATGGTGTCATTGAAACTATCAGTTCAGAGCAGTTTGAAATCTCCAATGATAGTACAGTAATCACCTTCAACGGTTTAACCAGAATTAATGAAGTTGGAATCACGGTAAATGTTACTGCGATTAAGCCTTCTATTAAATCAAAATCAAAAATTCTAACCAAGAGCCAAGAATTATTAGTAGATAAGGTCAGTGTAATTTCATCTCCCGAGTTTGGGATGATTCAGAATGATTACTATGGTTTAAGAGTTGATGATGAGGAGATCTCATTAAACACGGCTGATGTTGAAGCTCTAGTTGCTGTTTATGAGTCATTAGATGCTAATCCACCGACATTAGATATTTTAGGATTTACTAATGGTCTATCACTAGAAACTAGCACCGTTAAGGGTGAGACTATCAGAGGTGCTACTAGTGGTGCTGTTGCTAAGTTAGTACAGGCAAATACTCCTTCTACAATTAGAATTGTCTATTTAAGCCAAAATCCCTTTACCATTGGCGAGACTCTAGTATTTGACGAATCTAACATCAAAACTAACTTACAGGCAATCACACCAGGAAACTATAAGGACATTACTGATAAGTACACTCTAGATAAAGGTCAAAGAGAGCAGTTCTATGACTTCTCCCGTATAGTTAGGAATCGTGGAGCATCTGCTCCAAATAAGAGATTGCTAGTAGTCTTTGATCAGTTCAATGTGCCCGCTGATGATTCTGGCGACTTCTACACAGCAAACTCATATGTTGAAGAGATCTTTAACAAGGGCGTTCCATTGTTGCGTGATGGCACCTTGCGTGCTTCCGACACACTAGATTTCCGTCCCCGTGTTTCTGACTTCACATCAACTTCAGCTTCACCATTTGATTACTCATCTAGAGATTTTGCGGCATCTGGTTCAACTGTAGTTAGAGTAACTGCTCCTGCTGAAAGCATGACTCTTGGCTATGACTATTATGTTGGAAGGAAAGATAGACTAGTACTAAACAAGTTGGGTGAGCTAAAGCTAATCTTTGGTGCTCCTGCTTTTGATCCCCAACTACCAGAAGCAGCAGAAGCTGCCATGGAAGTTGCTCGTATCACATATCCAGCATACGTCTATAACGTTGATGATATTAAAATCGAAACTATTGACAACAGACGTTATACAATGCGTGACATTGGCGGACTTGAGGATAGAATCGAATCATTAGAGGAAGTAACTTCACTATCACTATTGGAGAGAAGAACTGATTCATTACAGGTTCTCGATGCTGATGGAAACGATAGATTTAAGAGTGGATTCTTCGCTGATGATTTCTCTAGTGCTTCTTTTGTAGCATTTGATAATCCAGAAACTGCTGTCAATGTTAATCCAGATGCTGGTTCACTAGACTGCCAATTCGACTTTGCTACTGTTGGATTACAGCTACAATTAGACCCATCAATCAATCCAGATGACGTATCATTAGAGCAGAATCTACCCCTAGTCGATTCTTCAACCAAGAAGACTGGTGATCTAGTCACACTAAACTATGATGAAGTTCCTTGGCTAGAGCAGCCATTGGCTTCACGTACTGAAAATGTCAACCCATTTAACGTTATTCTATATGATGGTCAATTAGTAATTTCCCCTTCTAGTGATGATTTTATCATCTCCAGGACTGTTGGTACTACAAGAGAAACTGTATTTGGCACTGAAGCGTCCAATTTCTCTAGGAATTTTGTCCAAAGTACTGACCGTGCTCAGTTTATGCGTGAAAGAAACATCGCATTTAGAGCTAGTGCTATTAAGCCACTAACACAATTCTTCCCATTCTTTGAAGGATCTTCCGGTGCAGACTTTATCCCCAAATTAATCGAGATCACAATGCGATCTGGTACGTTTGAGGTTGGAGAAAGCGTTGAGGTATCCAGTGGAAACAATACCATTTTTAGTGCTCGTGTAGCGACACAAAACCATAAGAGTGGTCCATTTGACGCACCCACACAGAGATTTACTACAAACCCATATACTAGAACAGAGCAAATCTCTGATGACTATTCAGCATCATCTAGCGTATTGAATATTGATCTTGCCTCATTGTCTGATGTATCAGATGAAAGGTATTTTGGTTACATCTCTACTGGTTTGCGCCTTGTCGGTACTAGAAGTGGCGCTGTAGCAGACATCTCTAATTTGAGACTAGTATCAGATGCGTTCTGTGATCTTGCTGGTTCTATCTTCTTCAGAGATCCATTAAGTAGTCCTGCTCCAGCCTTTAGGTTGAGAACTGGTATCAGAACCTTGAGATTGAGTTCTAGCCCAACTAATGAAGAGCCAGAACTAGGTCTAACCATCATTTCCTTTGCCGAAGCTACTTATACTTCTGGCGGAACTATTGAGAACAGAGTCACGACGCTGGTGACGGTACGTGTTCCACCACCACCCCCAAGACCTCTTATTATTGTCAGACAACCTATTACTAATGTTACCAACATAACAAATGTTACTAACGTTATTACTAGACCTGCTCCACCACCACGTCCAGCTCCTCCACAGGATCCCTTGGCGCAAACATTCCGTGTTGATGAGTCTGGAGCATTCTTGACATCAGTGGATATCTTCATGGCTGCTAAGTCTCAAACAGATAATCTAACTGTTCAGATTAGACCAACAGCACTAGCAACACCAGAAGCCAATAGATTGCAGGATTATGCTGAAGTAGTTCTATCACCTGATCAGGTTAATGTATCTTCTGATGCTTCTGTTCCCACTAGAGTAACTTTCCCATCACCAATTTATTTGGAGCCTGAAGTCACCTATGCGCTAGTATTACTAGCACCTACAACCGATCTATATACTGCTTGGATTGCTAGGATGGGTGAAGAGAATGTAACTAACCCAGCAAATAATGTTGGTGGTACAGCTATTATCTCTCAACAGTATTTGAATGGATCACTATTCAAGTCACAGAATGGATCACTTTGGACAGCTAATCAGTTTGAAGATCTTAAGTTTGTACTGTATAAGGCTGCTTTTGATCAGGTTGGTACAATCTTCTTGAACAACCAACCAGTCCTAAATGACACACTTATTCCTAATAATCCTATCAGGACTCTACCTAGAAGGTTGAGACTACCTATTTCTCCTAGCGCATATCCATTTACAGTAGGTCAGAAGCTAGCATCCAGTGCTTCAGGCTTCCCTAATGATCCAAGAGTTACTGGTGATGTTGAATCACTTGGTGGTGCTGCCGTAACAACAGTGGTATCTAGCGGTGGCATTGGTTATGTTGATGGTGCCTATACCTCCGTCGAACTATTCAATATTGCTTCTAATGGTAGCAATGCTGTAGCAAATGTCAATGTTAGTGGTGGTGAAGTAACTTCAGTGATCATTACTGCTGCTGGTACTGGCTATGTTGTCGGAGACACTGTAGGTATTACTACTGCAAATGTTGGTGGTATTGGTGGCGATGCTGTAATTAGTATCGATAGTATTGGTAATACTGATACAGTCATATTGACAAACGTCATTGGACAGAGAATTATCACCACCGATGCCTTAAATGATTACAACATCACAACTAATCAATTAACTGATACTGGAGTCACAATTGTTGATAACAGTGAAGTTGCAGATCCAATGAATGGTGGTGATGTATTTGTTGTTGATCTACCATCTCATGGAATGATGGCAGATAACAATCTAGTAACAATCATCAATACCCAACCTGATACAAAGGGTACTGATTTGGTTGAAGGTATTACTATCTCATCCAATCAACTAACGATTGCTGATCAAGCTCTATTCTCCAGCTTTGAGGGTATTAGTACTAGTACTGGTTATCTCATCGTTGGTGGTGAGATCATGGAGTATGACAATAACGGTGACGGCACACTTGGAATTACTTCCCGTGGTGTTGATGGTAGCCCAGTAAATATTCATGATCAAGGATCTAGAGTATTTAAGTATGAAATGAGCGGTGTTTCTTTGAGGAGAATCAATACTTCTCACGAGTTACCAACCGATCAGCTATTAGGTTACACTAGAGACTACGGTGTCCTACCACTAGTTATTGATAGAGGATCTAGATCAAATGACTTTGGTATTACTCCATATATTCCACAGTTGAGCTTCAATCAAGATCAACAGGCAGGTGGAAATAGGATAAGAACATCCCAAAACTTCCAGTTCAATACATTATTCCCATCTATCGGTCTTCTCACTCCTGGCAATAAAACTCAAGTCAGTAGTCAGATAAGAACTGTTAGTGGAACAAGTGCTGGTGGTAATGAGCAGTCATTCGTTGATCAGGGGAATACCCCAATCGCATTGAATGCTTTCACATCATTCAACTCACCTAGATTGGTTGCTTCAGTGGTAAATGAAGTGGAGTATCTACAAGATCTCCCCAACAATAAGTCACTGACGATGGCATTGACCTTCCGTTCTGATGACAGCAACTTGTCTCCAATCTTGGATATGAATCAAGTCGCACTAATTGGTCTTCGTTCTGCACTGAACAATCCAGTCACCAACTACCCAGATGATCCTAGAACTAATAGAATCATCGGTGACCCACACAGATCAATTTACATCTCCCAGAAAGTCTTGCTAGAGAATCCAGCAACATCCCTAAAAGTTATATTGAGTGCTTATAGAGATGAGACTGCTGACTTCCGCGTTGCTTATCGCCTATTTGCTGGTGATACTCAAGGTGCCACCGAGCCTAGTTGGGTCCTATTCCCTGGATATGACAACTTACTTGATACTGATGGTGATGGCTTTGGTGATGAGATCATTGACCCATCCAAGAACAGCGGACTACCTAACAAGAAAGTTAGAGCAAGTCGCCTAATCGGACCAAGTGGATTTGAAGATTTGGAGTATCTCTATGATGTTGATTCATTGCCTGAGTTCTCTGGTTTCCAAATCAAGGTTGTGTTCAGCGGAACAAATGAGGCTAGATCACCTTCATTGAGTGACATTAGAGCAATCGCACTAGCATAATGGATAATAGAAGAATAAGGGTAGAGGGGTTAGATCACCTCTACCGAACTCCAGAAGGAGCAATTAACAATACCAATAAGGACGCATATAACGCATATATGCGAAAAAGGCAGGCAGCAAAGTCAAAGCATACTACATGAGAGGCTCTTTCGGAGCAACTAGAAATAGCTAAATCTGAAATTGAAGAGTTAAAGTCTTTAATAAAACAGATAATCCATAAATAGAAATAGTATACCATAGACTTAACTTCCATGGCTAGTGCCTACGTATCAAACATTACTATTGATCAAGGTGCTGACTTTTCGGCTAGCTTTAAGTTGGACGACGCTGGAACTTCTATTCCAATTAACTTGACCCAATTCAGGGGTGTTAGTCAATTGAGGAAGCATTCTGGTGCTAAATTTGGAGTGGGATTTGATGTCTCCATTCTAAAACCAAAGTCAGGTGAAATCATTATCAAGCTCACCGCCGCCCAAACGTCTGTCCTCAAGGAGGGTAGATATGTATATGATGTTATATTGATTAATAAAACAGACGGTAAAGTTTACCGAGCTGTAGAGGGAATGGCTCTAGTAAACCCAGGAGTAACGGACTTGCAATCAGGAATTATCCCCCCATCAACCCCACCAGTTGCGGTTGGTCAGCATCCCCCAGAAAACCCAATCGAAGGAAATCTCTGGTGGAATACAGTCGAAGGTCGTATGTACATCTACTATACCGATAAGGATAGTTCACAGTGGGTACAGACCAATCCATCAAGTAAAGATAACGAGAGGAGCGACTAATGGCGAATCTACTCGACCAAATTGGACAAAGAAATGTTGTCCGAGTTATTTCTCAAGGTGTTCCCTCATCACTAGAGGGTCTAACTGATACAGATTTTAGTGATATTCAAGATGGCTCTGTTCCAGTATGGAATGGTGAGGTCTTTAGTCCAATAGTTAATAGCTGTCAGTTGAAGACATCCACATGTATTCTTACAGTTGATCCAGTAACTAATATTACTGCTTTCACAGACACCATAGATGGAGGTTTCTTCTAATGGCAAAGCCTACTAATAGGCAGGAGCTTGTAGAATACGCTCTAAGGCGTCTAGGTGCTCCTGTATTGGAGATTAACGTTGCTGATGAGCAACTGGATGATATTCTCGATGACACCATTCAGCACTTTCAGGAGAGGCACTATGATGGTGTTATTCGTACTTACTTAAAGTATGAATTTACCCAAGATGATATTGACAGGGGAACAAAGTACAACCCATTCTTCCAGCCAAGCGTTGAAACAGTAACACATACCTATCCAGGTGCTACTGGCGTTACTACTGATAAATATGTTGAAAATTCAAATTATATCATGTTGCCCCCACATATTATTGGGGTTGAAACTGTAATGACTCCACCAGCAGCAACTGGTGGTAATGGCTACTACGCAGGTGGTGGTATTTTAGGTCCAGGCGCTTCTCCTTATGGATCTTATGGGTATCTTGGTGGTCTAGGTTCTCTCGGTGGAACTGATATGCTATCAATGTATATGTACCAAGCGTCGAGATCTACTTACAACTTCCTAGCAAACCAACCCGCCGTTATTCGTTTTAACAACCGACCAGATCGTTTGAACTTGGATATTAATTGGAGCAGACTAAACGCGGGTGAGGTTATTATTGTAGATTGCTATCGTGCTCTAGATCCAGAGCACTTCTGCGAAATCTACAATGATAGTTGGGTTAAGAAGTATCTGGTTGCTGCTATTAAGAAGCAATGGGGTCAAAACCTAATTAAATTCACTGGCACTAAATTGCCTGGTGGAGTTGAGATGAACGGAAGACAACTATATGATGATGGCGTTAGAGAGCTTGAGGAGATCAAGCAAGATATGTCTAGCGCATATGAGTTACCACCCCTAGATTTCGTCGGTTAATTACAATGGTCGTCAATCCCTTCTTTTTACACGGTTCTACCCAAGAACAAAACCTACATCAAGATCTGATCAATGAACAGATCCGAATGTATGGTATTGATGTGTATTACATTCCCCGTAACTTTATTAGGGAAGCGACCATTATGAGGGAGGTGACTTCCTCTGCTTTCAGGTCTTATTTTATTATTGAATCATACCTCAATAACTTTGACGGGTATGGTGGTCAGGGTGATATTATGTCAAAGTTTGGCATACAAGTCAAGGATGAACTCACCCTGACCATTTCAAGAGAGCGATATGAAGATTACATCGCTCCTTTCTTGAATTCAAGGATGCTATTCCTTATGAACACACCAAATGATAGTGGTTCATTACAAGTAATTCAAAGACCTAGAGAAGGAGACTTAATCTATTTTCCACTAGGCAGACGACTATTTGAAATCAAATATGTAGAGCATGAGCAGCCATTCTATCAATTAGGTACTGGATATACTTACGAACTTCAGTGTGAGTTATTTGAGTATGAGGATGAGATCCTCAACACAACTATTGATGAGATTGACACTACCATAATCAACAAGGGCTTAATTAATACTTTAGATTTGGTCCCATTAAGTAATAGAGCAGAAGTCAGCGCAAAAACTGGCACTGGCTATATTAGAGAGTTGACTATCCTCAATGAAGGTAATAATTTCGTTGAAACTCCATCAATATACATCGATCCTCCACCAGCTGGCGGAACAGATCCAAATGTCGTTGCTCTTCTCACCCGCCCAGATTCTAATATTATAGAGAAGGCTATTAAGCAGTTGGTGACATTCACCAGGGGTGCTGGTTACATTGAAGCGCCTGAAGTTTTTGCTGTTGGTGGTGGCGGTAATGGTTCTGTTATAAGAGCAGGTATCAATTCAACAACATTGGGTGTTATTGAGTTTGAAGTTACTAACGAAGGAACTGGATACCCAGAAGATGCTGATATTATCGTATATGATCAGGATAATAATCAGGTAGCTCAAGGTCTAGCTCTTACTGATGGGGAAAAGATTGTTTCTGCTATCGTTAAAGATCCTGGTCAAGATCTACCAGATGAAATAACTGCTGTTGTTGCTGCCCCAGCTAGTTCTGGTGAAGGCATCTACTTGTACAATGAAATCGTTATTGGTAGAGACTCTGGTATGAAGGCGCGTGTGCGTGGGTGGAATGGAAAAACATTCCAACTAGAAGTAACCAATTTGGATCCAGAAAAGACCAGTATCAACTTCCAGCCAGGAGAAATCATTGAGGGTGAGAAGAGTGGTGCTAGGTATTCATTGAAAACATTCAGTGGTGATCAGACACCTGCTGATGGGTTCAGTCAAAATGACGAAGTACAGGAAGTTGCTGATGTTATTGTTGATACAGATGAGTATAATCAGTTCTTCAATCCAAATCAAGACTATTTCTCACCAGACAATCCATTTGATGAATAAATAAAGTATACGTATATTGTTTATTGCTGTGGGCGAATATTTCTACCATGGAATCTTTAAAAAGACTACCGTTGCTTTTGGTAATCTTTTTAATGGAATCCAAATTCAAAAGGTAAATAATGCTGACAAAACCATCAATGTCATGAAGGTAGGTCTTGGTTATGGACCTACGCAAAAGTTTTTGGCTAGACAGAACCAGATGGGTGAGTTGGATCAGCCAGTGGAGATCACTCTGCCTCGTATGTCATTTGAAATGACTGGTATTTCATACGATTCAACTAGAAATACGAAGCCAACACAAACATTTAAGGCTACTGATAGTGGAGAGCAGCTCCGCAAAGTATATCTACCAGTACCATACAATGTTGAGTTTGAGCTCAATATCATGGCTAAGCTCAATGAAGATGCTTTACAGATTGTTGAGCAAATCTTACCATATTTCAGACCAGCATTTACCACTACGGTTGATCTATTGGAAGAAATTGGTGAGAAGAAAGATGTACCCATCGTTTTAAACTCAATTAATTTTACAGATGACTATGAGGGTGATTTTTCTGGTCGCCGCATTTTGATCTACACCTTAAGCTTTACTGCCAAGACATACCTATTTGGTTCATTGGATCAGTCTGGTGGTGGTCTTATTAAGAAAGTTCAGGTCGATTATCACACATCACCCAAGAGAACTTCACCTAGAGATGTTCGCTATACTGTTGTTCCCGATCCAATCGATGCCGGTCCAGACGATGATTTCGGGTTTAATGCCACAACAGAAATCTTCTATGACAGCAAAGTTTATAGTCCAACACAGAATATCGATTACACTCCAGATAATGATTGATAAATAAACCTAGTAAAGAAGTATTCCTGTGAGTAATTTCGATCCTATTGATGATGCTTTGGACATTAAGTCTGAGATTGTTGAGCAACCCAAAACTGTTGATCTATCTCATATCGATGATTCCAATGATGATCTTGAGGTTCTAGATGTTAGTGACAACCAAAAAGACTATGAGTATGCTAGACAACAGCTATACACTCTCATAGAAAAGGGACAGGAAGCCGTCACAGGTGCCCTGGAGCTCGCTCAAGAGGGCGGAAGTGCTAGGTGCTATGAAGTGGCTATTAATGGCGTAAAGAGCATGTCAGAGGTCGCAGAGAAGCTTATGGACCTACAGAAGAAAGTTAAAGACTTGGATGAAGTTACTGTTAATAACAGTCAAACCAATGTCACAAACAATTCAGTTTTTGTAGGCTCTACTACAGAGCTACAGAAAATGATAAAAGAGGGAATGCTAAATAAACTATCGGATTCTTAAAAATGGCTAAAAAAGAAGCTAAAAAATGCAAAGAGTGTGAAGGTATGGGAAGTGACTGTAAGTGTCCTTCCAAAAAAGGAAAAGGGGGCTATTATGGTCTTCATGACGCAGATGGATCAACCATGGATTCTGACCACATGGATTATAACGACGGTGGTATGTCTGAGGGTATCAAAATGCCTAAAGCACCCTCTGACGCAGACCGCCGCATGAAGGATATGTCTAGCGAGAAGCGAAAGAAGAACCTAGATGCCTTTAGAGCTGCTGCTGATGATGCGAAGAAGCGTCAGAAGTATAAAGATGAGAATGATGACTTAAGATCAACTACGATCAAAAAAGGCGTTCGTTTCTATGATTCCAAGGGGTCTGGATACCTTAAAGGTGGTAAAAAAACATATGACTAAATAGGTGTGAAGGGCAATATAATGACGGACGGCTTTATATGTCGTCGATGCAGTTCTTGGAGCCTTTCACATTATTTTATTAAATCCTGTTATTAGATATGGCTAAGAAGAAGGGTCTATGGGATAATATCCATGCCAAGCGTAAACGTGGAGAATCCCCCGCTAAAAAAGGCAGTAAAGACTACCCAGAGACACTTGATATTGGTGAGGGCATGAAAGCAGCTCGCAAAAATGTGGGCGCAGATACTTGCTGGGATGGATATAAAGCTAAAGGTACAAAGAAGAAGGACGGTAAAGAAGTCCCCAACTGTGTGAAAGAAAGTAAGTCTTTCTCGGAATTTTGTGCTGAAGGTAAGTCACGCATTGAGACTGACCCAGACTATAGAAAAAGATTTAAAGCTTTAGCTGATAACTTTGCGGAAAAGCGTAAAGCACAGACGAAGGAAAAGAAAGCTAAAGTAACAGAGCAAGCTGGTGATGGTTACATTGGACCACCAAACTTAAATATTAAGAATCCCATGGCTAGTGATGCCACCCGTGCCGCTGGTACGGTTAAGCGCAAGGCTGATGCTAAAGCAAGATTGGCTGCTGGTGGAAAGACTTCTGGTGGTATTGCAAATCGTCTTCAGCAACGTGCTGATATGATTAACTCAATTGGTGAGAGCGTTGAAATCCTTGATGCTGATGGCAATTTAGTTGCTGAAATTACTGATCTAATTCTCCCAGAACCAATGACTGGCTGGCGACAGCAGATGGCTACGGAAGGTTATAAGGACCTTCCCAAGCGTAAGATGGGTATGAAGGCAGGTAAGAAGATTATCTCTGCTATCGGTCACGCAGCTAAAGCAGGTGAAGAGGACGAAGGTACTATTGAAGATCAAGTCCGTATGCAAAAGGCTGGTAAGAAGACCAAGCAGGCAGATAAGATCCACAAAACAGCAGGTAAGCATAACGAGACACTATCAAGGGCAAAGTCTTTGAAGAATCAACTCAAAGGGAAGCTAAAGGAGGACTGGTCAAAAAAGAATAAGGGCGATAAGGTAGATGGTATGGGTGACGAATCCATCAAAGCTTATCGCCGTGAGAATCCAGGTTCCAAGCTAAAGGGTGCTGTAACAGGTGATCCGAAGGAGGGAAGTAAGGATGCTGCTAGGAGATCCTCATATTGTGACCGTTCAAACGGACAAAAGAAGATGCATAATATAGACTGTAGTAGTACACCCGATAAGCCCATTTGTAAGGCACGTAAAAGATGGAAATGCTAATTCATGCAGTAGGTCATGATTGGTTCCTAGCATTGTTATGTTATGCACTTGTCATGATTCCCACACTAGGTATAATGTACATTCACCGAGAATGATATATAATGTGTTTTTGATATTTTAAACCCCCAATGGGTCATTTTTACGAAGCTGCAGCCTGTCTATTCGCATTCATCTTTATTCTAAATATTATTAAAGTATCAAGGTAAAATGTCTAATCAAAGCTATATAAGATATGATGAGACACCGGGTGTTTTGGCTTCTCCACAGCCAGCTACAACCCCAGGTACTATTGATCCAGGTAGCACTTGGGAGACCAAGCCATACTTAAACTTCAATGGAGACTATGAAAGGTATAGTGATACTGCGGGTATCTCAACCTCACCCCAGCCAGCCCCCAACGGAGGAGACTACGTTAGGTACAGCGACACACCAGGTGTATTAGCTCCAGCCCCACAGCCCTATGTGAGGACCCCATAAGTAACAGCCCTACATAACAGTAGGGCTTTTTTAATGCCATGGCTGATACACAGTATCTTGGTAATCCAAATCTAAAGAAGACCAACGTCCCAGTCAACTTCACATATGAGCAAGTACAGGAGCTCATGAAGTGTAAGACGGATCCGATTTACTTTGCCATAAATTACATCAAGATCGTCTCTCTTGATCACGGTGTTATTCCATTTAAGCTATATGACTTCCAGGAAAACCTAATTCGGAGTTTCCACGAAAAGAGATTTACCATCTGCAAAATGCCCAGACAGACTGGTAAGTCTACGACTTGTGTTGCATTCCTGCTTCACTATCTAATCTTCAACGACAACGTTACTATTGGTATTCTTGCTAACAAAGCGTCCACTGCGAGAGAGATTCTTGGACGTTTACAGTTGGCTTATGAGAACTTACCACAATGGATGCAGCACGGTATCATTTCTTGGAACAAAGGTTCTGTTGAACTTGAGAATGGCTCCACTATCCTAGCTGCTTCTACATCAGCGTCTGCCGTTCGTGGTATGTCGTTCAACATCATCTTCTTGGACGAATTTGCGTTCGTTCAAAACAACATTGCTGACCAGTTCTTCGCGTCTGTATATCCTACTATTACTTCTGGTAAATCAACGAAGGTTATTATCGTTTCTACCCCACACGGTATGAACCACTTCTATCGAATGTGGAATGATGCTGAAAGGGGGAGGAATGACTACAACCCAATTGAAGTTCATTGGTCGCAGGTTCCTGGTAGGGATGATGTCTGGAAAGAGACTACTATCAAGAACACAAGTGAAGAACAGTTCAAGGTTGAGTTTGAATGTGAATTCATTGGATCTGTTGATACTCTGATCTCCCCAGCAGCATTGAGGTCAATGGAGTTCCGTGACCCAATTACAAAAAACAAAGGTTTAGATATTTTTGATGATCCAGAAGATGATCACACATATGTCTTGACGGCTGACGTTGCACGTGGAGTTGGTAAGGATTACTCTGCATTCATTGTTTTTGATACGACAGCATTTCCATATAAGGTAGTGGCGAAGTATAGGGACAATGAGATTAAACCTATGGTATTCCCAAGTATCATTGAGAGAGTTGCTAAATCTTATAACAAAGCTCACGTTCTTATTGAGGTTAATGATATTGGTGATCAGGTTGCCTCTATTTTGAATTATGACTTGGAATATCCCAACGTAATGATGTGTGCAATGCGTGGAAGGGCAGGACAGCAGCTTGGAGCGGGCTTCAGTGGCTCTAAAACACAATTAGGCGTAAAGATGAGCGTAGCGACGAAGAAGCTCGGCTGCTCGAATCTGAAGGCTCTGGTGGAGGAGAACAAATTACAGTTCTGTGATTTCAATATCGTTCAGGAATTAACCACCTTTATTGCGAGAAACAACTCATATGCCGCTGAAGATGGCTGTAATGATGACCTAGCCATGTGTATGGTAATCTTTGCTTGGTGTGTTGCTCAAGATTACTACAGAGAGATGACTGACAATGATGTAAGAAAGGAAATTTATAATGAGAAGGAGAATCAAATCGACCAAGACATGGCACCATTTGGCTTCATTAGCTCTATGGATGACGACAATAGTTTTGTTGATGCCCAGGGGGATAGATGGAACAATGTTGATGAATATGGAAGTATGAGTTACATGTGGGACTATAGTTAAAAAGGGCGTCTAAATGTATTTTTTTATAAATATTTTTAGATTATTTCGGACTTTCATAGGGAGACCCCAAAGATGCCTGTAAACTTAGCATCGCCCGGTGTTTTAGTCAGAGAAGTTGACCTAACTTTAGGTCAAGTACAAACTTCATCTGACAAAACCGGCGCTATTGTTGCCCCCTTCACAAGGGGACCTGTTGATGAGCCTGTATTAATTGCCAGCGAAAATGAGCTACTTGATGTTTTCGGTCATCCATCTTCTACTGATAGACAGTATGAAGGTTGGCTAACTATCGCATCATACCTCTCATACGGTGGTATTATGCAGGTGGTGCGCTCTGACAACGCACAAATTGAGAATAGCTACGCAGGTGTAGCTGTAACAGATATTAAAATTAAGAGTCTAGAGGACTACAATTCTCTAGCATATGATGAGAATACTATACCTGGATACACCGTAATGTCAAGAAACCCCGGATCTTGGGCAAATGGCGTAAAAGTCGCATTCATCGACGGTAGAGCAGATCAAACATTTACTGGTATTTCAACTCTCACTGGCGCAGCTCTAGCTGAAGGTCAAGGTGTCCTACAGCAGATCAACAAAGTTGCTGCTGGTGCAGGAACCACGATGGTAGTTGATGGAGTCCTTAAGGGCATCATCACTGGTATTACTTCAACTAGTACTGACTATAGTGCTGAAGTTAAAGTTCTTTCATTCACCCCCACTGGCGGCGCAGAGAAAGAAGTTGAGTATCAGCAAGGTGGTACTTGGTCCTTCGTAGATGGTAATTTCGATGTAAGAGATGCGGTTGGCGTTGTAACATCTGTTTCTAACTCCATTTTCCCCAGAGATTGGTTTGATGATCAGACCGTATCACTACAGAGTGGAAGAGTTCAACTCCCTTGGAACACAATTGCAAATCGCCCAACTACAACAGAGTATGCTCGTAGTCGCAACTCTCGTTTTGACGAGATGCACATTGTAGTCTTCGATGACACTGGAGAAGTAACTGGAAATGCTGGTACTATTCTTGAGAAGAATATTGGTATTTCTAAAGGTAGAGATGCTGAATTCTCTGTAGGTACTCCTTCTTATTGGAGAAAGTTCCTAGTAAATACATCCCGTTATCTCTTCGGTGGTTCTCAACCCGCACAAACTGTACCTACTGCTTTCGTTGATGGTACATTTACTCCCGATGTTGGTGGTGTTTGGGATCGTCAAGTTCGTAACTCAAAGTTTGTTAGTTGTGGAAACCTACAACTAGTACTAGAGAACGGTAAGAACTACGACGGCGGAATTGACATTGAGCAGACAGGTGCTCTTCAGGTTGCTGTTGGAGACATCGCTGCTGGATACGACAACTTCGAGTCCGACGATGAGACCAATGTTGATTTCCTACTAATGGGATCAGCCGCGTATGAAGAAGCTGAAACGCAGTCACTAGCAAATAAGCTAGTTTCTATTGCCGAGCAGCGTAAAGACGCAATGGCTTTCATCAGCCCATACCGTGGCTCACAGATCACTGATAGTGGTACTGGAGCACAAGTAACTATTGATTCTGAAATCATTACAAGTAATGTAATCAGCTTCTATAGTACAGTCGCATCATCATCATTTGCTGTATTCGATACCGGATATAAGTACATGTATGACCGTTTCGCTGACAAGTTCCGTTATGTCCCACTTAATGGTGACATTGCTGGCTGTTGCGCACGTACTGATCAGATTGCGTTCCCTTGGTTCTCACCTGCTGGTACAACTCGTGGCGCTATCCTAAATGGAACTCGCCTAGCATACAACCCAACACAGATCCAACGCGACAGACTATACTCTGCTCGCATCAATCCAGTTATCTTCTCCAATGACGTTGGTGGAATCGCCCTATTTGGTGATAAGACTGGACTAGCAAATAGCTCCTCCTTCGATAGAATCAACGTTCGTCGTTTGTTCATCTACATCGAAGATGCGATTTCAGCTGCTGCTAATGACCAGCTATTTGAATTCAACGATGAAGTTACTCGCACTAACTTCGTTAATATCGTTGAGCCATTCCTACGTGATGTCAAGTCCAAGCGTGGTATTACAGACTTCCTAGTAGTTTGTGACGAAACCAACAATACACCTGCGGTCGTAGATCGTAACGAGTTTGTTGCTGACATCTTTGTCAAGCCCACACGCTCTATCAACTTCATCGGACTAACTTTCGTTGCTACTCGCACGGGCGTCAGTTTTGAAGAAATTGTTGGCACTGTTTAATTATTACTACCTAACTAAAAGGAGAAACCCAAATGGCAAGCACAAGAGTTCAGGTAGAATCCCCAGTATTGAGGACTATCAGCGACTTCAAAGCAAAAATGACTGGTGGCGGCGCTCGCCCCAATCTATTTGAAGTTGTTCTACAGTTCCCACTCTCGGCACCTACCGATACAGATACACTACAGAAGTCACGCTTCCTCGTTAAGGCACCAGCACTTCCCGCTTCAAAGATCCCCACTATTGATGTCCCCTTCCGTGGTCGTACATTGAAGATTGCTGGCGACAGAACCTTCGACACCTGGACAATCACCGTCCTAAACGACACCGACTTCGCAATCCGCTCCGCAATGGAGAACTGGATGAATACGATGAACCGTATGGAAGACGCTACAGGCACACAGGATCCCGCAGAGTATCAGTCTGATGCTTATGTCTATCAACTAGACCGCGACGGTTCTACGCTTCGTACATATCGCTTCCACGATGTGTTCCCAACTAACATCTCAACTATCGAACTTAACTACGATACTATTGATACTATTCAAGAGTTCACCGTGGAAATGCAAGTTCAGTGGTGGGAAGCAATTAAGGGTATTGGACCCAACGCAGGTGGTCCGGACATCTTCTGATTCACTCACAATTCTCAACCAGGATCCCGAA
>JAAHTH010001718.1_pt1 | contig 18223 bp, 15 predicted proteins | sample 6116091 | NCBI WGS metagenome assembly JAAHTH01 (sample SAMN13939990, study PRJNA603662) | sponge metagenome | isolation source: marine sponge | host: Mycale hentscheli | place: New Zealand | collected 2006 | reverse complement strand
TATTGGATCTATTGAGTATTGGCTTTTTATTGTTTTTGTTATGCACTTCAAATCCGTTTACACGGCAATTTGATGTATTAAACACGCCAGGGCGTGATTTAAACCCATTGCTGCAAGATCCAGGGTTTTTATTTCATCCGCCGATGCTTTATATGGGGTATGTGGGCTTCTCTGTGGCATTTTCTCTTGCGATAGCAGCATTATGGCTGGGTCGTGTTGAATCGGCCTGGGCACGTTGGGCGCGTCCTTGGACGCTTGCTGCGTGGTGTTGTTTAACGGCGGGCATTACGCTTGGCAGTTGGTGGGCCTATCGTGAGCTTGGCTGGGGGGGCTGGTGGTTTTGGGACCCTGTTGAAAACGCCTCGTTTATGCCGTGGCTCGCAGGGACTGCTTTGTTACATTCGTTGGTGGTGAATGAAAAACGTGCGCTTTTAAAGGCATGGACGGTTTTACTTGCAATTACTGCTTTTTCATTGAGCCTAATCGGTACGTTTTTGGTGCGTTCAGGGGTTTTAACCTCGGTGCACGCATTTGCTGTGGACCCCGCACGTGGCTTGTATATTTTATTGTTTTTATTGCTGGTCGTGGGTGGGTCATTGGTATTATTTGCTTGTCGGGCCGAGGCACTGAAACAAACAGAAAAGCCATTTTTAATCTCACGTGAAGGCGGTTTATTATTAAACAATGTTTTTTTAAGCACGGCCATGCTCACGGTTTTGTTAGGCACGATTTATCCATTAATTATTGATGCATTAAGGCTTGGCAAGCTGTCTGTGGGGGCGCCGTATTTTAATGCAGTTTTTGTGCCATTGATGCTACCTGTTTTGATGCTGATGGGGCTTGGCGTGAACGCTCGTTTTAAGCAAGATACGTGGCCGCGTTTAGGGGCATTGCTTCAATCAGCTTTTTTACTGAGCTTTTTATCACCAGCACTGATATTTGTGTGGTTGAGAAAGCCCGTTCAGCCGCTTGTTTTTTTAGGGTTGGCGCTTGGCGTATGGGTGATTTTAGCCACGATAAAAAGCCTGAAGGTACGCCTTAAAACCCATGCTATTCAGCAAATAGGCTTAAAATTTTGGGGTATGTTTTTTGCACACATCGGTGTTGCTGTGACGGTGCTTGGGATTAGCTTGTCTGCAGGGTTTGGGCTTGAGCAAGATGTTAAGCTCAGTCCAAATGAAGTGATGCATTGGGCAGGGTATCAAGTGAAATTAGCCAGTACTTCTGATATCAAAGGGCCCAACTATGAGGGCACACGGGCGTGTTTCAAATTAGATAAATCGCATCTTAAACAGCCTATTTTAATTTGTCCTGAAAAGCGAATCTATGATGTTACCCGCATGGTCATGACGGACGCGGGTATTCATGCGGGCTTTATGCGGGATATTTATATTGCACTTGGAGAGCCCCTGGATAATGATGCCTGGTCATTGAGACTGATGTTTAAGCCTGGTATTCGTTGGATTTGGGGCGGTGGATTTTTAATATTACTCGGTGGCTTATTTGCTTTATTGAGTGCATCAAGAGGTTTTGGGAAAAAAACATGAAAGCTTATGTATGGGGGCTCCTGCCTTTAGGTTTATTTGTTGTGTTAGCTGCTTTTTTTTGGCGTGGTTTGTCGCTTCATCCCAATGAGTTACCGCTTGCCCAGCTGAATCAAGCATTACCTGCGTTTGAAATGCCGATATTAGGTGATAAAACACGTGTGTTTTCAACCGAAAACATGAAAGGGCATCCTGCCATTTTGCATGTCTTTGCGAGTTGGTGTGATGCTTGTGCAAAAGAGCAAATATTTTTGTTAAAGCTTGCTGATAGTGGTGTGTTGTTATATGGATTAAATTATAAAGATGATGCTTTTGATGCCATGCGTTGGCTCCAAAAATTTGGGAATCCATACCGCATGGTGGGGGTCGACAAAGACGGGCGAACAGGGATTGATTTAGGCGTATATGGTACACCGGAAACTTTTCTAGTGGATTCAAAGGGTATTATTCGTTACCGTCATGTCGGTATTTTAGATGCTGAGGCATGGGAGCAGTTGCTATTACCTCAGTGGCAGGCTTTGTCATGAAACCATGTTTATTACTGGGCATGCTGCTATGGCTATCTATACCCATGCTGGCGCATACAGAAGTGTTGTATCCATTAGATAATGCAAAACAAACAGCCCAATTCAAAGGCTTATTACGAGAGTTGCGTTGTTTGGTATGTCAAAATCAAGATTTAGCTGATTCTAATGCACCTCTCGCCAAAGATTTACGAGACGAAGTGTATCGCTTGGTTCAATCGGGTCAAAGCGATACTGAAATTGTTCATTATTTAACCGTTCGGTATGGTGATTTTATTTTATTTAAGCCGCCGGTTAAATCGATTACTTGGCTTTTATGGGGAGCGCCCATTTTGTTTTTAAGCATAGGCTGTATTTTGCTTTGGCGGAGAACTCGTCATGCTTGAGTGGGGTTTTTGGCTGGGTTTTATATTGCTTGGATGCCTAGGGATAGGTGTTGCTGTGTATCCATTAAGGCGCAAAAAAAAGCTTTTATTGCTTGTTTTACCTGCTTCAGCAGTTTTTTTAATCATTTTTTATATATTATGGGGCGGAAGCGCTGCGTGGCAAGATTTTCGCCTTGCACAACAAAAACAAGGGGAAGCAAAACGTGTGATTGAATCCTTAGGCAGTGTAGATAAGGTGATTGAGCGTTTAAAAACAAGCGTGTCAGAAAACCCGAAAGATGCCAAAGCCTGGTTTTTATTGGGGCGGGTGTATGCTTCATCAGGTCGGCTAGACGATGCGAAAAAAGCCTATGAAGTTGCACGGGGTTTAGCACCTAAAATGCATACGTATACCCTGCATTATGCAGAAAGTGTGTGGGCACTGAATCAGCAGTCATTTGATGATAAAACACGCGGACTTTTAGAGCAGATTTTAAAAGAGGACCAAAAACAACCGGATGCGCTTGCACTGCTCGCCTATGATGCATACAGCAACAAGCAGCATAAAAAGGCTATTATGTACTGGGAGCGCTTACTTGAGCTGATAGATCCATCAACAGAAGAAGCTGCTAAAATTCGCCAAGCGATTGTGAAAGCGAGAGATCATTAATTTAACCTGCGCTCTGGATGACGTGGGGAGTTACTACATTCTCTTCATGGCTTTTGATGTAACCGGTGACTCCTGATCACATCCAAAAGTAACCGAAAGTTTTTCGGTAAATATGTCTGAAAACGCAGTGGTATCACACGGAAGCATGGTTGTTTTTTTTAATGCATCGATTTCTTCTAAAGCGCTATGAAAATGATTTAAAATACTCAGTTTTTCTTCAGCGGAAAACAGATAAAGCGTTCTGATAAATTTAGAGAAGTGCTGGCTGAGCTCAGTATTTTTAAGGAGTGGAAAAAAGCACTGGTCATCTAAATGAATCGGACTTGTTCTTGGGTCTTCTTCTGCAGACAGTTCGACCCCTTCACCGATAAGAAATCCATTTTTATCCTCCATTTTTTCTTCATAGGTGATATAGGCCATATGATTTTTATAACGCTGGTAGCTTTTTTTTGCCTCATCAATAATACGCATTATTGTAGGATTCATGGTGTACCTCCAATCATTAGGTAGCTTTTAGGGGCAAAAGAAGCACTGTCAAAATCTAGAGGGATTTTAGGTGAAAAAGGAGACTTAGGTGAAATCGTGATGGGCCGAGAGGCAGTTAAGCTTAAAGGAGAGGTATGTAGTGCTTCTACTTCTGCTTGCATAACCAATGAAAAGGTATGTTGCATTTTAAAATTCAATGCTGCTGAAAAAATCTCGTTTCTTTCTGCTTGTGTTTGATTAAATAAAGATAATCCAAATTCATGCGAAGGGGGATTTTCATAGAGGAGGGTTTCAAAAATGCTCATAATCTGAGCTTTTGTTGCTCGATCTAAGATAAAAAAGGGTTCCATAGACAGTAAGAAACTTTGACAGATCCTATGGTTTAAATCAGGGGCTGTGAATGATTCTTTTAGCTGTATGGCTTCTGCTTGTTTCACTCGTTCTGAGCATTTGATGGCTTCATTTAAATCAAGAGGAAATGTTTTAACCGGGTTTATGGTGCTTACACTATGTGCTTGATAAATTGTACGGGCTTTTTCTTGGATACGTTGAATGACTTGTTGCGCTTCAGCAGCGAACTTAGAAAAATAGCCGTTTAAACGGCCTTGAAAGCCTGCTTCAAATGCCTCCTGACTGTGCTCTGGATATTGCGTTTCAGTTAGGCTTGTATTAAAAATATTGAGCATATCTGCCTGTTCTTCGTTTGAATCAATCAAAGCGCCGAATGCTTTTATTTCTCTTTCAAAAGAAGAATAAGCCAACTGAGCCGCTGCCAAGGGGTTGGGGCGATGCATGTGCCGATTCATTTGTGAGTATTCATATTCTAGATTTAATAAGTATGCTCCATACACTTCGCTTGCTTTAGCTAGCAGGAGGCTTTTAATATCTTCTATTTCAGTGAGATTCATAGGTTTTAGTATTATTGTTTTATGTGTAAAAAGGGGCAGAATTATATATTATTTCTATCTTTAGAACAAAATGTTTTAAAGATAGAAATAAATAATAAGGCAGTTAAAATGAATAGAAATTACTTAACTAATCACGCATCCATCAAAGCAGTCTGGAATGTCTTCATCATTAGATTGGCCGTCTAGGGACAGGCTATCTAGGGATTCGTTGTCCATGTCAGGGAAGAGTTGATGTTGGTTATACTGTACTTCAGGGGAGGAGAGACGTTGGAGAGGCTGTATTGGTATCGGCCTTGTTGTAGTAGGATTCGCTGAAGGTAGCCTAATTGCTGGATTAAAGGCGACGGCCTCTGGCTGTTCTTCTAATGGCGGTGATTCAATGGCTGTATCAAAGTCAAATTCTTCTGGATCTCCTTCTGCTAAATCTTCTGGTAATGGAGGAGACAAACTAGCTGTCAATCTACGTGTGAAAGATTCGTCAAATCGCTGACGGTTTTCTTTTGCTTCACTTTCTAGGCTCAATAAGCGCTTCGCCTGTTCACTTTTGAGTTCTTTGTCAGACATTGACTCTCTTGCCTCTAAAGACAGCCCCTGAGGGTGACACATTAAGGAAGTAAATGGCGGATGTTCTCTTAATGCTTCTTCACGGGCAGATTTGATGTGCTCAGCTTCGCCTATTGTTAATTCTCCTAATTGAATTTTCGCCTCAAGCCACTCAGCTAGCTCTTCATCGTGCTGATCCTCTTTGAGACTAAAGCGTCTAAAAGCAGTATGGGGGTCAAATTCCACTAACATAGCAGCTTGCTCTTTGCCTTGTTTGATATGCAATAAGTGAGCAGATTTTTGGGCACAGGCTACAACTTTTTGTTGCTCTACTGTGAGGGGGGAGCTCGTTACTTCTGTTGGCATTTTATCACCTGTTATCGCGTTAAAATAAATCGGGATGAAATTATATCACAGAGCTTAATAAAAAAACACTGCCTTGTTTTGTTTGATGCTTTTACATAGAATGCGAACCTTCTTCTTTGGGGTGCTTTATGTCAGAATTTTATTGTGATTATACCAAACGGCGTACTTTTGCCATTATTTCACATCCCGATGCGGGAAAGACAACTGTGACTGAAAAATTATTGCTATTTGGTGGCGCGATTCAGATGGCAGGCACGGTCAAAGGACGTAAAGCATCTCGTCATGCAACGTCTGATTGGATGGCCATGGAAAAAGAGCGTGGAATATCCGTGACCACCTCTGTGATGCAGTTTGTGCATTTAAATCATATTATGAACTTGCTTGATACCCCAGGGCATGAAGACTTCTCAGAAGACACGTATCGAACCTTAACAGCTGTTGATTCAGCCCTCATGGTGATTGATGTAGCCAAAGGGGTTGAGGACCGAACGGTTAAGTTAATGGAAGTGTGTCGCCTGCGTGACACACCCATTATGACGTTTATTAATAAATTAGACCGAGAAGGGCGAGAACCCATTGATTTACTCGATGAAATTGAAACGGTCCTGAATATTCAATGTGCACCAGTGACCTGGCCTGTTGGCATGGGGAGTCGTTTTAAAGGGATTTATCATCTTTATCAAGACCGCGTGTTTTTATATCAATCTGGTAAAAATACAGAAAAACAAGATGCCTTGGTGATAGAAGGATTAGATAATACAGAACTAGATAATTTATTAGGCACATCAGGGGCACAAGAGTTACGGGATGAAATTGAATTGGTCAAAGGCGCGTCACATGCCCTCGATTTAGAGGCTTATTTGGCTGGCAAATTAACCCCTGTCTATTTTGGCTCAGCGATTAATAATTTTGGAATCAATGCATTACTGGATGATTTTGTTGCCTTTGCACCACAGCCGCAACCGCGGGAAGCAAAAGAGCGTGTGGTTGAGCCAAAAGAGAAGCCTCTGACAGGCTTTGTATTTAAAATTCAGGCTAATATGGACCCTAAACATCGCGATCGCATTGCTTTTATGCGCATATGCTCCGGAAAATTTAAAAAAGGCATGAAAGTGAAGCACTTAAGGCTGAAAAAAGATGCAACTTTGAGTAATGCCTTAACGTTTATGGCGAGCAGTCGTGTACATGCAGATGAAGCGTATGCCGGGGATATTATTGGTTTACATAACCATGGCACCATTCGCATTGGTGATACGTTTACAGAAGGCGAGTCATTAAAATTTACTGGCATTCCAAATTTCGCCCCTGAATTATTCCGCGCCGTTCGTTTAAAAGATCCTTTAAAAAGCAAAGCATTATTAAAAGGTTTAATTGAGTTATCAGAAGAAGGCGCAACACAAATTTTTAGACCACTCACCCGAAATGATTTAATTTTAGGGGCTGTTGGGGTACTGCAATTTGATGTGGTTGCACATCGCCTGAAGTATGAATACAACGTGCAATGTGTGTACGATGCGGTAAATGTATCCTGTGCTCGTTGGGTTTATGCAGAAGATGATAAAGCACTTGCTACATTCAAGGCGAAGGCAGAAGATTATCTGGCCCTCGATGGCGGTGGGGCTTTGATGTATCTTGCACCCACCCGAGTGAATTTAAGTTTGGCCGAAGAACGCTATCCTGACATTCGCTTTATGGCGACGAGGGAGCATTAAAATTTGAGGGTAGTAGGGCCGCTGCCTCTTTTTGGTTGGCTTTTTGAAGCCGGCTTTTTGGGGATCATAGCTTTATTTCTCTCCTTAAAGCTACTGGCGGGTTCTTGATGGTCATCTTTTGACTTTCTTGGATCGCCATTCCATTCCTCACGGCCTCGGGTCTTGCTTCTATTAAATACTTGAGCCGTTGGCACTGCATGAGCACCATTTTGAGATTGTGAGGTGTTTTGTGGTCGTGGTATTGCTGTGCCCTCATAGCTTGGCAGCTCCCCACGTGGTCGTGGCCGTTGTACATCATGAGCATCTACATGACGGACTTCTCCTTGTGTTAAATCAATACTGATTGATGCTGTATGCGCCTCATCTAATGCATCAAGTAATTCTCTTCCCCACTTAGTATCAGCTCGCGGTGTTTTATGAAGACTATTTCTTAACAATTCATATGCGCGTAGAAGGCTGTTTGTATGAGCTTGGCTTCTATCCGTAAGTACCACACCTATTTCCTCTAGAAGGAGACCGTCTTTCTGAGCAGTCTCATTCTCTAACATTTGCTTCATATTTGTATGTACAGCGTCCATCTTTTGGTCATAAATACTGTGCTGGTGATCGCGGATTACTTGCTCCCATATCTCAGTGTTTTGTCTGCCGCTAAGGAAAGGGCTCCTGAGGCTTCTCCTGAGGCTTCTAAGTAAACTGGAGTTTGATGGTTTTCTTGATGAAGCTCGGTGAGGTTGGGATGCTGTAACAGGCTCTGCGAGAGTGACACCTCGAGGTTGTTTTTCACCATTAAGATTTCTAGAAGGGTTAACTCCACCACCACCAGTAGCACGACGACCACCACCACCAGGAGCACCACCACTACCAGTAGCACGACGACGCTGACCACCACCACCACCACCACCACCGCCGCCACTTCCATAAAACTGATGGAATCTACTCCCCGATCCATCTGCTTCATCTGCGCCATGATCAAGAGGATTACTACGTGCCCCAAAGACAACATCATCAGGTTCATAGTGGTGATTTAGAGCTGGTTCTTGATTTTGAGATGAGCGGAGCCAACGTTCAACTCTCTTTTGCCAAGAAGGCGTTTTTTGAGCTGGTATTACTGGCTCTGCATCTCTCGGATGCTCGTCCCATGGGGATGAATGGCCTGAATCTGATGAACTGCTTGATTCTAATTCAGCATCATCGTCTAATTCTGATTCAGCATCGTCGTCTGGTGGAATACTCCCAGCTGCCGATTCAAAATCACTCTCTCTTCCAGAGTGCACGGAACTTGCTAGGCTTCCCATCTCAAGATCACCAGCATCTCTATCAGGCTGATTACCCCAAAAGTTATCCCATGCTTTTCTGACAAAACCTCTTGTATCAGCTGGCGGGTGATCATGACCATCATCGCTGCCTGGTCTATGATCTGAGTCATGATCTAAACCATCACCTGAACTAATTTCGGATGCAGTTTCATTACCTGCTACATCACGAATCGTCTTGATTAGCTCATCACAATCCGTAGAAGCCTCAATATATTTACGCTCGGCATTCCAGAAAGTTCCTCTCGCACCCAAGTATCTTTGCATAGAAAAAAGGCGTCTAAAGGGTATGATAAAGATGTTAGTCAGCACGTTTCCGACACTGTCTGCATCTAGGAATTCTTCAGTTTTCCTACGTTTAACGTAATCTGTATCATTATTCTCCCAACGGACTATTATTGGACGCATCTCTTTTAATGCTTCTTTGATATCCGGGGTGAGTACTGTACTGTGAGTACGTTGATATTGTATTTCTTTGATAATGGCTTTAGCTGCTTTCAACCCTCTATTTTCTTTGTCAAATTCACCGAGCTCACCCTTTTCAATACGTTTCATCATATCTCGGTAGCTGGCTACTTTTTCAGAAAGAGATAACTGTTTACTATTAACCATAGGGCTCTGACTGACAGGTGTCATGCTTTTTAGAATCGCCCACAAAGGATTTTCAGGGTCGGAGTCAATCAGCTTATTCAGTGCCATTTTCTGAGTAAGAGGTGGAGAAGAATGCGTAGAACTTAGCCCGTCCTCATCTTCGTGCAGGCCTAAAGCGAATTCAATATCTTTTGCACTGATATTTTTTCCTTGAAATTGACCGCCAAGATGAGCATTCCAATCTTGACCTTCATCTAGCTTGACAGTAAGTTGTCCTACAGCATCTAAGGTAAAAATCTCTGGATAGCCATCAACCAGCACAGTTTTTAGGTAAGTATCAAAGTCAGCAACTTCATCTCTTGGACCTCGACCATTAGACTTCTGAAGTTCAGCCACACTACCCATATTCAACTGTAACAAAGAACGCAGGATGGCTTGTTGCTTATCCACTTGTTTTGCGTTACTTGTTTTACCATCCCATTGTTTAAAGTGTCTTAGGGTACGTACTTGTAAGTAAACGGCTTTTGCTTCTCTATGTGTTTTTACTTTTGTTGCTTTAAATTGATCTTTTCGAGTTGGATTGCTTGCGGGCTCTGCTTTTTGTATCGCGCTGAGTAAATCTGGGGTATGACGGATATTTTTTTGAGGTGCCTCTAAACGCTGAAGCGTCTTTTTTGATAGCTTGATTTGCTTCATTCGCGGTTCAAGCGTAGATAATTCTCTTTGAGCCTCAATATAATTCATAAAGCTTGGTTCTGGTAGGGGTGCAGGTGCTATGCTTGTTGTGCTGAGTGAAGCCTCTTCTTTTGTTTCATAAAAGCTAGCAATGCTTCTTTGTGAAGAGGCATCTGCATTTGCTTTGAATGCTTCGTAATGTCCAAATAAATCTTGTAAAGCCCATTGATACTCCTGGAGAATAGCTCTTTGCTCTTCGGTTTCTGTTGTAGTAGTTGATAACGCTTCATCTACAGCATACATTTCTTGAATAAATTCATCTTGTTTTGCAATGAAATATTGAATAGGTGTTCTTGGGATAGTTAAATCAATCTCAGCTTTTGATAGGGCTTCTTGTTTTTTGACTATTGCTTTAAGCGCTTCAAGTTGAGTCGTGTCATCTATTATGTCTTCGAATGGGGTATCGCCCATAATATGCACGAGTTCGTGATAGATGGCAGGGGCATGGGTTTTATGGTCTGGGTTAGTTGCAGTTCCAATTGCATAATTAATATAACGAATCATACTTGCTTGTTCTGCTGCAAGGTTAATATCGATCGCGTCATAAAAATCGTCATCAGCTGGTTCGCCTATGAGCTCGCCGTCTATTGGAGATGGAGATTCGGCTTCTTCAGCTGCTTTAGCGATTTTCCATTGTTCATGTGCCACACGTAATGGTTCGAGTACTTTGAGTGAAAAAGCCTCAAGGTCTCTTTTTCTTTGATTTAACTCCTCTTGATTTCTAGCCATAAAAAAACCCGCAATGTTTGTTTCTGTATATTAAATATACATTACATTGCGGGTTTGTTCAAATAAAATCCAATATTTTTTTTATTTGGCAGTATCTGCAATAGATGCGCAGCGTGCAGTAATAGGTGTTTCGCCTTCGTTGGTGAGCTCAACACTTGCACCGGGTACGGCAATCACTTCAAAGGTTTCATCAGGATGTACATCAACACGTAAAGATTCGCCTTTTTCTAATGTAATTTGATTGATGGTGCCTGTTCTTCGTAATATCCTGAAAAAAATAGAGCTGTTTGCATCGCTTTCAAGAATGGTGCACTCAGCATTAATTGTCCATCTGAAAACATTAGAAATCACTTTAGGTTCGTGAGGGGGGAGTTCGTAATCAACAGATGGATTGACTTGAAACAGGTACTGACTGGCTGAAAGCACCGGTGTTGCTAATAAAGCACTGATACAAAATAAAGCTGTTTTTAGTTTTTTTTTCATAAAAATTATCCTCAAAACAAAAAAATAAAACCCCGTGCAGTCTAAAACGTGCGCTTTAAGGTAACATAAGCATTTTGTTTGTGTCTAGTAGGAGGAATAATTGGGTTAAAATAATGCAGCTCGAATACAGTCACCTGATTTGAGGTTTAATCGCGTGCTTGTGTCCGTATTAACAGTACAGGTATTTTTTTCTATATCAATTAGGGCGGGGGCCTGGGTTGCGCGAAAGTCGGTTTTTGTGTTTGAGAGTAAATAAAGCGGTTGTTTGATGGAATGTGTGGTGGTTTTGAGGGTAAATACCTGGGCGTCTTGGCAGGTTTTTATTTGAGACATCGGTGATTCGAGTAAGGGGCCCGCATCAAAAATATCAATATAATGATTGTAATAAAACCCTTCTTTTTTTAGTAGTTCCATAGCAGGTACGGTTGATGGGTGTGGTTTACCTATCACAGCTTGGGCTTCGGGTGAGAGTAATTTGATGTAAATGGGATGCTCAGGCATACAGTCAGCAATAAATTGTTTATCTGTTGATAGGGTGCGTTTGTCTGCTTCAATGAAAGATAAGTGAAAAAAATGATAACCTAAAGCGTCCCAAAAAGGGGAGTTGCCATCGGGTGTTGTGACACCGCGCATCTCAGCAATGACAATGTTTGAAAATCGCTCAGGAAACTGTGCCATAAACAAAAAGCGTGCGCGAGATAAAAAGGCACCGCAGGCATCTTTGCGATACTTCGGTGTTAAATAAAGCGTACACAGTTCAGTGTGGCCTTGATGGTCGTTGACGAGATTTAAGAGCTCATCTTCGTGTTGCTGTTGGCTTGTGTGGGCGTTTAAAGCTTTAATACGCTTTGAGATTTTATAAGAATAAAAAGGAGCTTCACCGCCTGTTTTTGCCTCTATGGCTGATGTGCCAATGATTTGATGCGTATTTATATCTTCTAGCACAAATAAATAATATTCATGATTGGGGATATGTCGTATTTGTTGCCAGGACGTTGTTGCATGCTCTAACCGTTGGGCGAGCAAGGTTCTATTTTTAGGAAGGGTTGTGAGTCCAAAGCCACTTTCTTTGGCGAGCGTATGAATGGACTCTAAATCAGCATCTTTTGCATGTCTGAACAATAAGTGATTCATATTATATGATTTTATTCTTATTGGGGGCTGTGTTTAGTATAGACCTATCAGACTTCAAGATGCGAGACTGTGAATGATGTGAATATGATAAAAATCGGTGATTCTTCTGTCAGTGTTGTTATACTACGAGCTTTTTAAATCTCATGTATTTTAGAGAAGCACGATGGTCACTGATTTTTTAAAAAACACGCATCCTGAATGGCAGGATATTTTAACCAAAGCGCTGTTGGCAATGGATGATGATTATTTGGTTGAGCTGAAGTCACAACCTAATTATTTACCCAATCAAGATATTTTATTTTCGGCGTTTCAACAGCCACTCAGTCAAATAAAATATATTTTATTTGGCGAATCACCTTATCCGCGGGCAATCTCTGCCAATGGGTATGCCTTTTGGGATGCGGCAGTGAACCAGCTTTGGTCTGAAACAGGGTTGAGTAAACCGGTTAATAAAGCCACGTCATTGCGTAATTTAATTAAAATGTTGTTGCATGCACGAGGTGATTTAAGCACTGATTTTTCACAGTCTGCGATTGCAGCACTGGATTGCTCGCGTTACCATCAAACGCTAGGTGGTTTATTTCAAGCGCTTTTAAACCAAGGTTTTATGTTGCTCAATGCATCTTTGGTGTATGAAGAAAATAAAATCCCTTATCATGCGCGGCATTGGTCTGTCTTGATGCAAGTGATTTTAGATGAGTTAGCAGTGAAAAAACCAGAGATTAAATTGCTTTTGTTTGGAAAAATTGCTGAAAAACTGCCTGGACGCGCGTCATTTGATTGCTTAGTGGCTGAGCATCCTTATAATTTAAGTTTTATGAAAAACTCGGATGTGATTGATTTTTTTAAACCCATGGACTTGTTATTACATGACAACACAAAACAGTACAGTTGATGCGAGAGAAGTGGCGCATTTTGCAACGCATGCAGATACGTGGTGGGATACAAACGGTCCACTCAAAACACTGCATGATATTAACCCGCCGCGTTTAGACTGGATTCAGCAATTTATTGCTTTGCCTGGGTTAAATATATTGGATATTGGTTGTGGTGGGGGTATTTTAAGCGAAGGCTTGGCTAAAGCAGGTGCGCATGTGACAGGCCTAGATGTTGAGGCCGGTGCAATCAAAACAGCAACAGCACATGCCAAAGCACAAGATTTAAAAATTAAATATGTTTGTGAGCCGGTTGAAAATTTTGAGGCGCCATTGTTTGATGCGGTGACATGCCTTGAAATGCTGGAGCATGTTGAACACCCTGAATTAATTATTGAAGCAGCAGCACGCCTGGTTAAGCCTGGTGGCTATGTGTTTTTATCAACGATTAATCGGACAGCGCGTGCTTATGCTTCGGTAATTGTTGCGGCTGAGTATGTTTTATCGATTTTGCCACGTCAAACCCATTTGTTTGAGCGATTTATTCGCCCGAGTGAACTTGCGAGTGCCGTGCGTGGTCAGGGGTTGGAAGTGATAGATACGACAGGTCTTTCGTATAATCCTTTTAGTCGGAAGGCTCAGTTGCAGGCGAAGCTGGATGTAAATTATCTTCTGGCGGCGCAGAAGGAGGCATAGGCTGATTCGTTTTGGGACTTAAATACTGTCGTTCGTAGCGTAGCTGGGCATATTTAGCTTGTTCTGCTGTGACCAATTCCATTTCATTGCCATATAAATCAATCCGTGCTTTACCTTCTTTTTGGGCGCTTAAGTAAGCTGGTGAGGTACAATAGTAAGTGAGTGCGTTGCGCATGGATTTTTTGCTAAATGGAGGCGTTTCCAGCCGGTGATAAAATTCAAAAATATCTTCTATGATGCCTAGTTTTAGGGGTTTAACAAGCCTTGTTTTTTTAAAGAAAGCAGCAGGGTAGTGCTCGATGAGCCAGTTGATAATTTTTAATTTATCGCGTTTTGCTGCATGGTACTGCGGTATGCTTGTGCTCATGTATATCCCTAACTGAACAAAATCTAAAATTCCATTTAGAATGATTATAACTAATCTAGCGTTGTAGTATCTATGAGATATTAGGGTAACATAGATATTTTTTTACAAATAGTGTGAATGTGAAATATATTGTTTATCTGGGTAGTAGGCAAAAACAACAGAACCGTCTTTCACTAAATTAATAAAAGATTTTGATAAAGTTTGTGCAACAGCAAGGCATCCCCAACTGCGTCCTGCATGTCCCGCGCTTTTGATAAAATCAGGTTCAACATAGTTAGCGCCATGTATCACCACGCGTCTTGCATATGCATGATCGTTAATGCCTTTTTCAAGGCCTTTGATATTCAACGAGTAACCATGCGAGCCGATATAAGTGTCTTGTGTCACATAGGTGCCAAGACTTGTTTCTTTGCTTTCGTTTTGATTTGAAAAATGTGTGGGGGTTGTGCCACCTGAATTTTTTCCGTGAGCCACATGCGTGTTTAATAATAATTTCTCATGGATGACATCAAAGACCCAAAGGCGTTGTTCAGATGAAGGTTTTGAATAATCAATAACGGTTAGAATGGGCTTTTTGGTTTCCCCTGAAATCGTCGCTTTCTGGTAAGCGGTTAAGGCAAGCTTTAATGCTTTTTTATCTAAGTCGGGTGCTTTTTGGCTTAAATGCTGCACTTCTGTGTTAAGATCTGCGTTTGGATTTAAATTTGATATACTGTTAGTATTAGAAGCAATATTTGCACTAAAAAAAACCATTAAAATGAGGCCGAGTAAAAAATTCATTGCGTCTCCAAATTTTGCTGTATGTTTTTAGATAAAAGTGGCCATTATATCATCTTATGCGCAAAAAGTAAACTACAGGTAGGAGTTAAACATGTTAGAACCGCATCCAATAAAAGCACCTAAAGGCCTAAGAGCCGCCATTAATCAACAGTATCGTGCAAACGAGAAACAAGTGATTACCGAACGTCTTCAGGCAGCAAATTTAAGTGCAGAGGCGATGAAGGGGGTTGAAGCGCATGCTACAAAGCTGGTTGAAGCGGTTCGAGAAGCCTCTAAAAAAACAAGTGGCATTGATTCTTTTTTAACAGAGTATTCACTCTCGACGGATGAAGGGATTGTCTTAATGTGTCTTGCTGAGGCTTTATTACGTGTGCCTGACAATAAGACCATTAATTTATTGATTCAAGATAAGCTCACACAAGCGGACTGGGATGCACATCGCGCACGCAGCGGTTCTTTTTTTGTTAACACAACCACGTGGGCTTTAATGCTTACAGGTAAAGTACTCAGTCCTGAAAAAGCAGATTCACTGCTTGGAAAAAGTGTTTTAAGTTTTATGCATAAAAGCAGCAAAGGCGTGATTCGAAAGGCCGTCGATGCCGCTATGCGTATTATGAGTCGTCAGTTTGTGATGGGGCGTACGATTAAAGAAGCGCTTGTACGCGCTAAAAAAGAAGAGGCGCGAGGTTATCGCTATTCATATGACATGTTAGGTGAAGCAGCACTCACCAAGGCGGATGCCGAAACCTATTTTAAAGCCTACGAAAAAGCCATTGAAAGCATTGGTAAAGCAGCACCCAAAGATGGCAATGTGTATACGCGAGCGGGTATTTCCGTGAAACTCTCAGCGCTACATCCACGTTATGAAGAGAATCAACATGAGCGTGTGTTATTAGAGCTTGCCCCTAAATTATTAAAGCTTGCACAGTGTGCCAAACAGTTTGGTGTGCAACTCACGGTTGATGCAGAAGAATCTGAGCGACTGGATATTTCGCTCGATGTGATTGAACGTGTTTTTTGTGATGATTCATTGTCTGATTGGGATGGATTTGGCTTGGCGGTTCAGTCTTATCAGAAACGTGCTTTTGAGGTTCTGGATTGGGTGGCGGAACTTGGAAAAAAACAAAATCGTCGCATCATGGTTCGTTTAATCAAAGGGGCTTACTGGGACAGTGAAATTAAAAATACGCAAATGGAAGGCTTGTCTGATTACCCTGTGTTTACACGTAAAGTATTTACAGATGTTTCTTTTCAAGCTTGCGCAAAAAAATTATTTACGCTGACAGAGTTTATTTATCCTCAATTTGCAACCCATAATGCCTACTCTGTTGCATTGGTGATGCATTTAGCAAAAGATTATCGTGACTTTGAATTCCAGTGTTTGCATGGTATGGGCAGTGAGTTATACGATCAAATCGTACCAGCCGATAAGCACAATATTCCTTGTCGTATTTATGCACCTGTAGGCATACATGAAGATTTATTGCCATATTTGGTGCGTAGATTGCTTGAGAATGGTGCGAACTCTTCGTTTGTGAATCGTTTGGTGGACAGTACTGAGCCTGTGAGTCAGCTTGTTGCATCCCCTATAAAACAAGCTAAATTATATCTAGATAAAATCAATCAAAATATTCCATTGCCTTCCGGCATTTATGGCCCAAAACGTAGAAACTCAGATGGGATTGATTGGAGTGATAGAGCGGTATGTGCCAATCTTCAGAAAACATTTAAGGCGATGGAGCCGTTTTCATGGGAAGCGAAGCCTTTAATTGCAAATAGAGTGATTAAAGATACAGAGAAAAAGCCTCATTTTTCACCGCAATGCCGTACGCATCAAATTGGCCATGTCACGAATGCATCTGATGAAGATGTTGAGTGGGCTTTAATCCAGGCGACAGATTGTTTTCCTGATTGGTCTAAAACCCCTGTGGCTGAACGCGCTGCGTGTTTAAGGCGTTTTGGTGATTTACTGGAAACGCATACCCATAGGCTTTTAGCGGTTTTATGTCTTGAAGCTGGAAAAACTTGGGCTGATGGCATTGCTGAAGTACGAGAAGCCGTTGATTTTTGTCGTTATTACGCCAACATGGCAGAAGAGCTCATGGGCTCGCCAAGAGAGTTGCAAGGTTACACGGGTGAACTCAATCAATTGAGTTTGCACGCGAGAGGTACGGTTTTATGTATTAGCCCATGGAACTTTCCCCTTGCGATTTTCACAGGGCAAGTGGTTGCAGCGCTTGTCACAGGAAACTGCGTGATTGCAAAACCTGCAGCACCCACACCAATCGTTGCTTATCAAGCGGTAGAGCTGATGTACGAGGCAGGTTTTCCTCGCGCTTCGGTGCAGTTATTACCAGGGCCGGGTCGCATGATAGGGCAGCTTTTGGTGAGTGACACACGGATTAAAGCAGTGGTGTTCACAGGCTCAACGAATACAGCCAATGGCATTAATCAAACCCTTGCAACCCGTGGGGGTGAAATTATCCCGCTTATTGCTGAAACCGGTGGTCAAAACGCTATGATTGTGGATTCGTCAGCGCTGCTTGAGCAAGTGGTTGCAGATGTATTGTTATCAGCTTTTGGCAGTGCAGGGCAGCGTTGTTCGGCGTTACGTGTTTTGTATATGCAAGATGAAATTTATGATGATTTTGAGGTGATGCTGAAAGGGGCCATGGCTGAATTGAAAGTGGGCGATCCACGTTGGCTTGCCACAGATGCAGGGCCCGTGATTAACGTAGGCGCTTTAAAGCCTTTAAAAACACATGTTGAAGTCATGAAAGCAAGTCATCGTATTATGTATGCTTGTGCATTGGATAAAGCGTGCGATGAGGGGTATTTTATGGCGCCTACGGCGATTGCCATTGACAGCATGCATGACTTAAAAGAAGAAATGTTTGGGCCTATTTTACATGTTATTCGTTATAAGCAAGATAAATTGGATGATGTGATTGATGAGGTAAACAGTACAGGCTTTGGCTTGACGTTTGGGGTACATAGCCGGATTAATCGCACGGTGCAATATATTCGTGAGCGCATTCATGCGGGTAATTTTTATGTCAATCGCAATACGACAGGGGCCATTGTTGGTTTACAACCGTTTGGGGGTGAGGGATTATCTGGTACAGGGCCTAAAGCTGGTGGTCCGCAGTATTTGCTGAGGTTCTGTCATGAGCGTACTTATACTGAAGATACGACAGCAGCTGGCGGCAATGCGAGTCTCATGTCTTTGACAGATGATGAGGACGAGACCTAAATAAAATCAATGGGGTCAGGTAATAAAATCAATGAAATTAAAATCAATGGGGTCAGGTTCATTTGATTTATTAGGGTGCCAAATCTCTAAAAAATAAATCAAATGAACCTGACCGTTCGCCGTTACCGGCATTTTATCCATCGGGTTAA
>JAAHTH010001714.1_pt1 | contig 18245 bp, 13 predicted proteins | sample 6116091 | NCBI WGS metagenome assembly JAAHTH01 (sample SAMN13939990, study PRJNA603662) | sponge metagenome | isolation source: marine sponge | host: Mycale hentscheli | place: New Zealand | collected 2006 | reverse complement strand
CCGCCTTACTTATCACGCAGCGATTTAAAGTACTGCTGAGCGTGCTCCCGTTGGATCCGCGACATTTTTTGGTTTTCAAGCGGATCGGATTCCTTACTAATCGAAGCCTCGATCAAATCGCGGGTCTCGCTGACCGAACGACCCACCAAATTTTTTCCGTCGGCGGTGCCAGTGACGACCGTCTGCCCTTGCTGGAGCTTTCCTTTAACCTTCGATTTGAAGGTTCCCGTATCACCTTTTTCCAAGTCCCGCTGGCCGGCTCCCCTGCCATTTCCTTCGGCCCAATCCTGCCATTTCGGCGGACCGTCCTTTTGGCCTTGCCCTTTTCCCTTTCCTTCAGCAAGGCCATCCTTACAGTCATCGGCCATGTTCTCAAGATCTTCCAGGGCTTCCATCTCGCCCATTTCCTGCTGCATTTGCTCCAATTGTTTGGCGAGGTCGTCGAGAGCTTCGCCAGCTTGCTGCATCGCCTGCTGCTGATTCTGAGGATCCCCCTGCTGGCCTTTTTGTCCCGGTTTTTGGCCTCCTGGTTTGTCTCCAGGCTTCATGCAATCGGCACAATCTGCAAGTTTTTGTGCCATTTGCTTGAGCTTTTCTTGCTGCTGATCCATCGCTTTTTTCTCATCAAGCTTCTGTTGCAACTGAGCTGCTTTATCAAGATCCCCTTCTTTCACAGCCTTTTCAATTTGCTCTTCTAGCTTCTTTTTTTCCGCCTCGTGTTGCTCCGCAGCTTTCTTTAATTCCTCCGCCATCTTTTTGAGATCTTTCGCCAACTTCTTCTTTTCGATCTCACTGAGTTCCCCCGCCTTGAGCTTCTTCACTAAATCTTTAACTGCTTTCTTGGCATCCGCCATATCCCCCTTGCTCATTGCATCAGCAAGTTCTTTAGCGGGGCCTTCACCAGCGTCTTTTAATTTATTGAGGCTTTCTTTTAACTCCTTGCTACTGCCAAGTTCTCTTTGACGTTCAGCAATTTGTTTCTTGATGTCGTTCAGTTTGATCAATGCATCTTTTTTCCCAGTCTCTTTTTCGTCGATTAATTTGTCGAACTTTTTCTCGAGCGCTTCGACCTTTCCATCGGCGTCTTTCAATCCTTTGGCAATTCGTTCTTTTCGTTTTTGCTCAATTTGCTTTTTCAATTCCTTAATTGCAATTTCAACTTGCTTTGCATCAGTTCGCTCAGGCTCCGACGCACCCGCCTTCTTTTCGGCGTTTGGAATCATCATAATTCCAAACAAAAGTAAGACAGGGATGATTGGCAGAAATGCGCGAGCGGTGGGTTGATAACGAAATTCATCTCGGACATCGATAATATCCGCCTGATCGGCTGCATCGTTTAGCAAGGCCTGCCCCACGCTTGTTTTGGCAATTCCATCTTCCAGCATTAACGCGCTTGAAAGCCGTTCCTTCAAACCAAATCGCCGATCAACTTCGATTGCTGCACTTAATTGCGAGGCGGTTTTCCGCCATGTAACAATCAAGGGAATCAGAACTCCTAAAAGAGCTCCTCCAGCAATCCAAGAATAAACCCAATTTTGATAGTCAGACTCCGATTGAAGAAAACTCAAATACCAAATTTTAGGAACCGCCAGGCCAATCGCAGCCAAGAGCAGGCACGAAAACGCCGACCAGGTAAGAACGTTGAAAAAATAGCCAATCACAATGCGACGACGTGCCTGTGCGACTTTTTTAAGGATCTTGTTCACAACCAACTCCCTGTTTCAATTTCCCAATCCACTCAATGCCTGTAGCCTGACGGTAAAATGGGACTAAAATCACCAACGTCTGCAGGCCCTGCGGTACACTTTACCCCAAAGACTGTTATCTAAGTTTCATTATATGTGCCATTTTCAGGACAAGGCTATTGGCAATCCCGCGATCCAACCGAAAAAAACAACATATATTTTCATTTTTACGTTAGTCCCTTTGTTTAACCTCGGTAAAAAAGAGGGGTAAGCAGGAACAACTCCTCGAAAAATCCGTTCGACATCGTGGATTTTTGACAGCACTTACGCTGTCGACCAGCCCAAAGGCCAGTTTCATGGTTGAGAATAAAACCATCGACAAATCGATTTCCGACCCACAAAGTGACTTGCCGTCTCCTTTGACCGCTCCCAAGGCTGATCTTGTGATTTACGACGGAACGTGCAATTTTTGCTCGTCCCAAGTGAGGAATCTCTCCCGTTTTGATGGCAAGAACCGCCTAGCGTTTGTCTCTCTGCACGATCCGTTTGTTGCCGAACAAATCACCGATCTAAGCCACCAGCAACTGATGGAACAGATCTTCTTGATTCCCAACCACGATGGTGAGTATTCCGATCGCCGCCTCGGAGGCGCTGCTGCCATTAAGTATCTGACATTACGTTTGCCAAAACTTTGGATCCTTGCTCCCCTTTTTCATGTGCCATTCACGGGATCGCTTCAGCAATGGGTATATCGTCAAATCGCAAAACGGCGCTATAAGATCGCTGGCAAGAAGGAAGATCCATGCGATGATCAAGGCACCTGCGATCTGCACTTCCGTGATTAAGTCACAATGGAACCTCACAGCGTTAACGGAAACCACACCGGCTGAATCGGGCACGACTGACTGTTGAAATCCGTTCGATCAAAGCGACATGAAGGGCAGTAACACCCATAGCAATGCTGCCAGTAAAAAACCAAGGACAGAGACGACAGTTGAGATAACTGTCCAAGTCTGAAAGGTCTGCTTTTCAGTCATCATCATATAGCGACTGACAAGCCAAAACCCACTGTCATTAACGTGCGATACAGCAGAGGCTCCCGCCGCGATCGCAACGACTATCAACGCGAGTTGCGCCTGAGAAAGCCCCTCTACCATGGCGGTCATCAGTCCCGCTGCCGTCACCATGGCTACCGTCGCTGAACCTTGCGCAACACGAACGAACAACGCGAACAAATAGGCGAGCAACAAGACTGGAATTCCCCAGCCCTGACAGGCTTCCCGCAAGGCATCGCTAACGCCACTCGCTCCCATAACTTCTTTAAAAACTCCCCCGGCTCCCGTGATCAGAATGATAATGCCCGCTGGACCCAATGCCTTGGTCGTCACTTCCATCAACTCGTTTTTATCGTAACCACGAAGGTAGCCGAAGAAAATTAATGCCATCACGGTTGCAATGAGAAGAGCAATGATCGGATGCCCGACAAAATAAAGAAACTTCATTCCCAGTGGTGCTCCGGCAACTGCCTTGGCTTCCGCTGCCGCATACTCGCTGCGATCCAGCCCCGTATCGAGATCGAAAACAAGATACTCTCTGACAAGTGTCCCAACCAAAATTAATAAAATTGGAAACCCAATCATGATCAACACAGAAAGAAAGCTCGGCAGGCTGTCCTCTCCATCGACCGGCCCTTCGTCAAAATCAACAGGTGGCGCGATGTACAGCTTCTCAGACATCCGCCTTGGAAGCCAAACCCCACATACAATTGCAGTCGGTAAACCGACGATGCTACCGAATAGAATTACCCAACCCAGCCCGACTCCCAGTTCGTAGGCAACCCACACTGGCCCGGGCGTCGGAGGGACGAACGCATGAGTCACCATTAATCCCGCTAACAGAGGCAGGCCAAACGCCAGCACAGACTTGCCGGTCTTCTTGGAAAGTGCGTACAGGATCGGTGCCAAAATCACCAAAGCAACATCCAAAAACACTGGGATAGAAATGATGAACCCAGTCAAAACCATCGCCCAGGAGGCACGCTTTTCACCAAACAGTTTCAATAACGATTTGGCCAAGCTCTGAGCACCACCGGAGTGTTCAAGCAACGATCCAAAAATTGCTCCCAGCCCAATGATTGTGGCAATAAAACCAAGACTAGACCCCATACCATTTGTTATCTCCGCACCGATTTTGGCGAGCTCTAGCTCTCCCGCACCTCCGGTCATTTCCTGAGACGACCCGACCGCGACAAACAAACTTGCCAAAATCAGCGCTAGAAATGCCTGCACCCTCAGTTTCAAAATCAACAACAACAACAACGCTACTGCAGCAACCAACAAACAAAGCAAATAGGTAAGTGAAAGCGAGTGTTCGCCACTGGCCGCACCTAATAGGCTACTTTGTTGCCCAATCAAAAAAAACAAATCGGGTTGGTTATTGAGCGATGGCATGAGGCTCTCAGCTAAGGGACGGGTTGGTTCATGAGACAACTTAACTTAAATTACAATCACTATGATAAAGATCTATCGCGACCACGACGACTATGTTCTGCAAAATTTAAATCGGATAATTCGCGTTCAGGGGTTTTCGTTGGATGCCCTCTTTCAGGCAAACAACCCCGTTGACTATCTGACACCTTTCTTTGAAGCAACTGAATCTGAGCCTCTCGAGCAAAATTCTGCCCCGGGTGAGTATCCTTGGCTGGCTCCCATTGAAAACCAGGAAATCTGGGCCGCCGGTGTAACTTACATGCGGAGCAAATCAGCTCGGATGGAGGAAAGTGAACAGTCTGGCGGAGACCATTTTTATAACTTGGTTTACGAAGCCGAACGGCCAGAGCTATTTTTCAAATCAACGGGATCTCGCGCAAGGGGGCATCTAGCTCCCGTCCGCATTCGCAAAGATTCCGCATGGAATGTCCCTGAACCCGAACTGACACTGGCCATCAATTCTGCGGGGCATATTTTTGGCTATACAATTGGCAACGACATGAGCTCCCGGTCGATCGAAGGTGAAAACCCGCTTTACCTTCCCCAGGCAAAAATTTATCGAGGTTCCTGTGCGATCGGCCCCTGCTTAACTGTGGGAAATGTCTTGTCCCCCCAAACAAAAATTTCTATTCTCATTTCACGCCTATCAGAGGTTGTATTCCAAGGTGACACATCTGTCTCTCAATTAAAACGAACCCTTCCCGAGTTATCCGCTTATCTGTTTAGAGAAAATGAATTCCCATGTGGGGCGTACTTAATGACAGGAACCGGAATCGTTCCTGATGCCGGATTTACGCTACATTCTGGCGATCGCATTCAAATTCAAATCGAGGGACTGGGGGTTTTAGAAAACGAAGTCGAATAGGTTTCCACCTCCCCATGCGATTGAAACTGTCAAAAATAATTGGATCGCCGAGCATATTTCGTTAAAATTAGAGTCGACCGCCCTTTGTCACCTCCTCTTCCCCTCCGGCAATCGCGATGAAAAATCCCCCACCTCCCCGGGCGCTATCGCCCACTCATGTCTCTCTCTTGTTGGCATTCCTTTTCATTAATCTTGCCTGCTGCGGATGTAGCAAAAAAGAGATGGATGAGATGGTCAGTAAAGCCAAAGAATCAGCAACTGAGCTTTCTGACAAATCGGGTGACCTGCTTGAAAAAGCAAAAACAGGTGCTAACGACGCCGCAGCTTCCATCAAACAGACAACTTCTGAAATCAAAAAAAAGACTGCTGAAATTAGTCAAGCTGCCGGCAACTTGGTCCAGCTCAATGGTTCTGCAGTGCTCCAACTCGACACGAAAACGACGTTCCCTGCCAGCTATGTGAATATCGTGCCTCTCGCAAACGGACAATCTATCGTTCAATTAAAAAGCTATCGCGAATCCGGTGCCGTCTCTACTTTTCCGGCTTTCCTTCTACAGGGTACCACCGAACTTGCTTCCGGGACTCTCGATGGAAAATCGGTCGCCTGTCGCTTGTTCGCCCAGCAGCAACCCAACAGTCAAGTCTGGCTCAATAAACCAGATGAGTTGATTTTGTTAAAATTTAAAATGCAAGGGAAAACTCTGACGGCTAACTTTTCACAATCTCCCGTTGTAAATCAGGATGCCCAGACATTACTCGAGGCTTCCGGTATTTTTGAGTGCGTGGTTCTCGATTAGCACTGCGGCAGTGCTTCGAATGTTACCTACTGTGTCTTTCTGGAGGGCTTCTATGAATCATCGTCTCGCCTTTTTTCACACCCCACTTTACCTCGTTTTCTGTTTGGCATCCTTAGGGTTTTGCAACGCTCAATCTTCAGGTCTTTTTGCTCAGAACTCCATGGAAATCCCAGCCCTCGGATTTACAGAAGAAGCAAAATCCCTGACCGCTGATTGCAGCGAAAGCTATGCAGCGATTCAACTTTCGATTCTTAAAATGGAGAAGTTAATTCGGGCGGGGAAAATCGACAAAATCAATATGAAGAAGCTTGGAGAGGATGCGGCGCTCGCCAACAAAATCATTCGCTACAGTAGACGCCTCGACACCCTGCGTGAACCAAATTCGGTAGATTACGCGCTCAAGGGAGAGTCCTCTTTCCAATTCATCCAAGACACAATTACCAGTGCAAAAACAACTAAGCCCGGCATGGCCTACACGGTCAAAGCGGAACAATACAAAATCAGTAGCACCGCGAAACGCATCAAGGCGATTGAAAAAATAAAACAGTGGCTTGAAAAGGGAAAGCCTGAAACTGCAGAAAAAGAATTTGAAAAGGTAATCATGGACGTGGATTCGTTCTTGATGTGGTTGAATCCAAATTCAACTAGACAGGTTCTTGAACAAATCAGTTCAACTCACCGACAAATCATTCAATCGATGACCGAGAAACGTGAGTTGGCGGCAACTGAGGATCTGTCCAATGCTCTCAAGATTGGCAACCCAGAAATCGACAAACTGATTTCTCAAATCCAAAAATCGACCGAGGACATTCAGCGCTCTGGCATTACGGAGCTAGAAGGCACCTCACTCAATGGCCCCGAAACCATGAAGGAGTTTTTATTACTTTGGCAAAAAGCCCACGTAAAATTAATTCGCTGCATGACAATTTCGAATTTGGGAAACCCGTTAACGCTGCAGATGACTCCTGCAGATTGTATCGGGACCCAACTAGCAACGGATGACTGGTCGACCGCCCTGGGGCGCCTGGACGACAAAATGGCTGAACTGCTTCCCAAACTGATTCGCGGAGATGGAGAGCGATCGCAAAACGCGCAATCGGCAAAAAAAATCTACCTCATGTACCTGACAACATTAGCTAATTTTGTCGACCCAACCTCGACTCAATTTCTCGTGGCCTGCCAAAAAGAACTTAACCTGTTCACTAACCGCAAAGATGAACTGGGAACCTCCATCCGCCGCTATCAAAATGCCACCGGCGATCTATTAATGTGGCGACAGCGGACCGCCGAAGCTGCTGCAAATAAACAAAAATCGAACACTCAATCTCGTTCGCCTGGATCTCTGCAGAAACCAACGTTTATCCCCAATCTCACCGAAGGCCTCGATCGTCTCTCACCAACGCTCGAACAGGCGATTGCTGGACGAGAATTCTTCGCCGCAAACGTCAGAACCGTCAACGGTGCAAATGGATACTCACAATTCACCGACCATGCCTGGGCCGCCATGCCAACCGCTTTCGATATCAAGGCTGAAATACTCTTACTTGAAAAAGACTTATTGGTAACCTCTCAAACTCCGCCCTTGACCCTGGCGGCTGCCCAGGCAATCGCAACCGCAAAACAAGGGAAATATTTGGCGGTGGGTGGCAGCGCATCGACCGTGAAGATTGAGGCTTTTGGAGTTAGATTTGCTAAATTACCCGACGCGATGGACGCTATCGTCCCAACCCCCCAGATCCCCTCCACTAATGGCGAACTTGGAAACATGTTGATGCGCGTTAATTTAAACCCCACATGGGTCCAACATCGATATTTCTTCAAAAAGTTTTAAACGCAAACCGTCTCCTCTCATTGGCTCAGCCCAGTCAAAATTAACAATTTTGGCCCGAGCTGCGTTGGCTGGCATGGGTCGCCGTTCGAATTCGGACGAGTTACAGCCGTCCCTCGCTGCAGATCGACTTGCCTAACCGCTATCATGGAGCAGCCCGCTATTATGAATCACAGGAAAATCCTCCTACACAGTTACTACCGGTAATCCATGCTTGAATCTGCAAACGAAAAAATTTACGACCTGCGCACCACCGCCCCTGGCCCTAAAGGTCAACTGCCATTCGCGGGCGAACAATTAAAGACCTCAGCCAGCGGCGATATTTTTGGATGGACCCAAAATGCTGGAATGGGTTGGGATCCGCAGAGCATGCGACGCCCTAATTTTTTGATTCTATCAACTCAGGGAGGGATTCGTCGAAATGACGGTTCGCCCGTCGCCCTTGGATATCATACTGGTCACTGGGAAGTCGGGTTGTTGATGGAAAAAGCGGCGCTGGCTATCGCAGAGACTGGCGGAATTCCATTTGCGGGTTTTTGCAGTGACCCTTGTGACGGCAGAACACAAGGTACCCTCGGCATGTTTGACTCTCTCGCTTATCGCAATGACGCTGCAATTATTTTTCGTCGCCTCACTCGCTCGCTACCAACTGCAAAAGGAGTCGTCGGAGTTGCGACGTGCGACAAAGGCCTTCCAGCGATGATGATGGCGCTTGCTGGACTTGGGCAAATCCCGTCTGTTCTCGTTCCCGGAGGCGTGACCCTGTTAACTCAAAACGGGGAAGACTTAGGGAAAATTCAATCGATTGGACCACGTTACGCGCACGGTGAAATTAGTCTCGCAGAAGCGGCAGAACTGGGATGCAAAGCCTGCGGCACTCCTGGAGGGGGCTGTCAATTCCTCGGAACCGCCGCTACTGCCCAGGTCGTTGGAGAGGCACTCGGCCTCTCATTACCCCACTCAGCCTTGAGTCCATCGGGGTCGGAAATTTGGCTCGACCTAGCCTATAGAAGCGGCATCACACTCGCTCAACTTCATCAAGCTAAGATCAAAACCAGTGATATTCTGACCGACGAATCGATTGAAAATGCCATGATCACCCATGCGGCATTCGGAGGCTCTACCAACTTAGTTTTGCATATTCCGGCGATCGCACATGCCGCCAATCTAAGAAGACCCGACGTATCGGACTGGCAGCGTATCAACTCATTGGTGCCTCGACTGGTCGACTCGCTACCCAACGGCCCTGTCGGATATGCCACTGTTCAGGTGTTTCTTGCAGGAGGGGTGCCCGAGGTAATGCTCCGCCTTCGCGAACTTGGCCTGCTAAACCTAGATGTTCTGACCGTTTCTGGAAAAACACTCGGCGACAATCTTGAATGGTGGGAAAACTCTCAGCGTCGGAAACAGCTTCAGGAAAAACTAGTGGAACTCGATGCGATCGATCCCAACAACGTTATTAGAGAACCCGATAAGGGATTCCCAAGCACGGTAACGTTCCCCATGGGTAACCTTGCGATGGAAGGCTCGATCGTTAAGAGTACTGCCATTGCGCCCGAGGTCGTAGACGACGATGGAGTTTACCGCCACAGCGGACCCGCACGCGTTTTTTGTAGCGAGGCCGACGCCATCGCCGCAGTCAAATCCCAAGGAAAGGACCGGATCCAGGAAGGAGACGTCATGGTCTTGATTGGAATTGGCGCTTTGGGAGCGGGAATGCCAGAAACTGCCCAAATTACATTCGCCCTCAAATATTTACCTTATGGCAAACATGTCGCCCTGCTAACGGACGGACGGTTTTCGGGAGTCTCAACCGGCCCTTGCGTGGGGCACATTAGCCCCGAGGCCCTCGCGGGAGGAAGGATCGGTAAAATTCAAGAAGGCGATCCCATCACGATCGAAATTGACACCATCAATCTTACAGGCTCGCTGGAGTTTGACGGAGAAGTCAGTCAACTGGACGCCAGAGAACTCAATCCCAACTTAACACAACACGCTAACCTACCCGACGACACCAAACTGTGGGCAGCACTTCAACACGTCAGCGGTGGTACCTGGGGAGGGTGCGTCTACGATGTCGAAGCAATCACAAAAAAATTAATCGATTGATCCGGGCCGTAACATTACCAATCTACTTGCTACACGTCTCCCAAAGATCCAGTCGTTAATTTTTCCAGCCTAAGGAGGATCGTGACCTCCACGGTGGAACGGGTGGCATCGGCAAATCCGCATTGCCCCCTTCCATGCTCCACGAATGGCACCATATTTCCGAACCGACTGAATGAAATAATTGCTACACGTCGGAGTAAATCGACAGTTCCTACCAAGTAGCGGGCTCAGACCAACTTGATACATCCGCACGCAGAAGATCATTCCGGCAGCGGGCATCTGAATTAATTTTCGGATTGAATTCTTCATCCACCTCAACTCCGCTCCAACCATCCCATCTTGAAATAAAACGGGACTGCCGCTTATCGGCTCAAAACGAGAGAGAAAGATCTCCAGTCGTGAATTAAATTCCTAACTTAAATTTAACGAACTAGAGTCCGCAAGATCAACCGTCAGGTCCCATCGTTCTAAAGCACTTTCAAGTTCTTCGCGATTCTCTGAAGAAGCCGTGGAATCGACCGCTCGATCGCAGCATAATCACATACCGCCCCTTTCTTAGGACGCACCACGAAATCAATCCCAGCAGGAAGGGTCACTTGATGGTTGCGAAACGCCTCTCGAATTCGCCGTTTCCAACGATTACGGACGACGGCATTCCCCACTTTGCGACTAACCGACAGACCCAAACGAGACACTGATAAACCATTCTTCACAGCTTTAATGACCAGCACATTGTCAGCGGCAAAAACATCGCCACCGTAGACCCGGTCAAACTCCGCTTGACGACGCAGGCGAACGGATTTTGGAAATCGATTATCAGTCATGTCGATCCCTTTCCGTTCCAAAGTTAAAACCAAGTGATTCGCAATAAAGTCAAGTGCGACCGCCAACGCCAAAAAGCAGCAACCAATAATTCGAGTCTTTCCCGACGACTTCCGTCAACAATCCAAAATTAATTCTGGCCGATACTTCAACTGAGGATGAATTCGCCTGCTACCAAGTCAGTTCGGACCGGACAGCACATTGATCCCAAGCCTCACTCAATTCGGATACTTTTTCAGCGTCCGACACTGAAATTTCATTGGGAATCGCAATCTGTAACATGGCAATCAAATCCCCCGACTTACTTGCTGCCTTCACGCCCATCCCTTTCAGCCGCAATGATTTTCCACTTGAAGTTCCCGCCGGAACTTTTAACGCGACAGTTCCATGAGGTGTCGGTAAATCAATTGTCGCCCCATTGGCAGCTTCACGTAAAGTAATGGGGATGGTGATTTGTAAATTCAATCCCTTTCGAGCGTAATTAGGATGAGGTGCAATTTTCACCGCAATCAACAAGTCGCCTGCAGGACCTCCAGCGGACTGACCTTGCCCCCTCAAGCGAATTTTTTTTCCAGACTCGATTCCAGCTGGAATTTTCACATCAATCTTGTCGACCTTGCTTTTAGTTCGTTGAAGGCTGACCTGGTGCTGACCTCCGACAACAGACGTTGCAAACGGAATAGTGATTTCTTTTTCAATGTCACTCCCACGTCTCGGCGGAGGTTGCTGTCGACCGCCCATCTGGCCTCCACCTCCACCCATCTGCCTCAGGATGTCTTCAAACCCGCCGCCTCCGCCACCACCTCCAAACATCTGGCTCAAATCAATTCCACCGGCACCGCCACCGAAGGGGTTGCCACCTCCGCCGCCACCAAAGGGATTCCCCCCGCCGGGCTGCCCAAAACTCGGCCCCATGTCATACATTTGGCGCTTCTTTTCATCGCTCAGCACATCGTAAGCTTGTTGGACTTTTTGAAATTTTTGCTTTGCCTGCTCACGATCCTTTTCTTCTTTGTCTGCATGGAGATCCGGATGAAACTTTCTAGCTAATTTGCGATAAGCCTTTTGAATATCGTCGGCACTGGCGTCCTTAGAAACGCCAAGGGTTTTGTAATAGTCTTCATCCGCCATAAGGGGGGTGTCGCTTTCGTTTTTGCACAAATTCAGGATTCAAATTTCACGTCTCACTGCGGGCTCGCATTCTACGATTTTGCGGTAGCGATGATCAACCGTTAAACGCAGCTTCTCACTCCGCTACCGCCTGTATTTCTGGAGTTTTCTCACACATTGGGGGATTTTTCCCGTTTCGGAAATGCTTCGCTACTTTTTCAAATGAGGAAACCGCCCGCGCTGCTTCCAACACGGCAAGGCAACATTGTTGTTTTTCGACATCATGAAACAAAATTCCAACAAGGCCGTTGGTATTTTGCAACATTTTGAGGGAACGTAAATCACGGGAAACGCGTCAAAAGTGCGGTTTCCGCGGGAAAAAATGGATTCTCCCAATAATCTTTGCCTTTTGGCACTAGGGCTGCATTAGGGGTTCGCAGAGAAACTAACACCTAAGGAAACATCATGATGGCCCAGGCAAAAGAACCCCAACAAGAGTTTGCTGACTCCAACGAAGACCTATTAGAGAAACCTACACGTCGCTCTGCCCCCCGACTCGGCGAGAACGCGATTGACGATCCCGTCCGAATGTACCTGATGCAAATGGGGCGGATTCCTCTTCTAACTCGAGACGAGGAAGTCTCAGCCGCAGTCCAAATTGACAAAGCAAGGTTTGTCTTTCGCAACACCATGCTTGGGACTGACTTCATGCTGCGTGGCGCAATTGACCTTCTGCAAAAGGTACACGACAAACGACTTCGTCTCGACCGGACCATCGAAGTTTCAGTCACCAACAAAGCAGAAAAGAAAAGAATCCTTTTACGCTTAGTTCCAAATCTAAAGACCTTAAAGCTACTGATGGCTGAAAATCGCAAAGATTTTCACTTTGCAGTCAACCGCACTCGCCCTCTCGCGGAACGGCATCGCGCCTGGCGGCGACTCACGCGACGCCGTAACAAATGCGTTATCCTGGTTGAAGAGTTAAATCTTCGCTACAGTCGCCTCGCACCACTGTTTGATCAGTTAGATGAAATCAATACCCGGATGCAAGGTCTCAAGCGGCAACTTGCTGAAATTGAGACGAGTGGATTCGAGGGAGCCATCAGCGTTAATGAACTTCGGGCTGAATTGCATTATCTAATGCAACAAACTTCGGAAACGCCAGCAACACTCCAACGCCGAGTCCAGAAGACTAAGAAGCTACATCATCAACAAGATGCGGCAAAGCGTATTTTATCTGCAGGAAACCTTCGCCTCGTAGTCTCCATCGCAAAAAAATATCGCAATCGCGGACTGAGTTTTCTCGATTTGATTCAAGAGGGAAACACTGGTTTGATGCGAGCGGTTGACAAATTCGAGCATATCCGAGGATATAAATTTTCAACCTACGCCACCTGGTGGATTCGCCAGGCAATCACCCGGGCAATCGCTGATCAAAGTCGCACTATTCGTGTCCCTGTGCACATGATTGATACGATGAGTAAAGTCAGAAATGTGATGCGTGAACTCGTTCAAGAACTTGGCCGGGAACCTTCCCCGGAAGAAACTGCCGAACGAGCTCAGCTTTCTCTTGATGACACACGCGTCATCATGAAAATGGCACGCACCCCACTCTCCCTCGACCAACCCGTTGGCGACCACGACGACAGTTATTTTGGTGAGTTTCTTGAAGATCACCGAGATGATGACCCACTCTACGAAACCAATCAGGCCGCATTGAAGAGTCGAATCGAAGAGGCCATGGAACATCTCAATTACCGGGAACGCGAAATCCTTCGACTTCGATACGGCCTGGCCGATGGGTACTCATACACATTGGAAGAAGTTGGGAAAATATTTTCCGTCACGCGTGAACGAGTTCGACAAATCGAATCAAAAGCGGTCCGCAAACTACAACAACCTTACCGCAATCGCTCACTTTCCAGCTTCCTTGACGGCTACGAACCGACCTTCGATGGCCCAGTCGTCGAGAGCTAACAAGTCTGGCATCGCCGGTGCAACCTGCACCGCGAACTAACTGAACCACTTCCGCGAATCTGAATTCTCAGATTCGCAAACTCCTGATGTTGTGTATGTTTCTCTGAAAGACACCCGTTGATTATTCGGCGGGTGTTTTTTTATTACCCACGGAATTCCTCAGGACAGCTTTAAGTTTCTATTTCGAACAACCAAAAGGCTTCCCCAAGCAAGATTATTATTTAACGTTAGAATCCCTCGGATCTCGCTGCTAAAATACGACCACAAATCAGTCTAAAGAAAGATTAATTGTGTGGGCTCGCAAGCGAATTGATATTGGCTTTTTGGATTTGATGCTTGCGCTATGGCGTTGTCTGAACCCTCTATCAAACGAAACGGCTGTCTCACTTCCAGCGCCGCCACCTGTGCCTCAGCAATGTTTAATAGCTCTTTCCGTGCGTAGCGGGTTCGACCTTCTTCTCTCAGAACAGGATTGGCCAGTAAATTCTGAGATCATTTTTACGGGCTTGACCATTCCTGACATGCCTCGAATTGCCCGCGAACATGGGTACCACCCGATCGGAGTCGATCTCGACATCTCCAACCTAGAACCAGCGATTGATGAGATCCAACGTCTCGTCACGCCGCGCACCAAAGCAATCGTTGTTGCACATTTACTCGGTGGCAGGCTTCCGACAAACGAAATTTCCTTAATTGCGAAAAAACATGACCTGCTCGTTTTTGAAGACTTTGCCCAGTCTTACCAAGGTCAGATCTTTTTATCGGGCGACGTGGCGATGTTTAGTTTTGGCACCATTAAAACGAACACCGCATTAGGGGGGGCCATTATGGTCATTGCAGATTCAAAATTACTTGAAAGGATGGTCAGCCGACAAAAATCATGGCCCCGCCAATCGCGGCTTCAATACGCGCGACGCGTTCTAAAATATAGTCTGGTAAAATTTATCTCGACACGGCCAGTGGCGGGGGCCATTCGTCGAGCATGCCGGTTTTTCCCCGGTCAACACGATTCGCTCGCCGCTGGAATGGCGAAAAGTTTTTCTGGAGGTGATTTTTTTAAAAAAATCCGCCATCGCCCCTCAATCCCACTCTCACATACGCTCGCCCACAAAATCTTAAATTTCCAACCTCATTGCATTAATAATCGAATTCGACGTGGAAAACTACTGACGGATACCATCAGGAAGGGAAATCCAAAAATCAAAATCCTGGGAGATGACATCGAACAAGCCAGCTATTGGATATTTGGAATTCTGGTTCAAAATCCCGGTAATTTAATTGAGTTACTTTGGCAACACGGTTTCGACGCAACTACCCAATCGAGCCTGCAAGCCATCTCGCCCCCCGATAATCAGGAGCCTGTTCTAACCGAAACTCAACTAACCGAAACTCAACCTGCCTGCGTAATATCCCTCAAACTGGCTCGTGAAAAGCAGGAGAAATTAGCAAACGTCAATTTCATACTGTCACAACTGGTTTTTTTGCCGGTGGATCTCCCCATGCCCGAATCCGAACTCATAAGGATGGGCGAATTAGTTGCACGGCATGCAATTCCAACCACCCTGGCGATGTCCAACGAACCAGGTCCTAAAGCCAAGAATTCAATACCGAGATAGAGCCAATGGACTCAGGACACACGACCGTCGAAAAGATTCAGGATTGCATCAAAATCATTTTCACCCATTTTAATAATTGAGTATTTTGAATTTCCAAGTTAGGCTTATCAATTCAATTCATGGGCGGCTACTTTTCGCCTGACTTGGACTTAGAGCAGCATGTCGAAATCGTCGGTAAAATCAGTGCCCCGCAGAAAACACAAATCCGTTACTCAAGCTGACTGGGTCAGCATGAAGGACGAGCAATTGTTGGATATGCGCATGTGTGATTTGAAACTTTCGATTGAAGATTCGTTTCTCGCAGATATGCGGAATCAGCTTTACGCTGAACTTTCGGCAAGAAACTTGCGACTCAAACCACACTGCTGGTTGAGTGATGACTGGTTTTCTCCGGACGGAATTCCGGGGATCGCTATCCCGTTCTATCTCGCTCATCCCAGACTGATTCGACTCGAGCGACGAAAAATGCTGGAAGTTGAAGGAGGCACAAAGACTTGGTGCATGCGGATCCTTCGACATGAAACCGGCCATGCATTTGACACCGCTTATCGACTCCATCGAAAAAAGAAATACAAACAAGTATTCGGCAATTACTTTTCGCCCTATCCCGAATCCTATAAACCCAAGCCTCGCAGTAAAAATTTTGTCCTGCACCTTGAGCCGTGGTACGCCCAAAGCCATCCTTCTGAAGATTTTGCAGAGACCTTTGCCGTGTGGCTCAAACGAGGGTCAGGGTGGAAACAAAAATACAAAGGTTGGCAGGCTTTAAAAAAAGTCGAGCTCGTCGATGAGATGATGAATCAAATTTCGGGGGCGGCGGCGAAGGTGAAGTCTCGCGCGAAAATAGAACCCCTTCATCGAATCAAAAAAACGTTGCGGCAACACTATGCCGAAAGACATGCTGCTTACGCGGTTGGCGAACCAAGTATTTTCGACGAAGATCTCAAAAAACTGTTTCCCCAAACCCCCGAAACTCGCCCAACTCAATCTGCCGCTGCGTTTCTCAGAAAAAATCGGCAAGATTTATGTGCCACCGTCGCGCAATGGACCGGGGAATACCGATACAATACGAACCAAGTCCTGAGAGAAATGATTGATCGCTGCCGGACTTTGAATCTACGTGTATCAGAAAACGACGAATCGCAACTACGACAAAATCTGATGATCGTGCTCACTGTCCATACGATGAACAACCTTCATGGAGTTCATCGCGTCGCTTTGTAAGTCTTTTGGATGCGATCTTTCGCTCCCTTGGGAATGGTGAATTTTGTGACCTGTCGCAGCGCCCACCGGCATGTCCCTCAATTCTCGACGCTACACCGCGACCGTATCAAACGATAAACGATAATTTTTTCTGTACGGATTTATGAAAAAACTACGAGTGCTTGTGCTAATGCACGAGGCACTGATTCCCCCGGATGACCTCATTGGCTATTCACCAGAGGAGATTCTTGAGTGGAAAACCGAATTTGACGTCGTCACAACGCTGCGGGAAATGGGGCACGAAGTCCTTCCGCTGGGCGTCTATGACGACCTTGGAGACCTGCGTCGAGCAACCGAAGACTTTCGACCCCACATTTGGTTCAATTTATTAGAGGAATTTCACGGCGTCTGCGTCTATGACCACCACGTTGTCAGTTATCTCGAACTGATGAAGCAGCAGTATACGGGCTGTAATCCACGCGGACTTCTGTTGGCTCACGACAAACCTCTGGCCAAAAAGATACTCTCTTTTCATCAAATTCGCTCTCCGGGTTTCTTCGTTGTTCCCCGCGGGAAAAAAACCAAACTCCCGGAAGCACTCGATTACCCACTGTTGGTAAAATCCGTGTCCGAAGACGCTTCCAATGGAATCTCGGACGCGTCGATAGTCTACGACCTCGACCACCTTATCGACCGTGTCAATTACATTCATTCATCCACGAACACCGACGCTCTAGTTGAGACATTTATTGAAGGGCGAGAACTGTACGTCGGTATCATCGGCAACCGGCAACTTAAGGTCTATCCGACGTGGGAGATGATTTTTGAAAATGCAAAACCTGGAGACCCCCGCATCGCGACATCAAGAGTGAAGTGGGACGTCAAGCATCAGGACAAACTCGGGATTAAGACCGAACGCGCCCAGGGGATTCCACGCAGCGTCGAAAATCGAATCAAAGATGTTTGTACACGCGCATACAAAGCACTCAGCTTAAGTGGCTATGCCAGAATTGATTTGAGGTTACGCGAGGATGGTGAGATTTTTGTAATCGAAGCCAATCCCAATCCCAACCTTTCGTTTGGAGAAGATTTCGCAGAATCAGCCGAAAGTATTGGAATTAGCTATGACCAACTCTTAAAAAAAATCATCTCACTCGGCCTCGGTTACCAAGCCGAGTGGCGACTGGTATAGGCATTCCAAGTGCCTCATCATTTCGTCGTGACCAAGCACTTATTTCTCAACCGGCTTTTGATCTTGTTTACTCTTCCCAGTCAACCAGAGGTCCAGTTGCCGACGCTGTTCTTTGGACGGACGAGCAACAAATCTCAACCGATAACTGCTGGACTCCAACTGACCAATGATCAGATTCAAGGTCATCAACTGACCTCGTCGGGATATTAAAATCTCAAGCTCATCTCCCACCTCGTATTGCGACAAGCGAGAATCAACGCTGCTAGTGATTCGGAAGCCGTTCACGGCAATCACTTCATCGTCAAGATTGATCCCCACGTCTGAGGCTGGCGAGTCTGGTTTTACCGAAGTGACTTTTACTATTCCATCTGCAGCGGAAGTGCGAAAACCGAGATAAGGCCTGCCACGCGACTTGGACGGACGGGGCTTTACCCCAACAGCACCCACTAAACGATCCTTGAGATCCGTCAGGCCAGCCAACACTTTCTTACTCTCTTCTTTCTTACTCTCTTCTTTCTTACTCTCTTCTTTCTTACTCTCTTCTTTCTTACT
>JAAHTH010001710.1_pt1 | contig 18262 bp, 10 predicted proteins | sample 6116091 | NCBI WGS metagenome assembly JAAHTH01 (sample SAMN13939990, study PRJNA603662) | sponge metagenome | isolation source: marine sponge | host: Mycale hentscheli | place: New Zealand | collected 2006 | reverse complement strand
CCCCCCCCCCCCCCCCCCCCCCCCCCCCCCCCCCCCCCCCCCCCCCCCCACCAAGGCCCTCGGCAATGGGGCCTTCCCCAGTGAGTCCCAACGTACGGCTTAGCATCCGATAGGCATCAACATCTGTTTGATCCAACAAAAGCGTTTGGCAAAAACATGCCACAGCAACTTTCAACTCACTATCGTTCAGAGCAAGGCACCCTTTGGCAAACCATCCATCGGCGCCAGCTTTTGCCATTTCCAGGTTTTCAATCCATTTCCGGACGTCTTCAAATTCATGTTGCTCCGCAAGCAGGCGAGCCAAGAGAGCCTGTTCGGCATCAGAATTTGCATCACCCGCGGCAACAAACACTTCCACAACCTGAGCAGTTTTTCCATCAGCCAGTTCCTGCCGACACATCGCCAAATTGTTGAGCGGGTCAAACCGAGTCACACCATCATCACCCGGGAATGCCTGTGTTCGAATTAAAAGAGATCGCAATTCTTCATGATCCAAATCACCGAATTGCGAAAGAAAGTCGAAATGCACGGCAGCCTCAGTGCGGCGCCCCGTCTGCAATAACAATTGCCCCAAGCGATGGTGCACCATCAAAGCATCCGGAACTTCAGTCAAAACACTTCGAAACTGCAATTCGGCTTCGTCATACCTTCCTGACTCAACCATCCACTCCGCCGTCTGCCCCAGGGCCGGCAAACGGGTTGTGGGTTCCCGAGCGGAAAGTTCCTGCAACAGTTGAATAGCCTCCGCGTATCGATGGCGGTCCCCAAGAACCATTGCAAACAGAAAAACGATTTGTGGATTTTCTGGCTCGATACGAATCGCCTGCCTCACGCATTCAAATGCCAAATCGTCCTGTCCGTTACCAAGGGCCTGCAGTGCTGCTTCACGCAACTGATCGGCTGAGCGTTGCCCCCTGCCGACTGCTCTCGCTGGCTGCTTGTGATTTGATGGACCACTCACGCCACCGGGCTCGCCAGTAGCGGCCGTACCATCGTTGCTGCGGCCACCTGCATTGGATTGCTTCTCGAGGGCCGTGTTCTGCTCTGGATTGCTCTGATCTGGAATGCTCTGATCTGGAGCTCTAGCTGGCAAGACTTCCGTCTCTTCCCTTTGGCAACCCGTAAACATCGCAAAGCACAAGATCGAAACCACAAGCGCATGCGCGAACAGCATGCGAGACAGCTGATGCCGTTCGAGACTACCTGAAACGCTAGAGATCCGCTTGTTCATTTTTATCCTGTCTCGCTACCTTGCATCATAGGACCCGACTACCTCCAGCAGTGCTACGGCCACAGCACTGCGTCTGTTTCGTTATTCTGCCACCATTTATCCAGATAATTTCGCACATTCACGAAAATCCCATGTCGCGTCCAGAGGAACACACAAAATTTCCAGCTCTCAGATACGGGTACCCGAATCCTGGCCCCTGCTTAGTTTGGCCAAGGTCTCTCAAGCTCGCTTCGTTTCCTTACCACCGCAGGAAAATTATTTCGTTACCGCTTGACTGGTTTTCCGGATTTATCATTACTGGAATCCTAACCATGGTTTGCACATCAAGGTACCATGTAGGAGATCAGTGATGAGTACGCTGGCCGAGGAAATCGATCGGGGAAATCGATCGGGGAAGTCTGTGGACAGAAACAAAGGCTTCGTCATCGCTAGCTGCGTTTTTTGCAGCCTGCAAGCTTCTTTATCACAACAGCGTCAGCTTAGCTCAATTGTCAATTAGGGAGAAAAGGTTTGAACATCACCCGAATCATTTCAATCTCGATTGGCGTCTTCCTAACAGCAGGGGTATTTCACCTGTCGGTGCGCCAGCAAATGGGTGAATTGGCGATGGCTGATGAGCCAACTCAGGTCGTCACGAAAGCTTTGGGTCAAACCGATACAGGAGCTGGAGCCAAACAGGGTACCAGAGTCGCCACCTACGTCGGACGGCAGCAATGTGCAGAATGTCATCGCGAAAATTTTGAACAACATGCAGCGCACGGCCATGCCTCGACTTTTGCCGAAATCGCCCAAACAAATCTGCCGGATATTTTTGATCAGCAAACATTCGACGGGGGCGAGGGGTATGGTACCTACCAATACTCAAAAGACAAATCGGGTCATGTGACAGTCTCTTTACCCACCTCCGAAAATCCTTCAGAAATTCCTTTGCAGTACGTTCTGGGTTCAGGTCACAATGCCCGAACCATCCTGACACTGAATCGTACTGCGGACGGCTTGACTGAAGGCATTGAACATCGCGTCAGTTGCTATCCCGACCAACGTCTCGGAATGACCGTCGGACACGGCGAAAAGAAACCTGCACGCGACCTCGAAAAATTTGGTGACGTTACGAGCGGTGAAATCACTCAGCGTTGCGTCTACTGTCACACCACAACCGGCATCCTCACAGAGGGACGAATCGATCGTCTCGTCTCTAACGTCAATTGCGAGAAATGCCATGGTCCTGGAAGTGAACACGTTCGCCAAGCTCGAGAACTAAGAAATCCTCCACCCTATTCCGTAGGCGCTGCCGACTGGGACGCGGAATCAGAAATCCAACTTTGTGGTGATTGCCACCGTTTACCACGAAGCATTACCAAGCAGGAATTACGTGATTACCCCGAAACTCTGGCACGATTTCAACCAGTCGGAATGCTCCGCAGCAAATGCTATCTGGCATCCAACCGGGAAATGAAATGCAGCACCTGCCACGACCCACATCAATCAGTCCACGGCATAAGCCAACAGAAGCACGAGCAGAAATGTATCCAATGCCACGATACCAGCGATAGTTCACATACCATCTGCCCGGTTTCAGCAGAGGCCAACTGTATTGAATGCCACATGCCCACCGTGCCTCAGGAACAGGGCATCAAGTTCCATGACCATTGGATTCGGATCCACAAAGACTAGGGATCAGTCATTGTTCGTAATGCACGGGCAAGAAGCGTGAAGAGATGCCCCGCGGTCCTTGGAGCCAGACCGTACTGCTAACGCGGTCCGCGAAGACTCGCCTAATGAATGGTGTCTGAGTCTCCCAGCTTGTTGCATAAAAAAACCTCGCCCGTGATGCACGAGCGAGGTGTCTGGTTTAGCAAGTGAAGCCGAACACTACTGATTCAGTTGCTCTTCAATAGTTTCTTTACCGGCTCGTGTGCCGAGAGCTCCCCAAAGCCCGTACGGACTAGGTGATCCAGGGGCACGAGTTCCAGTTTGCCCGAGCCGAACACCACCAGCGCGGCGATCACCGGCCTCAACGGAGTCAGTCATGAAGACAACGGCGCCATCACCCATCAGGATATGAGCACCACCTTGGTGATTACTACTTGGCGGGCAGGTACCGGGACCATCGATCCACTGACCGACACAAACTTCTTTGTTGGGCGGCAAAACGGTGTACATCTGGGTAACAATCGCTCGAAAGTTAGCCCAGTTTCCACCGCGGCAATCGCGGCTGCCATTCTGCACCAAACGCTGTGGCGGCGTGCAGTTTGCTGAGCCAGGAGCACACCAGTAACTCGGACGTTCCGGATCAATCTCATTCGCATCAAGGCAGAAAGATGGATTGTTATTCACATCTTGACTACCACGTCCACGCCATGAAATCGAAGATCGGATGTCGCGATCACCAAGGTCGGTCTTGATCTCACCCATCAAGATAGTGTTTGACAATCCGTCTAGCGTATCACGAAACTTTGACTCTTTACGAGCATAGAACATACCTCGGTTTACCGAGTTGGCAGCGCTGTGCCCCCAACTACTACCTGCGGTGAGGTTTCCACGCTTGTAGTTGTTGGCCCAAGGACTTGGTGAGTCGCCCATGCAAGTGGCGTAATTTGTGCGTCCCAACGCAGGTGGCCCCGTACCTGGATCGCTTGGACAACGAAGAGTTGGGATCTCAGTAGCCCAAGGAATGTACCCTGGATTAATTGAGAAGTTTCGCGGACTCGGGCCCATCGCTGGCCATTGCCCAGGCAAACCAGTGTTACCCGGAGGTGCCGCACCAGTGACCGTTTCAGCCATAGGATTCGAGATTTTTTCCCAGAGAGCCTGCTGCTCGAAGAATGGTGTCAAACCAACAAAAGCACTCAGACACATTTTGCTGGCATCGTTACCTCGCTGCCACCAGTTAGGAGAGTTCAGACCAATTCCGGTACCCGAACCATGCGTTGGCAGTTGTTTGTAAGCAGAGTGGTAGTTATGAACAGCCAACCCGATTTGCTTGAAGTTGTTGCTGCAACTCATGCGGCGGGCAGCCTCACGTGCCGCCTGTACGGCCGGCAACAGCAAACCTACCAATACGCCAATGATGGCAATCACCACTAGCAGTTCAACGAGCGTAAAACCCCGTTGATGTTTCCTAGAACGATTCATTCAAAACCTCACCAAAAGAACAAAAATGATAAATCTCAAATCAAGGCAGAAATTCTGACCCGATGAGCCCACACTCAGAAGTTGTGACGGTACGGACTAATTATGCACAAAATCAGGCCGCTAGTGGGAGCGTAATCGCGATAATTAGCCAAATCACCCACAAGAGGGGTGTATATCACCTCCCGAAGGGCAATAACCCACTCATTCCCACCCCCTCATATAGCCCCGAAACGCGTGCATGGACGTTTCTTCGTTTCGCAGCCGAAAAGGTTCAGAAAACTGGCCAACAAAGAGCATCTGCTCAACGATGAACCAATCCCTAGCCTACGTTCGGCGTATTTCAGCCTTGAGTGTGCAATAAGCGTTGAAGAGCCTAAGGCGATAGTACCGTTGCCAAGTTATCGGGGAATCCAAGGTTACAACTCTGATCCAGACAGTGGCTAACGCACATAAACATCCCTGCCACCATGGCGCATTGAGTCTCTCAACAATGCTCAATCAACGCCCTCTCCGCTGAAATTCCGACACCTACCGTGGCGGATGCACAAGCTCAACCGCCCTGCTGATTCATGGACTCTTCCATGGCTTTGTTGTATTCGTCGTCATCGATTCCCTCCATTGCCGAATCATCTTCAACAACCGCTGGTGGTTCGATGACTTTCGTCTCGCCACTACCGCCACAACCAGCGAAGGAGAGGGCACAGAAAGACAAGCACATCAAGAAGTATGCAGAAATTTTCATTACTAAAACGCCTTTAAATATTTTCAAACCGAACTGAGTGATGACAAAAGAGGGCACCTGCAATAGCGGCCCCGCAGCTATGAAAATAGCAGATGAAGGCTGGGGAATTCAACCAAGGTAGAAAAAACAGCTACCGCTCATTACGCGGGCTGAGGTGAGGCCCCATTTCCACCCGATGCCAGATGTCCGGATTGCCTTCGATAACGACATAACGCTTGCCGGGCTCAATACCCTCAAATTTTTGCTTCACCCCTGATGGCCAATGCACCTCGACGGTGCCGACTCCCCTTGCATCCCCGATACCGAAATCAAGCACGGCCTCATCGGAGGAAAGGTAACCATCCCCAGCAACCATCCAATCAGTAAAGAGCTGCCCGCCGAAGTTCACCACCACTCGACATCCCGTACCCTCCCGTTCCGTCTGCGTACCGATCAGCTCAATCTGCAGACATGAGTTGATCTTCACGGTCTGATTTTCCAATAATGCGATAGGTGAATCGAGATGCCCCACAACGAGATCCAAGTCCTGATCGCTGTCAAAGTCGATCGTAGCCATCGAGCGGCCCACGTATTGATGGCCAAAATAATCAGCGAGTTTCTCTGATGCTCGAAACTGAGTACCTTCGTTCACAAGTACTTGCGGATACATCTGAAAATCAGTGCCGTCGGAACTTTGGTCAAACACATGTCCATTGGTGACGACGAAATCCGGCCAACCGTTCCGATCAAGATCGATCTTTTTGATTCCGAAGCCAGTGTAAGGCTCACACAGAGGGTTCAAGCGAAAACGAGTCGCATAATCACTGAAGAGGCCACCCTTTCCCTGAAGAAATAGGTTATTGGACTCGTTTAAAAAGTTAGTGATATGCAGGTCAAACCGACCGTCTCGATTGAAGTCACCCGTAGCGATACCCATGCAAGAATTACTGAACCCACGGAAGCCGTATCCAAGACCAACCAGATCCGCAACATTCGAGACCTGCCCACTAGCAAACTTCATTAGCAAATGATTGGGCCGTGCATCATTCGCGACAAACACATCATTCGCTCCATCACCATCAATATCAGTCACCACCAGCCCTAGAGCAGTCCCCGGTTGAATGGCTTGTCGATCAAGAACCTGCAAATCCAACCTGCCATCACCCCGACTGAGGTACCAACGATCAGCCTCAGCATAAAAATCATTCGGATTTGGAGGTAACTCTTCGCCAGCAGCATTCCGGTCAGGCAAACGAAAGCCATCTCCCATCTCGACATAGACACACTCAAACAGCTCCGGCAAGCCATCACCTGTCAAATCAGCGATCGCGACTGAACTCGTGAACTGCGGTGATACAGCCCCAAGGCTTAACGTTGCATCCCGATAAGTACCATCACCGTTATTAATCAACAACCGATTGTGACCAAGACATCCTATGTACAGATCCGGGAAGCCATCCTGATTAATATCACCAGCAGCAATCCCTGAAGAATAGCCAAAATCACCTGTTCCACTTAACTCAGTTACGTCAACAAAACGCTTTCCAATATTACGATTCAATTGATTTGATCTTGCTCCCTTCACATCAGGTGGCTCACCCGACCCCTGGGCGAAGTAGATGTCAGGCTTTCCATCTAAATCAAAGTCGCAGACAGCTATCCCACCGCCCATCATTTCATGCATGGGAATCGACGCAAGATTTGCATCCGGGTTTGGATACCACTGAAACCCCAGACCAAGATCACTGGCTACGTTAACAAAACTTGGTGCCGATGAACGTTGAACACCCTGCGTCACCGGATCTACCGTGAGTTGCGACGATTTCAAATCACCACCTTTCAGTTCTGGCAGTTGCTTCAAAACATCCTTGCTCGGATACGCGGTGCGAGTCATGTCCATCATTGCGTACTCACTACTCATCCCAATGACCTGGGGATCCTGCCGCAGCTTCGCGAGCTGCTTTAGTAACGCCGAACGCTTGATTTCATTTCCCGGCCCCAAATCAATCAATGCCCAACCGATAGCTTCGAATGGGCGTGCGATACTTATCAACTGCTCTGGTAATTCAGCAGTCAATTCAGGCTGCGGTTGTGTTAGTGACAACTGCCGCACAAGGTTCTTCAAGGTCGCAACACGAATCGCATGTTCACGCATCAGAGCGGCTGCATTGTCATGTCCCAACGCTACCCAAACGCGGGCCAATCGGTGGCATCCATCGTCATCGGTTGGGTCAAGATAAACCCCTTCCATCAATGCGGCTGCGGATGCCTTGATCTGCTGCTGATCAAAAAAGTGAATCCCGAGTGCAATCCAGTAGTCACTATATTTCCGAGCCTCAGGACCACACTCTCTGGCCCACCGCACGAATTCGTTCGTCTGCTGCAATTCAGCAAGTAATCGTCCCTGTAAAGCATCGGCCGCTGCATGTTGAATGGGGTCAGCAGCATCTCTTCGCCTGATCTCACTGTTCAGCACTTCCAGTGCGCGACTAAACTCATCCTGCGAAAAGAACCATCGCGCCATTCCCAGCCCAGGATAAAAATGCTGGCTTGGTGTATCGTTTCCCAAAACAAGAGGAAACGCATCTCCACGCCGCAACAAAGAGATGAGCATGTCGCGGCCAAGGTAACCAGAGCGACACAATTGGTCTGCAACCACTGATGCCTGCTGCCGTCGCCCAAGCCGATTCAACAAAGCCCACAATTGACGTCCAAACGCAAGTTCTATCTCCGGTGCCAAGCCTGCGTCAGAGAAACCGGCCTGCAATCGCATCACTGCCTTTTGATATTGGCCCACTCGTAGATACCAATTGACCAAAAGCTGCGTTGCCTCGATAAACTGGTTGGATTCCAACGGAATTCCTGCGACCAATTCGATAGCGATCATCTGCTCACCACGATCGGCAGCAATCTTCCCGGCTAACAAAAGCGTGGGTGGATCGTCGGGAGTGCGCAACAACTGTTGCTTCACCAACCGCGAGGCAATCGCCAGGTCTCCCTTTTTCCAGGAGACCTCAGCATCCTTCAATCTCTGGCCGCGTTCCCTCTCCATTGTATCAACGCCTGACCCAGCACCTGGCAGTACGGTACTTTCTCTTTGATCACTACCAGAATTGGTGTCAGCGTTGTCATTCGAATTACAACCGACAGTGAAGCAGGCGGTTGCCAAAAATGCGAATTTCAAAACCCGGCGGCCCCGATCGACGAGATCCCCGAGTCGCTGCAGGCCCTGCTGGACTGGTCCGGCGTCTTCACTTGATTGTGAATGCAATGTAGACCGGCCTTCGTACCAACCAGCAATCAATGACTGTAGTTCAGCGTTCATGCTCTCGTTTTCTTTTTGGCGTCACAGACACCCCGCTTGCGATCTGCACTAGCGACGGGCAGTTAGCTCCAGCACTCAGATTACCAGACCACGCCACCGCTACCTCGCCTGATGATATCACGAGTCACCATTGCCACAAGTGAAACAAACTGGCACTTTCAACTTGGCCACCAGCAACAACTCACCCGCGAATCTTTATCGGCAAAAGCGATCCGGAAGGATACTTCCACTAGACAAGGCAAAAGTGACCTAGTCCGCTGGCACCCTGCATGAATGCCAGCTGCGATATCAAACCCTCACAGCTCACCATCGCTTCAAGACCAACAAGTCTCAGACACCACTTGCCCGTCGCTCCCGAACCAATCCAATACCTTAGCTGGATCGAATGAGTGTCCATTTTTCATGCCCACTATTTTCTGGCCCAGCCCACGTGAACAGGTCACGATAATTGAGGCGACGGCATTTTTTAAATGCATCAACAAGACCAACCTCAACATCGTTGATCTCAATGTCATTCGCGATATTTGTCGCTTCAAGAGCCGAAAAGAACATGACATCGGCTCCTGAACCACCCTCGATGTTTCCGTCGACATCGCGGCCAGCGAGCCTTGCAAAGAAAAGGTCGCAACCCTCGTCACCGAACATATCATCCTGCCCAGCACCGCCCCTGAGGCTGTCGTGGCCAGCACCACCGTGAAGAGCGTCATTTCCATGATCCCCCCCAATCATGTCATTACCATCTCCACCCAGCAGAATATCATTTCCACCTCCACCACGAAGCATATCGTTGCCAGCACCGCCTTCAATTGTATCGTCCCCGGCTGCCGCCCATAGCTCATCGTCGCCATCACCACCGTACAGAAGATCATCACCACTACTTGAACGGATGATGTCATTTCCCGCTTGGCCATGAATCACATCGGTGACTCTGCTACCAGAAATGACATGATCATCGCCATCACCAAGGAACATTTCTGTCTCAACGCGTGCTCCACCCGCACCCACAAAATCATCCTGCGATCCAGTGTTCAAGACAACCTTGTTGACAAACTCGTTGAGTTTTACCTTGTTGTTCGACAGACGCGTAAAAAACGGCTCAGACTCCGGGGCGATATCAATTCCTGCTTGATCCTGCAGTGTCAAATTCGTTGCCGGGCCGTTGACAATAACATTGTTGACTTCACCTGCTGGATCTTCCTGAAACATCACAATTCCCGTTTCCGCATCGAACGACACAGAAGCAAAGACGACTCGCTGATCAAGGTTTTGTACTTGGGGGATGCGTTTCGTTTTCCGTCTTTTCTTCTGACAGCTGCTGCGATCAATTGCAACCGCTGAACCACCGTAAAAAAACTTATTGAACATAAGGAAACCCCTGTATTTCGTAGTAAATCGAACCAACGCTCACTACAGGTACCCGCGTCGCGAGGCAACCTTTCAGCAATGCTTCATTTTATTTGTCACCTTAGATTCGAGCAGACTTCTAGAGGATTGTTGATTCTTGTGTGTCGTGCTGTCCAACCACACATTTCTACGGAAAGACGTCCATTGCAAATGCGGGTGAGCGAATCATGAACTAATGTCCGCTCCCACAAACACGTCTCCTGCTCTCAACAAACATGCGTCAAGCATCAAACTCGAAATCAGTGACAAAAGCGAGTCGATCAATGTGCAGCGCAGTTATGCATTGCCGCCCAATTCCGCCTTACGGTACAAAGCCTCAGACCTTCTGCAGAAAGCCTCGATTCAGCACTAAAAAGACATTCCTTGAATGCCACTTTGACAACAGCCCCACTTCTCGGCAGCACATCAGACTCGAGCTGCTACTTATTCATTGCACATCATGCAAAGTTGACAGAACCAAGCCTCTCAAATGGCTACTTGAGCGGGTAGCACTACAGCTTCATTGATCAAACAAGCCAATCCAACCGAGCAAGCAAATTGCAATAGCCGCATTGACTCAAGTGTTTCAAAATCCTGAAACACGACAAAAGATACTCTGGTTGAAACTGGCGTAGAAATCATTTCGTTCGAAACCCAGGCAACTGAGTCACTCAATGACGCAGAAACCATGTTATGGCCGCTACGGATGGTGCCTAATCACAACCACTCGCGAATGCCATCGATCCGCAGAAAAACGTCGAATCTCACAAGAAAAGCACGATGATCCCCGCGCTCTCAGCGTCATATCCGATTAGGGATGATACGACTCTGTTGCTCAAAAACGGAACCGATAGGACACAAGTTTAAGACAAGATGACATATTCAAAAAGTGTCGCGTCCTCTGATCATCGTGAACGCGACACTGCGATTGCATCAACAAGTCAACAAAAGTGGGCCTCGATCACTACATATTGATCTCGTATCCTTTGCGATTTTCGCGAGACAGGAAGGAATTAGCCTGCTTGTCACCAATCACTTCACGCTTGTCGGGATCCCAATCAAGTGGCCTTCCCAAACGCATCGCAATATTCGACAGATGGCAAATTTCGAGCATTTGGTTGTGCGTCCAAACATCGGAGATTGGCTGTTGCCCGGCATTGATCGCCTCAATGAAATTGAGTGTGTGATTCTCTGGCACAGGCCCACCATACACATCTTCGATCGCGCCACCTGGAAGTGGATTACTCTCAAGATCTTCGACGGGCTTACCGACAATTTTTCCCCGGTTTACAAAAAACCGTCCCTTCGTTCCTTCGAACAAAATGCCGTTATCACCTTCGTTGGTAATTAAAAGTTCAACGCCATTGTCCATATCGGCCTTGATGTTGTATTTGATCGCGATGTCATATTTATCATCAACCAGCGGGTATCCATTCTTGTCATATTCGACATCGAATTTGTAATCCAACGGTGTGACTTTGCGGGCCCGCGCTTGATCCGACGCCTTTGACTGAGTGCCAGTCTTCTGCCCGGAAATTGCCCAGCGGGCAATGTCGACGTGATGGGCGCCCCAGTCGGTCAACTTACCGCCAGAATACGCGTGCCAGTTTCGGAAGGCATAATGGCAATTGCTATAGAGCGGCACGCCCCCACCGTAGCCCTTACGCACTTCAGGTAATGCACGATAAGCGACCTTGGGTGCAGGACCAAGCCATGTGTCCCAATCCAATTCTGCTGGTATGGGTGCTTCCGGAATCACTGGTGAAGGCCCAAAACCACCGATACCACAGGTCACTTTCTTGACGGTTCCAATGCGTCCTGCTCTGACCAATGCAATCGCCTGCAGGAATCGCTGCCCCGATTCAGTCCGCTGCATGGTGCCCACCTGAAACGTGCGCCCCGTTTTCTTGACGACTTGCTCGATCAACTTGCCTTCAGCAATCGTCAACGTAAGCGGTTTTTCACAATAGACATCTTTGCCAGCCAACATCGCCTCAATGGCAATTTTGGTGTGCCAGTGATCCGGAGCCGCAATCATGACGGCATCGATATCTTTGCGATCCAAAACTCGTCGATAGTCACCATGGGAGTCAGGTTTCTTGCCCTGACGCTTTTCCAATTTCTCAACGTTGGTTCCCAGAACCTTCGAATCCACATCAGCTAACGCAGCGAAATCTGCAAACTTAGTGGACTTGTTCGTAATCGTCACACCCTGATTACGCAGACCAATGGTGGCAAAAACAGGGCGTTCGTTGGGCGACTGAAAACCGAATGCTCGCTCAGTTGACAAGAATCCACCCGATGCCAACCCGGTCGCAATAGTGCCTTGAACAAATCCTCGACGCGTAAGATTCCGTTTGGGTTGCATATGATAAATCCTGGTTAGATAGTTGGATCGGAAGGAGAACAGGAGGATCAGCCCATGATTCGAGTGCTGCCTAAACGATATCTACCCGGCAGCCTCGACCATCTTTCGGCCGAACACTCAGCATAATCTGACTCGTCACGTCTGTACCAGCCACGTCAGAATTCTCGGGAAAAGTCCACCACAAAACCTGCTGGCAAATGGGAAAACGGCTTCTACCCTAAACTACAGTCCAGCTCATGAGACAAACCGGCTGCAGAACTTCAACCTGCCATTCGAACAGCACCCGAAATGTGTTTTTCCGCATAAACTTCGCAGCCACAATTTCGACACATCCATTTCGCGTAACCCTCTTCGCGAGCATGCGTTCCCGTGACTCTGCGACGACCACCAATCACGCACGCGCCAGTCAACAATTGCTCACGTTCGTGTAGTGAAAAGTAATCACGGACCAGATCTTTATAGAGAATCGCAGCGAGCGTCCGTTTCCCACACTTGGGGCAGCACCGTGGCTTTCGCTGCCGCGTGTAGGGTCGATAAGGAACTTCTGCCATCTGCTCAACCTTGTGAAAACGTCATCCTTCACGGTCAGACGCAACGCCCATCGCGTTTGCTAGCATCCCTGCCGATCCGGGCGATGGATGCTAAGCGTCGCTCACAAAGTTGCAAGAAAAATCACGGAGGAATTCTCGAATTGGTAGGCCGCTGAAGCGGGGCAAACTGGCGCCCTCACAAAGACTCCATGGCGTTGCTGGCGTATCGTCGAAAACGTCGAGGAACTCAAAAAACCTGAGGCACTCAAAATCCAGTCGAGCCCGTTTCGAAAAATCACGTTTATTTTCCAACGCCCGCGTAACACGCCCGCGTGGGGGCGGCCGTACGTGCGCGGATACGCCTGAGCGTGCGCGACAATGGTGTCAGTGCTGGCTATTCCAACAGCCGCTTCAATCACGCTTCAGCTCAGGCCAAAAGAACTCGATCATGATCACCATGAAGATGACCTACGAAAAATCGCACCTGTTCATGCACACTTCCCACGGTAAATGGTTGGTGGACACGGGAGCCCCGAGCAGCATCTCACCCGGGCTACGTCTTTCGTTCGATCAAAACGGTTACCAGCGGGTCTTCGAAGTTCCGACAACCTACATGGGAATTTCAATCCCCACGCTGACGGATCTTGTCGGCGTAGAATTCAAGGGATTGCTTGGCACAGACATCCTCAACGAGTACGACATCCTTTGGGATATCGAGGCCGAAACAATGCAGCTCACCGAAAATGAACTGGACGCCAGCTCGCTAGGGCTAGTGGGAAACGAACTGGCAATCGGAAACATCATGGGTGTTCCGACTCTGAATGTGACATGTGCTGGACGATCCCAAACCATGTTTTTCGATACAGGTGCTCCCCACAGTTACTTGATCAGGTTCAACGAACCGTTACCCCCACAAGCGAAAGAGGTTGAAGATTTCTTACCTGGCTTTGGAAAATTCACAACAAAACTGGTCCAAACCAACTTTGAAATAGATCAGGTAAAGTACCTGTTGCAGACAGGAGAGTTGCCGACTTTGATCGGTATGTCGTTGTCGGTTGCAGGCTCAGAAGGCATCATCGGCAATGAAATCATGAGGCATCGCCGAATTGGATACTTTCCACGCCGTGACGCGATGCTGATCGGACCTTCGGTGCTTCCGAACGAGTGACTGCATCAGACTTCAGCTTCGACTCTGAAAGTTGACTCGAAGATCAAAACATGGCCCTCAGCGGAAACATCCTGAAGCTATGATCCTGTACAAACAAGGGGATGCCAGATGTTCCCAACGTCAGTTGGCTCCCACAAAAAAGTTGAATTAGCTAACACGGAGCAGCCATGTGTTTAAATAAACGGACATTCCTAAAGCAGATGTGTTGGCTAAGTGGAGCCACAATGATGCCACCGGCCATCTCCCTCCTGGCAGAGGAGTCGGGGCAGAGCGTCGACCGTGACATTGCGACAGCGATGCAACATGCGAAGCTGTCCATGCAATTTCAGGGCAGCAGTCGTCGCGATTTTGTGAACTGGCAACAAAAATTTCGCAGCAAGCTCGATGAACTTCTTGGTGATTCATCCCCCCCTGCTCAATGGTCCGTCACCGAACTGTCACGGCAAGAACGCAAAGACCACACACGACTTGATCTTCTGCTCATTGCTGATGGCATTCCGTCTTTGCCGGTCTATTTACTGAAGCCCAAGACGGCGTCATCCAAGCAGGTCCCCGGAGTCCTGTGCATTCATGGGCATGGCCCGCTGGGGCATGATGCAGTTGTTGGTTGCCAAGACCAAACAGACGCCGCAAAGCACATTGAAAAATCCAACTACGACTACGGATTGAAATTTGTACGTCGTGGCTATTTAGTTGCGGCGCCTTGCATGATTCCATTTGGCAGGCGTGTTGATTCGGAACGGTACGGAGGCAAAGATCCTTGTGCGGTTACCTTTGTGAGAATGCAGGCTCTGGGTCAACTACCGATCACTTCCAACCTCCGCGATCTGCGTTGGACGATCAGCCTGCTGGAACAACAAGCCAATCTGAAACCCGCAAGCATTGGCTGTGCAGGTCTTTCCTATGGAGGGCGAATGGCGATGCTCGTCAGCGCGATCGACCCACGCATCCGCATCGCAGCAATCAGCGGTGCATTGAATCTGATGCAGGAGAGGCTCTCGCAGCGCCACAGTTGCGGATCACAGGTCATTCCCCGGCTTCTGGAATACGGTGACTACTCGGAAATCGGTGCCCTGATTGCACCGCGGCCCACAATTTGGGAAACAGGTTCTCAGGATCGCCTCATTGTGCCCGGTTGGGACGAACGTTTTCGCGAGTGTTTGCTGCGGAGCTACCAAGCATCAGGAGCCCCTGAAAATCTTCATTTCGATAAGTTCAATGGAGGCCATCAGTGGAGCGGCCGCGTTTCTGAGCCACTCTTCGATCAGACACTGAAGTCATAATCATGACCAACAAAAAGGCCGCTTGAAAACTGGTTCAGCTGAATTCCCTTCCGCCGAACCGAACAGCCAGCGCCGTTCCGTTGAATTACTGTCAATGCGGAACCCATCCGCTGACGCTCTGCTCTGATCCGTCCTGATCCTCAAAGTAGTAACGATTCAAATTCCATCGAAGCCATAAAACGCGAACCAGCGACAATTTCTCAAGCACTCAGACTCAACCTCCCAGTAATCCTGTTGCCAAAGCAAAATCAACGACCTCGGCTTGACTGTAACCCGCTTTCAGCATCTCGTTGAGCATCACGAGTGGTGAATCGTACATCGCAGGATCCTCCTCTGAATCTCGCTCAACTATCACGTCGATCTCAGGAATGGGATCGTTCTTGCGATGCGTGCCGGAGGCATTGTCACCAAGCCCGCCGCTGAGTTCAGCAGTATCTGCCACGCGACCGGGTTTCTTGCGCACAATGATTTCGTCCGCATCAGCAAGTTGATTCTCTGGTACTTCACCCATGAGAGCGGCAATCAATCCGTATTCAATCGCATCGGAATCAGCCATCAGGGCAGCAATCAGTCCATATTCAATTGCCTCTGAATCGCTGGCACCTTCCAACAGCAACTGGTAGTAGAGCATCACAATCGAATTCGCGATTGCAGAATCTACCACTGAATCTTTCTCAACAATGATGTCGATTCCGGGAATGGGATCATTGTTACGAAGCGTTCCGACGTTAGCCTGATCTGCTGCTGAGATCCTGAAACCCTTGGTATCATTAAAGAACTCAACTGTCCCTGAACCTCTCTGCGACAGATCGGAATCCGGCGTCATGTCACTCGAGGACTGTCGACCTGGCCTCTTACGCACAATCTTATCGTTGCTGATGTTCAAATCAGTCTCAGGTAAGTCACCAGCCCCGTCCTGAATCGATGCTGAGATCCTAAACCCCTTGCTATTGTTAAAAAACTTGACTGTCCCTGAACCTCTCTGCGACAGATCGGAATCCAGCGTCATGTCACTCGAGGCCTGTCGACCTGGCTTCTTACGCACAATCTTATCGTTGCTGATGTTCAAATCAGTCTCGGTTACATCACTTCCGCCACCAGTGGCGCCAGCCCTGTTTGACCGGGTCGTATTGCGGTCCACTGCTGGATCCGCAAGCACGACACTACCACCAACAGACAGAACGCAGACTACAAAACGAATCAAATGATTCACGATAAGCATGGACAAGATCCTCAAGTGGAAAACAAAAGAAGGTGCAAAGCACGTAAGACTTCGCTTGCGGTATAACGCAAGTGAGATGCCGCAGGCGATTACGTGACAATGCTGTCCTCAATGAAGATGAGAAATCGCGTTTTTTACAGGGGTAAACTTCAAGTCCACGCAGAGCAGAACGCGGGTGTCCAGCATGCCCTGCAAATCGCATTCTGAGCAATCTGTTTCATTTTGAAACAAATGCCCCCGCGGCATGATTTTTGCGTACAAGAACCGCAAAGTCCCTGAACACCACTTTCCAGCAATTGTTCGGCAGAGGCGATTTCAGATCGGTACTTGGTACCTGAGGCTTGGACCTCACAAAGGCCCATCACAGCATCCAGCCATGCACTCACAACGTCCAGCGTAAGCAGGGCTGGCTGGGGCGGGCGAACTGATCAGTTAGCAAACACCCACGGTCGCGCCTGTTTGATGACGAGTTTGCCATCTTTCGTGATTTTGAACTCGACCTCCATGGCGAACTGATCATCTTCACCCTCGCCATAAAGCTTACGAAACTTTCCGTGAATTTTTGCAAGGCGATCCCGTAAATCTGCCAGGTGCTTATCTCCAAGTAACGTTTCGTTTTCAGCAGCATCGGTTGATCGTCGCACCACTTGGTGCCCATCTTCTTTCCACCAACCAAGCAGAATTTCCTCAGGAGAGGATTCAGCGTCAGGATTCGTGACCAGATCCTCGCCCACCTGGGTATTGATGTAGTAGTTACCCTGTGATTCATACAGAACATCGTCGGTCACTACGACACCGTTTGCCCGTTCGTTCTTGTAATTGGGGTGCAGCAGAACCCCCATGGCCGTCATCTTGTGGTCAACTCGATAAAAATCACGTTCCTCAAACGCACGAAAGTTCCAAAGACTGGCATAGACCTGCTTGATGGATTTGGCCAGATGCCCTTCATCGGGATTGTGCGTAAAAGAGTCATACAAACCGGCGCCACTGAAACCAGCCAGATCTTCATTGTTAGTACTTGAACGACATCGAATGGCAGTTCCTGGCGAAAAGGATTCCTGAATCTTTTTCAAGCTGTCCAGCATTGCTTGGGACATGGTTCCCTGTTTCATCTGTCCACGAAGTTCTTTCAGCATGCTCTGCTGTACTTCACGATCCTGCTGGAACTCTGGATTGCTGAGCATGGCATCCACCTTGGCATAAAATCCATTCTGTTTCATGAACTCATCGTAGAACGCGAATGGGACCCCATAACCTTCGGGGATCATGCCTGCGGGGAAACCAAATGTATGCATGGTTGCCAGATTGGATGCCTTTGCACCAAAGCTGCCACCATTTTCAAAGCGAATTTCTTGTAAAGGTTTGATCTCGTTTACCGAAAGGTCTCGCGAGGGAACCAACGGTTCGCTGGGGCGTGAGTTACTGAAGTGATCATCCACTTCCTCTTTGGTAGCTTCACGCAATGAATAACCATCAGAAGAGACGGAATAGCGAACCAGTTTTCCAACCAGCGAACTGATTGCACCTTGATCCATGGCGTTGGCAACAAACGCATTTGGAACACGATCTTGAACACAGCGCAGATTGACGTGCGAAAGTGGCGTTTGCCGCTCTGCAGAGATAACACCGGCTACACGAGGCATCTGGTTTGGTAGTGTTTTACAAATCACAATATCACGTGGTGAGGAACGTGTCTCATTGCCCATCACGCGTAGTCGGCCAAAGGACTCACCCCCATTCAGCGGCAAGAAACCAATTTTTTCGTACAGATCAGCATCAAGGTGAACGGCAACATCCGACGCTTCATACTTGGCTTTGTCAGCTTCGTAACGGGCCATGCCACCCCGCAGTGGATGATAGGCCAACTGCCCATTTAGAAATGGGGCACCCTTGACC
>JAAHTH010001708.1_pt1 | contig 18301 bp, 11 predicted proteins | sample 6116091 | NCBI WGS metagenome assembly JAAHTH01 (sample SAMN13939990, study PRJNA603662) | sponge metagenome | isolation source: marine sponge | host: Mycale hentscheli | place: New Zealand | collected 2006 | reverse complement strand
AAGTGCGTGGTGATGGCGATAATCACATGCGAGGCATGAGTTGTTTGCTGACCGGCAACGAACTATTCCCGGGGAACATTCAGGGAGGGAGTGATAAACCTGCTGGCTGGGCAAAAGGGATTTCCATTGATCAAGAGATTAAAAGTTTTTTGCAGGCCGACGAAGCGACCAGTACGCGGTTTGGAACGCTTGAATTTGGTGTTCGGGTACCCCACAAAGCCGATCCTTGGACAAGAATGGTTTATGCCGGACCAAATCAGCCCGTTGCTCCAATCACCGATCCTTATCGGATGTATGAAAAGATGTACGGAAACGTCAAGGATCGAGAAAATTTACTGAGTGTCCTGGATATGGTGCGAGAGGACGTTCAGTCGTCTGGTGCTCAGGTATCTGAGCGAGATCGGCATTTACTGGAGGCCCATGGGAAATACATTGGGCAGATGGAACGGGAATTGGTGAATCGAGGCGAGCCTTCGTATATCTCCGCTCCGGTTGAGTTGCCGAAAAACATCGGCGACTCTGATGACAATATGCCGACGTTGTCTAAGATGCAAATTGATTTGTTAGTGAATGGTTTTGAGAATGATCTCAATCGAATTTCAACGCTGCAGTACACCCAGTCAGTTGGGCAGTCAAGAATGAAATGGCTCGACGTTAGCGAAGGACATCATACGCTTTCTCATGACCCGGACGGTAAAAAAGTGACTCAGGACAAGTTGCGGCGAATTAATACTTGGTACTGCGAACAGCTTGCCTATCTTTGTAAAAAATTGGAGGCAACGAAGGAACCTGGAACCAATGAGTCAATGCTCGATAATACGCTGGTTGTTTGGACCAATGAGTTAGGGCATGGGAATTCACATACGCTCAACAATCTACCGATGGTACTTGTCGGCGGCGGTTTTGGATTTGAAATGGGACGGTTTACGAAGGTGAAGGACGTTACGACAAGCCGGTTGTGGCTTGCGATCGCCCAGGCAATGGGGCATCGGATCGACAGTTTCGGACTGGCTGAACTATGCAAGGAAGGTCCGGTCAAACTTTAATTGGATCAACGCGTTTAGTCGTTGCTGTTTCTAAAGCCAAAGTCAAATTAATCCGGTGGATAGCTGGACTAGTCGGTGCTCGTTGGGGTTTTCGCATCTGTTTCAGAGATCCACGTTTCGAGTCTTTTCTTTAACTCCCTTGTTTTATTCGGCATCGATTCAGTGAGATCGTGTGATTCACTTAGGTCGTCCTTGAGGTTGTAAAGTTCGACTGAGTTGTCGTCGTAAAACTGGATCAGTTTGAAATCTCCAGATCGTATCGCACTTCCCGGTCGGTTCTTTTTGTGGAACGCGTAGTTGGGGTAGTGAAAATAGATTGCGTCGCGATTGAGTGGAGATTTTCCGGTAAGCAAATCGATCAGCGAATCACCGTCAGGGTGGTTCGATGGATCGGCCTCGATGCCGATGGCGTCGAGAATGGTTGCATGAAAGTCCATGCTAATGATCGGGGTTTCGCTGACCGTATGCGGTTTGACCTTTCCTGGCCATTTGACAATTGCGGGGACACGAATGCCACCTTCATAGAGATATCCTTTCTCACCTCTGAGGGGTTTGACGTTGGCAGCGAACGGGCCGTTGTCCGATGTGAAAATGACCAGTGTATTCTTGGTTAAGTTTAGCTTGTCCAGACTTGTGAGTAGCTTGCCGATGGAAAGATCCATCCCCTCGATCATGGCTGCATAGGTCGGGTTTTCGATTCCCGGGCCTCTTCGTTTTTCGTATTTTTGGATGAGTGGTTCGGGAGCCTGGAATGGATAGTGGACGGAGTAATTCCACCAGCAAAGAAAAAATGGATGGTCTTGATTCTCCTCAATAAAATTAATGCACTCTTGGCTGCATCGATCTGGAAGGTAGTTCAACTGATCGTTTGGTGGAATGTTTGGGATTCGGTATGGTTCAAAATAACTGGGCGGGCCTCCAAAAGAGCAGCCCCCAATGTTAAGATCAAATCCCTGATGTTCTGCTCGTAGCTCCGGCTCTGTTGGACCGTTCGATTTTTTATTTTGATGGGAAAGATGCCACTTACCGACAAACCCTGTGGCGTAGCCGTTGGCCTTTAGCTGTTCGGCAAGCGTGACTCGATCAAGAGGTAGATTGCGCTGCCAGGGTGCAGTCCTGATTTTCGTTCCCGGCTTTTGGTAGCCCGGCGGGTGCCCCGGAGCATGGTTGGTGATATTGAGTCTCGCGGGAGACTCTCCAGTCATCATCGCTGCGCGGGTGGGGGTGCAAACGGGGGAAGCTGAGTAGGCATTGGTAAATAGCATCCCTTGTTTAGCCAGGCGATCTAAATTGGGGGTCTCGAGATTTTTATTCCCGTAACAATGGAGATCTTTCCAGCCTAAATCGTCTGCCATGATGAGCACGATGTTAGGTTGGGTGTCCTGCGAATCGATCGGCTGTTGAGCGTTAAGGTTCGCAACATCAAGTAACCAGAGCCACGCAATTGCAAATAGAAGGCTTGCAACGCCGTGTTGAAATCGACTCAAGGCTTGGCCATTGAAAATGTGTTTTTTGGGCATTGTAGCGAGATTCCTGTCGTTCTCTCTTGGGGGTTTTATTCAATTGTTGGGTTCTTACGGCAAACTTCTGAGATGAGAGCATTGTATGGCAAGACAACGATCTTCCCTGTTAAAACTAAGAAGTTCGCTGAGTGTCTGATAAGTGCGTTTCGACGAGTTGATTCGCAGGTCACCATGGTTCACGGTACAATTGTAGTTTGTCGGGAGAGGCTTTGAAACCAAAGCTAATTCGGTCGGGGAAGACGCATCGTCGATGTGTGCATCGTCGATGTGTTTTACCGGGTGGTGCGTTCACCTAGCTGTAGCGATTGACTGCTTAAGGAATTAAAAATGCGAAAGCCACTTAAACGGCGGAGTTTTTTAAAAGGAGCTGGAGTTGCGCTCGCATTGCCGATGCTCGAAGCGATGACCTCGAACCGTTCCAAGCCGTATACTGGGCAGCGGTCAGTGAAACGGTTCGTTTGCTTGTCAAATAATTATGGGATGTATCGCAAGGGCTTTTTTCCGGCCACCGATCAAGTTGGCGCAGACTATGAGATGCCAGAAACATTGCATTCGCTTGAACGGCATCGGAAGCAACTAACAGTTTTTTCAAATCTGGACCATGGGAATACGGGGGGACACGCTGGTGTTCCCGTTTTGTTGAGCGGAGTGCGACCGTCTTTGGCTCACGGATATCCAGAGGGTAATCTTAGTTTGGACCAGAGGCTTGCTGAGTTTTATGGCACGACGACTCGGTTTCCCTCAATGACGATTGGTTGTAACGAACAGAACTTAATCAGCTTTACCCGGGCTGGTGTTCAGGTGCCCACAATTGATATGCGGGCTGCTTATCGCCAAATGTTTCTTGACGAACCTACAGCAATCAAAGCGACCGCTTTGGAAAGATTGAAGCGTCAGAATAGTATTTTAGATGTAGTCATGGGGCAGGCGAAGTCACTGCAACAGCAGTTGGGAAAGCAAGACCGCCGCAAGCTGGATGAATATTTTGGTTCGGTTCGATCTCTCGAAAGGAAAATTGTCCAACAAGAGCCGTGGATAGACCGACCGAAACCAAAAACTGATGTTTTGGAGCCTCAATTGAAAGGCGGCACTCCGGATCGCTTGAAAGCAACAATTGAGATGATAGTTTTAGCGCTCCAAACGGACTCCACTCGCGTCGTAACTTGCGTTAGTGGTTTCGCCAACGGTGATTTTGGTTTGAGCGGCGGTTATCATAATTTCTCTCATCATGGCGAAAGGCCAGAACCTGTCGCAGCTCTTAAAAAGATCGAGGGTTATCAGATTGAGATGATGGCTTACCTGATGGACCGATTGAATCAACAAACGGACGTGATCAATGGCGGAACGCTGTTAGATCACACGACGATTTTGTTTGGTTGCGGAATGGCGACGGGGACGCATCAGACCAAAAACCTCCCCTTGCTGTTGGCTGGCGGTGGCTATGATCATGGAGAGCACAAAGTATATTCGGAGATCGCTGGAAGAATGCCTGCGGCAAATTTACTGTTATCAATTTTGCAAAACCATGGGGTCGAAGTCGACCGTTTCGGAACAAGTAGTGGCACGCTAACTGGACTTGGCTGGAGTTAGAGCTTGTGAGACATGTCATTGTTTTCATTGCCATCGTTATCTCCTGGAGTATTTCCTCCGATGCGTCAGCGGATAAATTGCAGGAATTCTTGAATCAGAATTGCCTTGCATGTCACGGTGCGGAACGTCAGGAAAATGACCAAAGATTCGATGATCTTGGGAACGATTTTTCAAAAATAGAGACGCTCGTGGTATGGCAGGGCATTCTCGATCAGTTGAATCTTGGTGAAATGCCACCGGTTGATAGTCCGCAACCAACTCGGGAAGCGGCTTCGCAATTTATCGAGCAGCTCACTTTACAGCTTAAGTCAGCTTATGCCGCCCGCCGCAACACGGAAGGGCAGACAGTTTTGCGACGGCTAAACCGTCATGAATTGCGAAATACCTTTCGTGACTTACTATATCTTGATGGTTTGATGTACCGTCCCGGAATTGCCAACACAAGGCTATACGATAACAACGGGAACGGTCGAGTTGAGCACACGGCTGACGATCCAGTGCGATTTTTTCCAGCGGATGAAGGCGAGGATGGTTCCGCCAACGTCGGCGATGATTTAGTGATGTCAGACTTTTTATTGAACTTGATTTATGGTGCTGCGAACGAATCGATCACAGCGGCAACGCAGTTGGGGATAAAACCCAACGTTGAAACGAAGCGGTTCATCGCTCCACTTTACAAGCGAGGCGCCGGGGAACTTGAGCGGATTGCCCGTGAGAAGAACTTTGATTTTGACTCTCTGTTTCGAGCTGAATCATTAAAGATCGACGGATTGAATCGGGTGGGAGTTTCTGCCCGTTATCGAATCGTAGTGCAAATTTCTGCGGAGAATCAGCAGCACCCGTGGGGGGAGTTAATTCCGACCCAGCAAGATTTGCCTTTTCGAGTTAGCCTCGAGCTTGCAAAAGGCCGCAATCAGATTCCAGTCGCCAGCTGGGAAATTCCTGCCGATGGCCGCATTCACGAGTTCTCTTGCGAGTCCTGGATCGATGGTGACTGGACTCCTCAGTTGACATGGCAAAATGGTCCTAGTTCCCGGGAGTTGCAAACGGAGCGGTTGGTCAAACGGTATTTGCCGAATCAGTATATCGAACCGCTAAAACAATCACAGTTTTCAGACAAAGTTCAATTCGACGAGGAACGTCGCAAACGAAGCAGGTCGATGGATGAGGCACTGCTGGCGAATTTCCAAGGGCCCTGGGTAAAGATTCATAGTGTGGCGTTGGAACCGTTGATCAGTTCTTGGCCTCCTCAAAGCCATCAAATGCTTTATGGGAATGCAACAGGTGACCAAGATGAGATTCGTGCGCTGCTTTTCCGGTTTGCTCAGCGGGCTTTTCGGCGTCCAGTAACCAATGAGGAAATGGAGCCTTATGTTAGATTAGTTTTGAAGGCGCTTAAGGAAAATCGGGTTGGTGCGGTTGAGAACCTGAGGTATCGAGTGTATCACGGGCGCTGGAGCAAATTGCCGGATTTCGAGACTTTGGAACCGGTTTCGGAAGGAGTGTTTTCAAGTGGGCTCGTCGATCTCAATGCGTCTAAAACCAAGGATTATTTTGGACTCGTTTGTGAAGGAAAAATAAAGGTTCCCAGGAATGGCGAATACTCTTTCGAGATGGCATCGGATGATGGTGCTCGGATTCTAATTAACGATGAAATTGTGGTTGAGCATGATGGATTACATGGGGCAACTCCTAAAAAAGGCCGCGTCCGATTAGAGCCGGGCGATCACGATCTTCGCGTTGAGTATTTTGCCTTTGGTTCTCCTAATCGTTTTCGAGCAAGTTGGTCAGGGCCGGGTGTTTCAGCAACGCCGTTGTCGTTCGATAGTCAGAAAACACAAGGTAGCAGAGGTTCTTTGCCGCAAGTTAACGGGGTCGTGGGGGCGTTACAGGATGGCTATCTTGCGATTTTATGTTCACCTCAGTTCATTTACCGCAGCGAGGATTCGGGGCCACTGGATTCGTATGAAATTGCCTCTCGGTTAAGTTACTTTTTGTGGTCTTCAATGCCGGATGCAGCCCTTTTTGAGTTGGCAAGCGCAGGCAGGCTCGGTGACCCACAGGTATTAACACAACAAGTTGAACGCATGCTAGATGATGAAAAGGCAAAATCATTTGTGCGGAATTTTTCATCCATGTGGTTGCGGTTGGATAAGCTTGGGAAGATGCCTCCTTCGGAGCAGTTCTACCGGAACTTGAATGTTGAGCAATTGATGATCGAGCAGGTCTCACGGTATTTTTCAGACACGGTAGTGAATAACGCTCCGATCAGTCAGTTGATCGATTCGAGATATACGTACATGAACGAGGTCCTTGCGAAGTGGATTTACCGCCGAGAGGATATTCGGGGAAGTGAGCTGCGAAAAACGGAGGTTAGCGATTCTCATTTTGGCGGGATTTTCGTACTGCCGGGAGTAATGACTGCGACTGCCAATGGAGTAGATACTTCGCCGGTTGTTCGTGGGGTGTGGGTGCTGGAGAATGTCCTTGGTTCGCCTCCCTCCCCTCCCCCGCCCGATGTGGAACCGCTTCCGACAGATACTCGAGAAGCGGTGAACATTCGTGAACAGTTGCTTCTACACCGTAAGCACGAGGCCTGTAATGGCTGTCATCGGAAAATTGATCCAATGGGATTTGCGTTCGAAAATTTTGACCAGGTTGGACGTTGGCGGGATAAGTATCCAAGATCAAAAGAATTAATTGATGCCTCGGCGACGATGGCGAACGGGGAATTAGTAAAGGATATCGTAGAGTTTAAGCAAATGCTGTTATCGCGGGAGGAGGATGTGACCCGCTGTCTCACCGAAAAATTGTTGAGCTATGCCAGTGGTAGATTGATGGAGCCAGGAGACCGGGGAGAGGTAGATCGAATTGTCAGCGATCTTGAAAAAGCGAAGGGTGGCATGCGTGATTTGATAAAAATCGTTGTGCAGAGTGAGATTTTTTTAAATAAGTAATCAAGCGTGGACGGGGTGCGCTTGTACGGCCGCAATTATTTAATAGCGGCAACCACGGCGTCCCCCATCTCTGAGGTGCCGATGGGGTCCTCCCCTTCGCGGGCGATGTCGGCAGTTCTTAGCCCGCTCGCCAGCACGCTCTTAACCGCATTCTCGATCCGTTGTGCATCGATACTGTTTTCAAAAGTCGTTCTCAGCATCATGGCTACCGATAAAATTGTTGCCAGTGGATTGGCTAAGTTTTGCCCTGCGATGTCAGGAGCGGAGCCATGAACTGGTTCGTACATGCCTTTATTGTTAGCGTCTAAAGAGGCCGAGGGAAGCATGCCAATTGAGCCGGTCAGCATTGAGGCGGCATCGGAAAGAATGTCTCCAAAGAGATTCGTAGTTACGATGACATCGAACTGTTTGGGGGCACGCACCAGCTGCATACAAGCGTTATCGATGTACATGTGAGAGAGTTCGACATCCGGGTAACTGTTGCTTACGTCCGTTACAATCTCTCTCCAAAGTTCAGAGACCTCCATCACGTTTGCTTTGTCAACGCTGCAAACACGTTTGTCCCGTTGCAGGGCAACTTGAAAGGCAGAGTGGGCAATCCGGCGAATTTCCGGCTCACGGTAAACCATTGTATTGTATCCAATTCGGATTCCCTCCTCATCAGTTGCCATTGCTCGTGGTTCGCCAAAGTAGATACCTCCGGTCAATTCACGAACGATCATAATGTCTAAACCAGAAACGACTTCGGGTTTTAGTGTCGAAGCTGCTGCTAATTCTGGGAAAAGCAAAGCAGGACGAAGATTCGAAAATAATTCGAGTTCACTTCTCAGGGACAATAGTGCTCGCTCGGGGCGGTGCTCCCTCGCAATTTTTTCCCATTGGGGGCCGCCGACGGCACCTAGTAACACTGCATCCGCTTGGCGGGCCAGTTCAAGGGTCTCCGGTGGCAACGGATGTCCGTGTAAGTCGTAGGCGGTTCCACCAACAGGTGCAGTCGTGCATTCCAATCCGGCTGCGAACTCTGCGTTCAACTTCTCAATGACGCGAATGGCCTGGTGGGTGACTTCGTGACCAATTCCGTCTCCGGGAAGAACTGCAACGGTACCTGATTTCTTCATCTTAATCTGATCCTGAAAATGGAATTGCCGTTAGGAGGACGATTCGTCCCGAGTTCTATTTTAAGAAAAATGGCATTAGTTCCCAGCCATTAAGCATTTCTAATTCGCTTGCTTCCGCGTTAGATTCGTTATATTTATCAAATTGATCGGCTGAAATCCCGACTCCGCAAATGGTGAAAGGAACGTTGCCATGCGTGTGGGTTTTTGTGCTGAGGTAGGTTGGGTGGTCAGGTGTTACCAAAATCCTGAATTCTTCCCCACTCGCTTGGAGGTGTGCGAGCACGGGGGCCACTATGTGTTTGTCAATTTCTTCCAGGGACGTGATTTTTTTATTGAGGTCACCTTCGTGCGAAGATTCATCGGGAGCTTCAACGTGGACGCAAACCAGATCATATTTATCTAATGCCTCAATCGCAAATTTCCCTTTGGCTGCATAGTCGGTATCGGTATAACCAGTCGCTCCAGGAACCTCGATTCGATCCCAGCCGATCAGTGCTGCCAGACCACGGAGTAGATCGACAGCCGTGATCATTGCCCCGTTGATTCCATGAAGTTGACTGAACGCCGTCAAGTTCGGCCGTTGTCCCAGTCCCCATAACCAAATATTGGTGGCGGTGAGTTGGTCTTTGCTTTGGCGGGTGTTATTAACTTCGTGAGCAGAAAACCAGTCGGTGCTCTGGTTCATTAAATCACAAAGAAGATTACTGCCCGGCCCTCGCGGGAAATCTTCAGCCACCGATTTGTCGGAAAGGTCATGTGGAGGTGTCGCCCTGGTTTCATTAGAAAAGGGTGCTGGAGAATCCGGTGTGCCTCGATACATTAGCAAGTTTCGATAACTCACGCCGGGAATAAATTCCAGCTGGGAGTTGGTGCAATTTTCTTGAGCAGTTTTCAGAAGTTCTTTCGCATCTTGTGATGAAATATGACCAGCAGTAAAGCTCGTCATTGTTTGGTCGGTGACGGTGACGAGATTGCAGCGAACGCACCAGTCGTTTTCACCCAGTTCGATACCTTGAGCCGCCGCTTCGAGCGGCGCTCGCCCTGTGTAATTTTTGATTGGGTCGTAACCGAGCAAGCTCATGTTAGCGACGCTGCTACCGGCGGGCAGGTGGGCGGGCGTATGATTCGCAGACCCTACAATGCCGTTTTGGGCAATCTGATCCATCGCTGGGGTTGCTGCCGCTTCGAGTGGAGTTTTTCCATCGAGTTCCGATTGAGATTCGTCCGCGCATCCATCAGGGATAATGATGACGTATTTCATAATTAATTTTGTAGTCTTTGTGTGAGAGTAAAGCGATGAAGAATGAACTTCACAGCGATCACTTAATTAAATCGAGTTAAGATGCTCAACTTAGAATTCTAAAACGTTCCGGAGATTCGGCAACGGTAGGCATGTCGGCAATTTGTTTCATTGCGGCACGGGCAGCGGACTCTTTGGCGGCATGCGTCATAATGACGATCGGTACGGTTTGCTGATGTTCGTTTTGGGTTTCGTGCTGGTAGACCGAAGCGATGGAGATACCATGCTGGCCTAAGCGGCCCGTGATTTGCCCCATTACACCGGGTTGGTCAACAACATCGAACCGCATGTAGTACCGGCCTTCAAGATCGCCCGGTTCAGCAAAATCGACTCGCTGATGGCCGTCTGCCCATAATTCAAGGGTTTTAAAGGTAATCGCTGTGCGGCCTACCGCGGTGTCAATCATGTCAGCCACGACCGCAGAAGCAGTTGGCATTTGTCCGGCACCTTGCCCATGAAAAAATACAGGACCAACCGCATCTCCGACGACACTGACCGCGTTGAAGTTGGCTTGAACTTCGGCCAGCGGTTTTCCTGTTTTCACAAGCATTGGTGAGACCATCAACTGAATACCTGTTCCAGCTAATTTGGCAAAGGCGATTAGTTTAATTCGATAGCCAAGATGTTTGGAGAATTTCAAATCACGCTCATCGATAGAGTCAATTCCCCGGCGAGGAATATCCGACCAGTGAACGCGGGCTCCAAAGCAGAGGTGCGCCAGAATTGCAAGTTTTTGTGCAGCATCGGTGCCGTCGACATCCATTGCGGGATCCGCTTCAGCCAATCCCAGTTTTTGAGCTAGGGTTAACGCGGATTGATAGTCACCACCTTCGCTGTCCATCTTGGAAAGAATAAAGTTACTCGTTCCATTGAGAATTGCATGAAGTGATTCGATTTGGTTAGCAGACAGGCACTGGCTTACGTTGGTGATAATTGGAATCCCACCTGCTGCGGATGCTTCAAACGCAACGGAGCGTCCCAGTTGCCGGGCGCGATCAAAAATTTCCGGCCCGTGTTCGGCCAATAATGCTTTATTAGCCGTAACGACGTCTTTGCCACTTTCGAGTAGTTTCAAGATAATGGATCGAGCAGGTTCAATGCCACCAACAAGCTGAGCGACAACTTTGACTGAATCGTCATTGATCACCTTGTTGAGGTCATTGGTGATAATGCCGGCTGGAAGATCAACGTCTCGCGGTTTGTGAATGTCTTTGACAACCACGTGGGTAAGCCACAGGGTACGGCCCGCATGACGTGCCGTCCGATCTCCGTGGTCAAGTAGCAATTGAGCTACGCCCTGCCCGACTGTCCCCAGTCCGACGATCGCTACGCCAGTTTTATTCATTTTTAAGCAGTTTGTTTGGCTTCCAAGATTAATAGATTGAGTCCCAATGTAGGGCGAGTCTACGTTTTTCTCAAGCGACATTGCTCGACTTCAACGGCATGATTGTCGGATTTTGAGTGGTATCGATTGTTTGCCGACGCTGGATTGGTTTTTTATTGAGGTAGGGAGTTAGGCAAACTTTTCGGGCGTGGCTGAATTGCCAAGCCAGTTGGCAATTTGAAATTTGTGTTTTTTTTGATGGAAAGCAGGAAAAACCATTTCGAATCCGTTATCCTGAGTCTCGGGCATGATCAAAGCCGTTCGGTAAGGTGATAGCATGAAGATTCAAACGATGTCACAAATTATTACGGATCCTTCCGATTGGGACGGCTCGTTATTTGGGACTTCGTTAGAGTTAGTGCAACTGACGGGGACGGAGTTTCGCAGCTCTCAAACCGTGATTGAGTTGAATGGAATCAAATTACTGAGTTTGTTTGTTAATCAGTCGATTGTAGTTCGATCACGGCTGCCGGCTCGCCGGTATGTAGCTACCTTGTTCGATACAGCTCATGGGGGGCATTTTGCCGGCGAGCGCATTGACGCCCGTCGCGTATTTGTCATGCCTCCCACTTTTGATTTTGATAGCTGCATTAATGACGGTGCTTTTTCCTCAAGTTCCATCTTTGTTCCTCCGGAGCAACTCGAGCCTTATTACCTAACTCTGTTTGGTGATGCTCTGGTGCAAACTTCAGCGCTCAGCAGTGCCATGATCGATCTAGATTCGAGCTATTGGGTTGCGAGTTGGCCAGAATTTATTAGCCAATTTAATCGTGATGATTTAGGGGCTGAGCAGAGATTGAAAATTCAAGAGGCTTTACGTGATCGCGCTTTGATGTTGGTTGCCTATTCGATCCGCCGTTCAATGACGGGCGAAAATCCTGAAATTGAAATCGCGGAAAAACCAACGGGTCTTGCGAAATCGAGGGCGCTGGTCCGAGTGGCCGAGGACTACTCCAAAGAGCGGCCCGAGGAGCACTTGAGGATGGTTGACTTATGTGAGGCCACCCAGGTCAGTGAGCGAACGCTGCAGTATGCCTTCAAAAGGTGTCTTGGTATTTCGCCAATGAACTATTTGAAACGGCATCGTCTTCATCAAGTTCGGTACAAGTTAAAGCAATGTCGGTCTGAGGAAACGACAGTCACTTCAGTGGCTTGTCAATTTGGATTCTTTCACTTCGGAGATTTTTCGCAATCGTACAAGACTCAATTCGGTGAACTGCCTTCGGAGACGTTGCGTCAGGTCGGTTGAGTTGAAATCCTCGCAGATTTTTTAAGCGAGTGATTAATTTACTTTAAACTATTTACTTTTAACTCTTTGATCCACGTTCGAATTAAAGCAAGCCCTTCATCGTGAACCAGTGACTTGCCAAATTCTGGCATGATCTCTCCCGAGGTTGTAGTTTGCATTCGATATTCAAGAATGGATTCGTCCGGTTTCCCGGGAACAATTCCGTACAACCTGCCTCCGGTACCCTTGCCTGCAGCGACAGGAGTTTTAAACACTCCTAGGTGATAGGGTTTTGTCTCTTCGATATTGAGGTGAAGCCCAGAGTTTCTTGCCGGCCCAATTGGGTTGTGGCAGTGGGCGCAATTGACTTCGAGATAGGCTCGAGCACGATGAGCAACTGAACCAGTTGATTCGTCATTCCAGACGGCGAGCTTTGGGATTTCGGACAACTCGGGAAGGTCGTCAATCCTTCCGGTGTTTTTCCAATGCACCAGTTGGTTTTTCGGGCTGCCATGAATCGCAAGGTCACGATTTAGATTTCCCGCTTTGGGACCCAGGGGATGCATTTTCGTATCCGTATGGCAGCGTTTGCAGTCATTTAGGTTGGGCACCAAATGTGAGTTGGAGCGGGGTTTGCCGTCGCTATGAACCCAGGAGACATCGACGGTTGCTCCGATAATCGCTAGTTCGGCATCAGTTTGTTCGGAATTCCAAAGGTAAGGAATGCCCACCCATCCGTCTGGCCGATGCTCCATTATTCTGGTTTCAACTAGCTGTCGGGGAGATGAGGCATCGGTGAGGTCGGCGTCGTAATAAAATGTCTTGGCAATGATGGTCCCAACGGGAAAGTCGAGAGGTCCACTCGGTTTGTAGTTGATACGAGTCCCGGGTGGCAATTTGATAAGTCTCTGTTTTTGGGAGTAGTCACTGAATAGAGGCGTGTTTAAGTCGTATTCGAAAACCTGACTGGCGGGCTTAAGCTCTTCCATTGGCATTTGGAAGATCTCGTAGTCTGATAACTTGGGATGGTATTTGCCGAGCCGGCTTTTTGAAAGTTGGCCCGAGTCATCCGGTTTTGTATCGCTGGAAGCCGGCGTCGCCTGAGATTCAGTTCGCTCGCAACCTAATAGCAAGCCTAGCAGGACTAATGCGATCGGAATCCAATAGATTTCCGAGGTTTGCTTGGTTCGTTGTAGGTCTAGAGTAAGCACGCCACTATTATCAGTCGGATCCGGTTGAATTCAAGGCCAAGCTGACGAAGTCACTATTTAACGCCATCAATCGTGACCGTTTTGACCGGGGGTAACGGATTTGTGAATCCTGTGATGTCGGTAGTCATGTTGGGTTGCCCGCCCGCAAACAGAGTCCCGAGATCAAGATTGACAAAGGTTGCCTCGCCATTTTCGATAATGGAAACACCAAGGTCGTCTGGTAACTTTCCATCTACCAGCTTCGTTTGATTAAGAATACCGTCATAAACGATGTCCGGTAGGTTCTGGCCAGTTGCGTCGGTGAACATTTTAAACTGGTCTCCTTGTGGGTCTGAACCGCCGTTTTTGAAGGTATTATTTTTGATGGAGATTGCTTCGGGGTATGGATCGTATTGCGCGTCATCGAATTGCCGCTGCGTAGTCAGGAAGCTTACGATTAAGCAACCCGCTCCGGCGTTTCCATCAAAGGTGTTTCCGAATGCTTCGACGCGGTCGTTCGCCATAATCATTAAACCTGTTCCCGACGGTACCGTGGCGACCATTGCTCCTTCTTTGGCGAAGTTCTCATGGTTGTTAGCCGTGATTGTATTATTGAAAACGCGACAGTCGGCGCCGTTTTTTATTGTCAATCCGGGCAGCGAAAAGACGAGAATACCTCCCGTATTATTTTTGCTGACGTTGTCGTAGACATCGGCACCAATGCAATTTTCAATTTCAATTCCGGCGACATTTTTTTCCGTAATGCAATTGCGAACAATGATCTGTTTTGATTGCCCAACGTAGATCCCTGCGTCAGAAGCACATTCAGCAACACAGTCCTCTATGAGGACGTTGTTCGAAAGTACCGGATATAAACCGTAGGCACCGTTTTCTGAGGAAGGCCCGTTGGTCCACCAGGTGCGAATGCGTCGCATCGTAAGTCCATTACAATCTTGAAGTTTTATAGCGTCGCCTGGTGTGTCTTCGATTGTCAAATCTTCGATGGTAAACTGGTCGGCTTTTACTTTGATTCCTTCGCCGCCCTTGCCATCTTGGAATTTGGAGAAGTTAAGAATTGTTTGCTCCATTCCTTTTCCGCGAATGGTCACATTGGCAACGTCGATCAAGGAGAGTGGGCTGTCAAACTCAAATTTACCCTCAGCGAATTCAATGATGTCGCCCGGCTCGGCAAGCAGAAATGCTTCTTGGGCTTTTTTCTGCGCCTCCGCGCCCGGAGTGATCACAATTGTCGCTGTGTTAGGAGTTTCTGTCGTCACATTTTTTACTGGTTCTGTCGTTGAAGATTCTGTCGTCGAAGGTAACGGAGATTTTTCACAACCGCTGACAATCAGAGTGATGACTAAGGTGATCGCAATTGATAAATTTTTCATTTTCTTTTTCCTGGACATATGTTTGCACCGGCTGTTGGGTGCCGTACTTGATTTTTTACTGGATCTGTCAGCCACGCAGGGCGTGATAGAAAAGTAAAGGCAAACGTGTGATTGTTGGTTTTTCGTAAAGCTTTAATAAGGACCAGCCAACCTGAGTGGCTGTTTTGTGAGAATGAAACCAGACCGGTTTGGGGTGGCTGCAGAGTGGACCGCGAAGCACTGTTTTCTCAAAGTTTTTCAAACAAAAAGTATTGTGGACGTGTCCAATTCCGCTTTGAGGTGATTCTAGACTAGAACTGGGATGACCTCCCCACGGTGGCGTCATTAGTCCGTAGACCACCCCTGCCCACTGATTAACGCAGACCGATCCGTAACGCAATTTGGCAATTGCCTTTTCTAAGGCCAATGCTTCCCGGTTTTCAAATGATTTGGGTGCGGTGATCGTTGCACACAAGGTTCCAAAGAGTTGGTCGTTTACGAATTCGACCGCGGAGTCTAAAAACTCACCAGGAGTACTGCCCTCTAGCGTTGTTTCAGCACACACGCAGACAAATGACTCTTCTTGAAAAAGGTGAGCCGCAGACTCTGGAGTCGTATTTTGAATTAATGTCCAGGGAAGTTCGGAAGATGAGTTCGAAATTTCGCAGCCGGCATTAGCGCGTTCAAATCGCTCCCGGGCTCCTGGGTAATAGGCATGTCGCGGAGGGATGTTTTTTAATAGCGTTTCAATTCGGTCGAGAAAATCAGAACGTTGCGGCCAATCGCTACAAGTCACGATCATTTTTGTAGCGACACAATTGAACGATGCATTGTTGACAATAGATGCAGCGATATGTTCGGCTTGGGATTGGAGTTGGCGATTTGAGTAATTCCCCGGTACGACAATCCACGGGGTGACGTTTCCAAGTTCGCTCGTAATTGGTTTGTTAACAAGTGGGTTGTTATTGGCAATGCGATCGGCTCGTTCGTCGGCGTTCGCTCCCCAGATAATGGCATCGTGCGTATGATGGGAACCGGTGACATGAAGCGTGTCGATTTTAGGGTGACTGACAATCGCTTTTCCAATTTCGTTCCCGCCGCGTAAAATTTGAAGTAATTGTTTTTCAATTAACGGTGCGAAGATCGAAGTAAAAGTCGAGTAAAGGTAGTCATTGACGGGGTTGAGTTTTAATAAAACGACTTCTCCGTCGTGAAAGATCTTGTAGAGCATATCGGTTGCCGGAATGGCACTGACATTCCCTGCTCCCAGAACAGTTGCGATTTTTCCGTTGCCGATGTTATTTTGGTCAGAAGGGAGTTCGGCAAAAATATCTTGATCATCATGGTCGACGTTTAACCAAACTTCAGCAGACAGACCACGGAAAATTAAAGGGTCAAATAGACGTTTGACCGGCAGGATTGGGACACAAGTGCGTCCGATCAGGTTGCCGCGGGGTGAACTGGGAAGTTGGGGTTTGCCTGACTTTTCGACATTGCGAAATAAGCCGGAAAGCAATTGCAAGTATCGAAGTAAGGAGGCTGGTCCAGCGAGAATTTCTTCAGAAGCTACGGAGTGCGCCGGGGAAATTTGTTTTGCGGCGCAAGTGACCTCCACCCATTGCTGAGCGAAATCCGGTATGTTTGCCGCACAGGATTGGATCAGCTGTCGCCGCTGTTGCAACGGCATTGACTGAAGGTTCTGTGCACCTTTTTCAAGTTTTGAAAGTGCGAAATCCAAATCCGCTTGAATTTCTGAAGGAACCGTCGCGTTCAATCGATCGTCCTATGATATTAAAAGCAGTTCACAATCTTGAAAACCGAAGGGAGGTTGCCTTGTTAGCGAAGGTCGTCCTAACCGGGCTTTCAAATCAAAAATTACCGTGTCGATCGTTGATTTTTTAATTAAGTCAACGATCGACGACGGTGTATTTAAAAGCTTAGTTTTGATATGTCACTTGGCGAATGAGGCCAAGTTGCAAGATTAATCAAGTTCAAAAACTTCCCGCCCCTGAATGGTGGAGATAGCCCGGTAGACGTCGATGGACGGGTTGGCAAGAAACTGAACCGATCCGTCACCCATAGCGAAGTTTGAGCCGCCGGGGTGATTGCTTCGGAAGTTACTTGTTGCATCGCCGTCATTAACCGTGCCGCCAGCAGTTCCTGCAAACCCACTGTCATCAATGATGGATTGAGTTACAGGATTCTTATTTAGGTAATCCGCTGTGGAAGCGAAAATACTGGTTCGCGGTGAGAGGCCTTGGGACTGATAAAAGGTACTGCCGGGCTGAGGTACTAGCCAATGTTGCTTGGCCCAAACCTCGTTGCCTTGCGCGTCAGTCGCTGGTGGCCCTTCACTTCCCTGAGCAGTGCTGATTTTCCAAGCTTTACCGGTGGCTCCTTCACCAATCCCCATGGTGTTGCTAGATCCGTCGGTGATGTCGCTAAACTTAACTTTCATTCCAAGATCAAACATGCCTTTACCTGGGAGCGTGTATGGCTGGTTGCACCATTTGTAGCTTGAACCACGTGAAAGTACGTAGGTGGTGACGCCGTAAGTGTCGCCAATTGGAAGTCCGTATCCTTGGGCAAAAGCTCCAAATTCAGGATCTACGATGACGTCCTCTCCGACATTCGACTGACAGAAAAATGAATTTACAGGTGTACTCGCGACCACTGCTTGCTGCTGTTCCCAGGGCAAGTCAAAGTTAATCAAATTCTGTGAGTTCTCTTGCTCGATAAAAGGTAGAGTCAAAGAGAAAGCGCTCATAAACAGATTGGATTCAGGAAGCGAATTCCCCAACTGAGCCTCTGCACCCATGGGAAAGTGTTTGAAAGCACTTTCATAGTTATGCATGGAGAGCATAACATTTTTGAGGTTGTTAGCACATGAAATGCGTCGGGCAGCTTCTCGGACTTGTTGAACCGCAGGGAGCAGCATGCCAATTAATATTCCGATAATCGCAATTACAACTAGCAGTTCGACAAGGGTAAAACCTCTTTTGTTTTTTTTCATTTTGCTTCTCCTTTTTTAAGATCGAGCATCGTGCTGCCAGGCAAGGTCAGTTGGCAACGAGGAATGGAAGTAAAAATAATGAAGGAATCGTCACATTTTAAACAAAGCCTTTGGCACGAATCTAATCTAATTCGACCGACAGGCTATCGAAATTCCGCAAGGAAGATACTTAAAGTAACGATGTCGGCTTTTATGGTGGCATTGCGCCCCCTTGATGGCGATTGGGGACGTTTAGGGGCGGTCTATTTTTCTTGAACTGAATGGGCTCTTTTTTTGGGAAAATGTGAATAGTCGCGTGCTTCTTTTCCGCTGTCGAGCTCCGATTTTTCGATTTAGCCGGTGCGTTAAGCGGAGGTGGCGAGGCGGGGCGCAACCTTGCTAAAATCGCGTTAAATCCGCAAGAAACGGGGGTAGAACAAGTATGAAATCAGCGTTGGCAATCCGTTTCAAGTTTTCGTCGGTAGCTTATCCCGACGTTGAATTAAGCCGCCGTCATTAACCGCTGAGTAGAGAGTTCCAAGAGTGGTTGCATTTGGGGCGGTGTTCAAGGGAGTTAAGAAAATACGGTTTGTTTTTTCAGGC
>JAAHTH010001705.1_pt1 | contig 18315 bp, 15 predicted proteins | sample 6116091 | NCBI WGS metagenome assembly JAAHTH01 (sample SAMN13939990, study PRJNA603662) | sponge metagenome | isolation source: marine sponge | host: Mycale hentscheli | place: New Zealand | collected 2006 | reverse complement strand
CCCCCCGCCCTTCCCCCCGGGCCCCCCCCCACCCCCCGGCCGGCCCCCCCCCCGCCACCCCATTCTAGAATGGCACGAACAGGGGATGGCGCAAGTTGAGACAGCCGTGTCGACCATTGCTTCAATCCAGTACCAAGCAGAGCAATGACCAAACACCTCACCCACGCTACTAGATAGTTTCCGTTCTGTCCCGAGAGGCAAACCCATGAGTCAAAATCCAAACCAAAACCCGTACACCAACACGAGCCAAGCACAAGGTGCGAATCCCGTGGGCAACGCACCCCAATACAACCAAAATCAGGGGGATGGAACTGGAGGCTTGATCCCCTACAAGAATGCTCCGGCGCTCATCGCATACTATGTTTCGTTGTTGTCGCTCCTGCCGGTAATCGGCATACCGTTCGGGATAGCGAGCTTCGTACTTGGAGTCATCGGCCTCAAAAAACGCGCGAGGAATCCAGTAATCAAAGGTTCCGTCCACGCTTGGATCGGCATCGTACTCGGGGGTGGAACGACGCTTCTGTGGATCGGTTTGATAGTCTTAGGCTTCGGCGTAAGGTTTTTCGGAAACCGTTAGAAAGCAAGCAAATCATTCGATATTGGAAATCGAAATCCAAGGCGTTAGCCAATTCGTCTGCTGCTTAATGCTAGTTCGTTGCGGTTCCCTCGGTACGCCTACCCGTGCTATCAAAGCGCACGGAAGCATGGAACTGTGATGACGCGTCCAGGATCTGATTGGCCAACAGGCGAACTCATGCTAACCAACGAGTGCAGTGGTACACACCGCGTTGCATCTTGCCATCACTAATGTCGTCAGCCAACAACCCCAAACGGTCTTCTTTTTCGACAGTTGTCGGAGACTGACGTTGAACACTTTATTCTCGCGATCCAGGTTCAGGCGTCACCAAGCCACAAATGTCATGGTGACAGTCTCATCGCAATCACTCTAGCTGAGCCTTCAAGCAGACCTCACTCCTTCGTTGCCAACGGCTCCACCAGAAGTTTTTCAGCAAACCGCTTGTAGCTTGCTTCCACATCATCCGGCGTTACACGACCACTGAAGAATTCCACACGATACCGCAATTTTAGATGCGCATCTTTCGCAATTTTAAACGCGCCAGCACCCTTTTCCTTACTAAGAAAGTGATGCATTCCAAACGGATTGGCTGTTACCAAGCCATAGTCCCTAGCGTGCCAAGTCGTGGGATGCCTTAAATTGCTTGGATGATCGTACATAGCGATGCTCATGGGCCTCTCATCAATCATACCCGTGTACAGCAACCACCTCGCCCGCTTACCCCAGATGGCTTTTCCCGACACACCCTCACTATTGATGGCAGTACCAAAGACCTTTTCAACGCCACGCTTTGGAGCGTTCGTTAAACGAAGATCCGGATGCGTGCGTATTGCAAATAACCCTTCTTTTGTGTCGTCAAACTGGATATCTCCATAAGTCGCCTCGAAATCGACCAAACAATCGATCCATCGACTCTTGTTTGTCCCACCGAACCAATACGTTGTTTGGTCTGTGAGCAACGGTTTATCTTCTTTTTTCGTTTTCCACACAGATGTGGCCCGAAGCACATTACCTGGTTTTGGACTCCCGGCAAAACTTGTCTCAACCGTTTCGGTAACCACCTTGCCCTCGCTTTCCCCCCAAAAATCGATGCCGCTTATCTCGTGCGAAATCCACATCGACTTATGGTGTGGGTGATCATGCGCTTCGCCCACAACATCCTTCTTCATTGGCCAGTTACGCGTCATACCGACTTGGCCGGGTCCATAGATCGGGTACAAAATCGGCTTGTCGTAATCGCGGTAATCAAACTCTGTAAACACCTTGTCACCAAGCATTACCTTTACTTCTTCGCCAGTGTCCTTCAACGTCACTGAAAGACCATCACCGGTCGGGGTCTCCGCTTTTACGTGGCCCCCAAATATCACAACAAAAACAAGGCAACCGACGTTTATCCCGATTAAACCAGCCTTCACTACCTGCAGACATTGTAAAAACTTTTCTCTATGCATCAAAAACTTGCAGGGCATGTCGACTCCGGGACACTTAATTGTTGGTATGCGGATCAAGACGGAAAACAAAAATTGCTCCCGTATTTGCTTCAAAGACTTTACCAAAGCCTGCGATCATATTCCACAATTCCGCTACTTGAAATATCTCAATTACCAGAATTCTAAAGAGGCATCCGAACCACTTCGTGAATACGAGCGGCATACTGGACAAGAACCCAATTCAACCAGCAATGCGTAATAAGCGACTGAAAACCTGCCAATACTGACTTCCAGAACGTAATCAGTCCGCAAGTTGACACAAATACTCGGCAAGAAACTTTGGTCAGGTTGAATCAAGTCGGAAGCAAGAGTTCGATCGAGTCGCCTCAGAAAATCGGCATACTCATACGGCGATACAAATTCAAAACATATTTTTTCAACATCAGTTTTATCGAGACACGGCGTCTGTTCGCCTTAAATCACAAGAACGCTCGATTTCATTTCTAAGCGTTGGCTGTTTTAAGCGTGGGCGAAGCACACCAACTCAGACGACCCAAACAGAAACACGATCAAAAACGTCAATCTCATATTCATCGCGTGTCGCGTCGCACGGCACAACTGGCAAACCGGTAACACTCAGAACCGCACTGAGCAAATTACTCACTTGCAATACCACCAAGTGGTGTTGTGATTGACCACGAAACTATTTTTCGACATGCCCATGAACGGTGTTACCACTCCATCGACCGCGTTCCCGCAGAAGCACGATCACACTATTGCAAGATTAAAATGTTGTCCGAGTGGTTTTGGAGGCAAAGCGTATTCCGTAAAACTCTTTTCAGTCCCGCCAGCCTGTCCCTCGTCGGCAATTCGGTGAGTACGAGTTTATATTCCTGCTGCATTCCAACAACGACATGAAGTAAAATACGGAAGAGCAACGGAAGTTCCAATCCACCTTAAGTCAGTGGTTTTACATCATGCCCGACACATTCAACTCAGCTGACGGAAAGGTGCAGGCTTACAAAAGCACCGACCAAGCAGTCAGAAACAGCTCGATCAGCAACAATGCCATCGTTATCTCGGCAATCCTTTGCCTGGGAGGTCTCACCCTTGTGGTCGTGTCGACGCTCATCACTAGCAAGCTTCTTCAAAAGTCGGCCGAAATCACCGTATCTGAGGATTCTGCCCAGCAAGCAGCCGAATCACCGGTTGTAACCGAATTCAAGGAGGGATACTCAATGATCCTTCCTTTGGGATTCAGTGGACAAAACCGCAGAGAAACCGAAGCTGGTTATATCATTTACACCGTCTCGGGGGATAATGGATGCAAGTTATCGTTTGCCCTCATTAATGATGACACGCTTGGTCGTTTTGCAAGTCCCCCCAAGACTTACAAAGACTCACTGATTCAACGTATCCCTGAACTCAGCACCGACATTGAAGGTGAAGTTGCGCCCGAACGGATATCCATTAACGGACTGCCGTCAGTCTTATTCCGTTTCTATGAAAAAGAGACTTTTCGAGGCGTCGTGTTCACCTATTACATGGTGAGCATGGACCGCGGGAAAAAACTCGTTTTGAAAATTGCAGGGAAACACGGAAACTACAGCGACCAAGATTTAAATATTAACATGCCTGATCAGTGGTATGACGCCATGTTGACTCTTAAGCGTACTGGTCGCGCCCGCTAAACAAAGTGAGTGCACCCGTATCTTCCGTGGCAAATTTCTACTTCATAGTGAGGGAAGCCGCGCAGGCATCCCTGTCTCCTTTACCAAGGGCAGCTTTGGCTTCCACGTTGGATGGTCCTGACTCAACCACTCCCGGAGTCGACCCGCCAAACGCGATAAAAGCTCGGGCCTATCATTAGCGAGATTTGTTGACTCGTTGATATCTTCCGTAACGTTGTACAACATCCAAGCATTGGCCTCATAGTAATAGAGCAGCTTGTATTGAACCCCCTCAATCTGATCAATCACCGCAACACATGGCGAAGCACGCTTATCCAAATACCCAGGAAACAGATAGAAAACCGGTTCCTCGCGCTCGGCGTTATCAGGATCCAGAAGCGTCTCAGCAAACGAGATCCCGTCTAACGGATGTTCCTCCGCTTTCGGCATCCACTCACCGCCCGACAGTTCCAAATAGGTGGGATAATAATCGACGGTATGCACCAACCGATTGGTTACCGTTGCAGGGGGAATCTTCCCCAACCACCGAGCAATCAGAGGGACTCGTATGCCGCCTTCCGTAAACATGCCCTTGGTCCCCCTCAAGGGCAGGTTGTCTTTGTGCGTTCCGCCATTGTCTGAGGTAAAAAGAATCAGGGTTCGTTCCGCGATACTATCGACGTGGTCTCCGTCACCATTCGGGTCCTCAACCACATTTAGAACACGTCCGACGATTGAATCTACGCCACGCACAAACCCATAAAAAGCATCGTTACCCGAAGCAGCCTTAAGGTCGGGACGCGATTGCACGGGCCCGTGAACTGCATAGGGATGAACTTGCAGATAAAAAGGAGCATTATCAGCTGACAATGCTTTCACCGTTTCCTCCATGGCGTCCCCAACCGCATCGCTGACGTGTTTGGGGCTTCCAACAAGAGACAATGGGAAATCATGCTGGTGCAAATACTCGGCGTCATAAGGCTCAGCGAACCGATCCAAGTCACCACGTCCTAACCCGCGGAATACCCAACGGCCATCTCCATTTTTGCTAGAAAAGCAGACTGGCTGATGCCCTTGAGAGAACCCGCCAATATTGATATCAAAACCTACATTCTCGGGCAAAGTGCCTGCTCCCTCGTGCCCACCGACGTGATACTTCCCTATGTGAGCCGTTTGATATCCATGCTGCTTCAAAGCTTCCGCAACCGTCACTGCTTCCACGGCAACATCTTCAGACTGCCTGGGAGCATCAAACTTCGCATTCGCCCGCGACACGCCTCCACGACCGTGGCGACTCAAACTGCCCACCACATAAACGTCGTTGTGTATGCGGGCGGGGTATTGTCCTGATAACATTGCTGCACGCGTTGGCGCGCAATTCGGTTGCGCATAAGCATTCGTAAAACACAACCCTTCATCGGCAAGCCTCGAAAGATTCGGCGTCTTATATTGCGGCCGATTGCTACTGAAAGTTGCTCTAGCAACCCCGATCTGATTCCACCCCAAATCGTCAACCATCACCATAATGATATTGGGTTTACCTTCAAATTCGCTCAATGAACCGGGCTGATACTTTGGATTTTTGTAGCGTTTCAAAGAAAGCCCTTTTCCCGCATTCATCACCTCTGACTGCGAGGACAGCGATGACGCTTCCGTAACCTGTTGAGCTCCCATCGGCAATCCATCCAAACTAAAAATCAGATCGTTGCTGGCCACACTCCTCCCCGGTCGCCACGCACCCCTTGTCGCCGAATTTCTTCTTATCAAACGACCTTTGCTATAGCAGCTCCCAAGACTGAACTTCAGCTTTGATTTCTCAGTGCTGAGGAGAAAAGCATAAGTGCCTTGACGCAAAGCCAACGGCTCGTCAAACGTCATTTGTATTGTCTGATCGCGGACCAACCCACTCGGTAACTTCGTGGCTACTTCAAAAAGAGGATCGCCGACAGGAACGCCACCGTCTAACTTCAGGAACTGCACGGTGATATCTTTGCACTCGGTTACTTCATTCAACTTCAATGCGAGTGATTTCAGCTCTACAGCCTTATCGCACTGAAACGTCTGTCCTTTCGAGTTCCCATGCTCAAGAAGGGTCACCCCTTCGACCGTCGCCCTCAACCCCGAGCCACCATTGGTGGGCGCGATCTCAAACTCTGCAGCCGACAAATCACCAAACAGGCACACACCAGCAATCACGGACAAAAAACGTACGTTCATATCGTTTCAACAAGATCCAACTAACAAGCTACGATCGAAACACATCCAAACCACAAGTAATCGCAGAATAGACGGCCTAACAGACACACCAAAGCATACCAACAACCCACCCGACTCCCAAACACTGGCACGAAATGCATCTTCAACAAGCATCCCACAACTGCCCATTCTGAACGCGATAGCGCACGCCCAACACAAAGACAAGGCAATTCCCATAATAACACAATCGTAATACACGGGTTCTCCGGGCCAAAAACCATGCAGACAATGCCGTAAGCCGTCCCACTGATTCATGCTCTTTCGGCAACTCGACTTTGGTTACGTAGACACGACCTACTCCAACGACTGCCGCAGGATGCACCGCATGCTCACCAATGCTTGACTACGCAACCTCCGTTTAATCAATCCGGTGGTTAATTGAGCCTTAACAACGAACCACCGTTCGAGTGGTCGATCACATTCCAGTGCGAATGTCCCCCAGCGACAAAACACGCTAAAGTACTTAATCGCCACCCTTGATTCTGATGATTGCGTCACAGAGCGGGCCAAATATTTCTTATGCCCATGCATTTGCCCCATGCGTTTGCTCCAAACGATCTTTAATTTCATAGCCTTTCTGCCACTTTTCGGGTGTTCACCCAAAATAGTCCCATTGGTTCAAGAACATCCAGGAACGGATCAGGCTGACTCGTTTCGTGAATCACAACACGGCAACTTCGATAGGCCATTGCTTCAGCCAGTAAGCGATGAACGCATCAACGCCCCCACTCACAGTGTCGGCTCGACACCCTCACACTACGCAGTGCGTTTGCTGGCCTGGAATGTTGAATCTGGTGGCAACGACCCATCGACCATCAGCAAGCAACTGACAGATTTTCAAGGCTATGATGTAATCTGTTTAAGCGAAGTCGCAAAGCAAAACCTCCAGCGTTACGCATCCGTCTTGCAAAACAAGTATCATGAATTTCACGGCGTCACAGGCAACGCCGACCGGCTTCAAATTCTGGTCAAGAAAGAGCGATATGACATCCTCGACAGTCAGGAATTGAGTCAGCACCGACAATACACCCTTAATAAAGGCAATCACCGATCACCGCTTTTTGTCAGGATCCGGGAAAAGGAATCATCGCAAGAGATGATTGTGATGACAAATCATCTCGCGAGAGGAAACGCTGACTTTCGCCAAGAACAAGCCGTAGGTCTGCGAGAGTGGGCACGCGAACAAACCGTTCCGGTGATCGCGTTGGGCGACTTCAATATGGATTATGATTACCGAGTCATGAAAGGAAATGCAGCATTCGACGAAATGATTCGCGACAATGTCTGGTCTTGGCTCGCCCCGGAAACTTTTGTTGACACAAATTGGTCTGATCGTGACGGTGATGGTCAAGACAATTACCCAGACTCAATGCTCGATCTTGCCTTTGCTGCTGGCGCGGCGAAAGAGTGGGGTATTGAATGTCGTGTAATTGTGCGACCAGATGACTTCCCTGATGACAAAACCACCAGCGACCACCGCCCCATCGAACTCCTCTACTATCGCTGAGCCGCATTCCATGCCTGCTGGTGATCACGACGCAAGGGACGAAACATCACGGCTTCATTGATTGCAAGCTGAATCCCAAACCCTGAGAAAACAATGCCGCACATCGACAAGCACACCGACCCTACCAACTGACGTGCGATGGTGCCCTTTACAAAATTGCAACGCCAGCATTTGTCAAACCCGAGTGATCGCAAACCAGCTCAACACCTGATTTAGCAATCAACCCGCGGCACCTGATAGGGATTTCCTGACTCCTCCTGCTTGGCAAGGTTCGTGTCAGAGGACACAGGCAAGTTCCGTCCCACCAAACGACTGAGCCTCGCTGTGCCCCAGCTAACCCCCGTCAGATACCCCAACAAGGCAAAGATACTAGAGCAAAACATAAGAACTAAGTCCCACATCCCAATCACAGCAATCCACTGAATGAGATCATCTGCTGTAGGTGCCGATATAGAAGACTGAAAAACGCAAACACCCAACGAATACAGAATCGTCAAAGTCGCAGCAACGACACTCACACGATTTGTCAAGCGATATTGGGTTCGCTTGACATCACGTACAGCAAGAAAGCTACTAATGATGAATGGAACAACACATACGGAAAACACGCACACCGAAATTGAAACTAATGCCAACACCTGTTTCTAGACTCCCGCGTACTAATGGCCTAATCGTGCCCAAAAATTGACAAGCACGCCCCAACCTGTGACGTCACACACACCATACCTAGCAACACACCATCGGACGCTCTAACAAAGCCCTCATGTCTCACAGCTCGTAACCGATGTTCTCTCTCCGCTCGCGTCCATGCATTGTTTCGTTAACCACCTGAAAGCGCGTCTGCAAATCAGCTGTCATGGATTATCTGAAGAAACAATGAAATCCCCGGGACGTCTCCATTCAAACAATTGAAAGCCTTCCTCTTGGTTCGCGGTGCTAATCTTACTTTCAATTCTAGGGCAAAAAGAAGTCATATCTCCAAGTTAGCCGTAGACATCGAACCAAAAACACAGGGATGCCGCCCTCAACTTTTCACATCGCTTGCCTCGACTCCTCCCCCAGGATCCAGTGCCCCAGTTTGTTCCAAGGTAGAATGCCCCAGAGTTGTCCGTACACCCAGAACATGCAACGAGCAGCACTGTCTTGCCACCGTGTCTGCCTTATCCTGAAATCCGCGTTTTTATCCAGCCCGAAAAGAACCGGTGCGATAGAAAAGGCACATCATCGTCGTACGAGAACGCTTGTCATTTTAACTTCAACGAATGAATTGTTGAACAAACGGACTAGGTGTTGCACACCCAAATCGTTACGCCACACGCCGTATGAGTGTCACGCTGAAGGGCTTGTTTCTCTGTCCAAGTAAGTCGGACGATACCGAAAGAAAAGCCTGGCCAAACACGTTTGGCCATCAAATATTTACAGATTCCAACCGCGGGCGCATGAGGTCCACGCGTTTCAAACTTGGGCTTTTGACGATGACACGCTGAGTTGCGAGCTAAAAACTCAAAGAACGGTTGATTCGCTCTGCGTGATGTTGCCTAGCCAAGTCCCAGAAGTGGACACCGTGCTAACGCCCTTCGCGAAGTCGCAACCCTAAGTACTCGTCTAACTCAGGTTGCTCATTGATATCGCGAACAGTGCGTTCGATATCATACTCGACACGCCGGAATTGGATTACATTTTCGTCATAAACAACGTAGCAACTGCGTGAATCACCATCGCGAGGCTGACCGACGCTGCCAACATTCACCATCATCCGCTGGCCATCATTCTGCACCTGGTAACCACTCCCAGTTTCAGTGGGCCGAGTGAAGCGAAGGTCCTGAGTGAAGACGCCCGGTACATGCGTGTGTCCCTGAAAACAGATTTTGGGAACCATCGAGAACAACTTCTCCATCTTCTTGACATTCTGTATATCTTCAGGAAAGACATATTCATTTGTAGGTCCGCGAGGCGACCCATGCACAAAAAGGGCATTCCCCTCATCGACCATCCGCGGTAATCCACAGATGAACTTCATTCGTTCTCGCCCCACCTCGGGTCCATCCTGGTTGCATTCAAGTTGGGCACGAGTCCAAAAAATCGCCTGTTCAGCAGCAACATTGAACCCTTCAGGATCAAACAACGCGCTGCTGTCGTGGTTTCCAAGAATGCAGAACTCAAACTTCATCGCCGCATCAATGCATTGACTGGGGGCTGGACCGTACCCAATGACGTCGCCCAGGCAGACAATCCGATCGACATTCTGCTTGGAAATATCTTCCATGACTGCCTCAAGTGCAGCCAGGTTTCCATGAATGTCGCTAACAATCGCGGTTCTAGTCACAACAGAAATCGGCGGTCTCAGGGAACGCGGTCTTGGAATTTGAACGATTTTGGCGAGACTAACAAACCACCACTACTCTTGCCTCGTAAAAGCTGTGCGATAACACACACGTGCTTGAGATGCTTCGGACGGTAACCGATTGAATCAGTGCTTGGTTGCGAGTTTCATTCTGATAGCGAGTGAGCAGACACGTCACTTGCCGCCCCATTCTAACGCCCGTGCTTGAGCCGGTCACCCAGTGCATCGGACAGATCGGCGATAGCGTAGATCTTATTAGCAGTCTTATTGATATCGTATTCAACGCGTCGATACTGCAGCGTTTTGGCGTCGGTATCAATGATCGCGTAACAGGATCGATTGTCTTCGTCGCGTGGTTGCCCAACACTGCCGACGTTCACCAACACTTTTTCTTTCCCGAGTTGGTAGGAGTAATCACACTCATCTGGCGAAATGAATTCACACTGAGTCGTGAATACTCCCGGCAAGTGCGTATGCCCCATGAAGCAATAATTTTGAACCTTACCAAAGAGAATCTCCATTTTCCGCTGATCAAATACATACTCAGGAAAGACATACTCGTTGGTGGGGTCCCGTGGCGAACCATGGACAAATCGAAACTCGCCTTCATCAAGGTGCCGTGGCAGTTCACCCAGAAAATCCCACCGCTGATTCACGACCGCTGGCGAGCCGGGCCCATTATCCAGCTGATCTCTCGTCCAATAGATCGCCTGCAGAGCCATCGGGTTGAAGCCATCGGGATCGAACAGTGCGGCCTGATCGTGGTTGCCCAAAATGGTCGATTTGCAATGCTTGATGACGAGATCAAGGCATTCACACGGGTTGGGCCCGTAGCCAATGATGTCACCGAGGCAGTAAATTTCGTCCACCGAGACTTGCTGGATGTCAGCCAGCACTGCCTCAAGTGCCTCCAGATTGCCGTGGATGTCGCTAATGAGCGCTCGCTTCACCGGTGTTTCCTAATGTAGACGGACCGTTTCCGGCCGTTATGTTGGTTGTACAAGTCTGATTGTAAGGGGAATCAAAAATTAACAGCAATCCCACCAACTCGCCGTTGTCGGCAGATTCCCGCATTCTTGATATCGCCCATGTCGCAATCGAAACCACAGGAAGATTGGGGTCGGTGGCAGTTTTGCGGGGTCAACGTGTTATCCGGAAAGTGAACCTGCATCCAGATCAAAGGTCTGCTGCGACCTTGGCACCCGCCCTAAAAGACGTTTTGGACTGGTGTAAGCAACAAGGTCACCCTCCTGCATTGGTTTCCGTCGCGGATGGCCCCGGCTCCTTCACAGGCCTGCGAATCGGCATAACAACGGCAAAAACGCTTTGTTATGCACTTGAATTACCCCTCGTATCCGTTGACTCGCTGGCCGCCATTGCCGCAGCCGCCCTCCATGACCACCCAAGGTGCCAAAGCATATGGGCTGTTCTCAACGCCTACCGTGGACAAGTCTTTCTCGGAAAGTTTGACCGTAGCACACTCTTACCCGACGCATCCTCCCTACCCGTAAACTGGACAACGCACCCGGAATCCACCGAAATTCTCCAACACCCGGATTGGGACGAACATCTGCAAAACAAACCGCCAAATATTGAGCTCACTGGCGACAAACAGGCACTGCACGCAGGTTCACGCCCGGTGTTGTCCAGAGAATGTGATGCGATCGGCGTCGGCTTGTTGGCCTTCCGAGCCTTGGCACGCCAGCAATTTTCGGACCCAATGCAATTGGTTCCGCGATACCTCAAGCCCAGTGCAGCTGAAGAAAAAGTAAGCGATTCCTGACACATCGACCTTGCGGGCCGAAATTCAAGGCCGATCACCCCAAGGATTCCCCAATCCAAGCCCCGCTTCCCCGGTGACCCCTCAACGCTGATCAAGTGCTTTCACGAAGTCTATTTGTAAACTCTGGGAACGCAGCTCGCACGCGTGTCCAATTCGGGATCGCTTCCACGCCTTTGGGATCCGCACGAAAGATCTCCGATGCAGTTGTGATGCAGTCCGCAAATGCATCGATCGATATTTCCTCGACATGACGATCAAATGACAGGTCATTGATCACGGCATCCGCCGCGTACTGGCGAATGCAGTCCTGCGCCATCCGGCGATACGACGCACGCAAGGAGGTGAACGTCGCATCACTCAGCAGCACCCCTTGGCTGGCCAGCGTTCGATAAATCGTCGTCAGAATATCGATCGCCATTCGCATCAACCCAGCGTTCTTCTCTTCAATAGAGAAATCCTGATGCTTATGCTCATACAGCCGACATAGATCGGTTTGACAAACGCGTTTCAAGGACGTGTTGCGGTATACCTCTGCCAGGGTTCCCACTTCCAAACCCCAATCTGATGGGATCCGATTTGTTCTCGCCAAATTGCGAGTAAGCGAAAACTCCCCCGAAAGCGGGTAACGAAAGCTTCCCAGAAACCGAAGAAATTCACTGTTGGGATAAATCTTCATCAAAGCACGCAGCAACGGAGCTACTAATAACCTCACTACTCTGCCGTGCATCCGGTCAGTCGCTCGCGCGTAATACGCTTTGCAAAATTCGAAATCCAATCCCGGGTGTACCATCGGCAAGCACAACCGGGCTAACAACAAGCGGTCATAATCGACGATATCACAATCGTGTAAAACGAATGTTTCGATCCGGGGATCAGCTAATAAGTATCCAAACGCAGTCCAAACACTTCTACCTTTGCCTGGTGTCGACACCGCGATCCCGGCATCAATCAATTCGCTATACAACGACTGAATCTCGGGTCCATCGGTCCAAAGGACTTTGGCACGTTCTCCCAGCGGCGAGATCTTCTGCAGAGTCTCTTCGTAGTCCCTGACTTCGGGTGCTACGCCCAGACTGACCACGATCGAGTCAATATAATCCGCAGCCACCAATTCGTTCACAATACGCCCAAACGGTTCGGCACGCATGTCTGATGCCGTGACCGGTAACACCAGTCCTATCGGGTTTTGCTCTGTCGCGTCCCGCAGCATCTCTTCAAGCCGATTCAGCTTGCCTGTCTGCAGGTCATGAATCGTGGTGATCAAATCGTGCTGATAAAAATCAGGCATGGGATCGAAACGCCCCCAAAAGCAAAGGAAAGAATCTGTCCGTCTTCGTCTTCAGACTAGCCATGCGAACAGCCCATGAACATCGGTGCGCATTCCAATAATGCGGAACGCACCCCGCACTATGTTCACTTCCAGCCACGCAGGCCGAACGCTGCCGATACGGCAAGGACGCATTTGCATCCCGTAAATCCTGCAAGCGGAAGAAAAAAGTGCTTTCAAGCAAACTGGCATGTCTCACCGACCAGCCAAGAATCAGATGTCACCGCAGAAACCGACAGCTAAAAAAAACTTTCTAAAACGGTTTGAGGCCCAGAACGGCCAGCATACGTGAGAACAGTCCAATGCAGTGCGTCGCTGCACGCATCCAAAGCCGCCAACACGGTGACCTCGTCTCAATACGCTTTTTCATCCAAACCCCGATCGGCACGCTGCACGTGTCTCCGCTTGAGTGCAGCTGGTTCGGAATCTTGTCGCGGACATAACGACCCGCTGCTACTCCTCAGGTTCCAGCAATTCCAGTCCGAAGCTCTCACCTTTTTTTACAGCAGGAATACCGACAGCCATCCATTCCGGCTCCGGCGCATCCATCAAATAGTGATCGAAGAACTGTTGCATCCGAGTCGCAAAATCACGACGGTTGTGGTCATCCATCACCCAGTGTGGCTCACCATTGTAATTGAGCATCCAGGCAGGCCTACCAAGCCTACGAAGTGCAACGAACAGTTCGATGCCTTGATACCAAGGCACAGCACCGTCTTCATCGTTGTGAAGAATCAATAGAGGTGTGTTTACCCGATCTGCGAAAAAAAGCGGCGAGTTAGCAATGTATTTATCACGCGCCGCCCATAAATCTTCACCGATCCGACTTTGGGTCCGCTCGTATTGAAACATGCGGCTCAGCCCACTGCCCCAACGGATACCTCCATACGCGCTGGTCATGTTACTGACCGGGGCTCCGGATTCAGCACAAGCAAACATATCAGTTTGCGTTACCAAGTACGCTGTTTGATACCCTCCCCAACTATGCCCCTGCATGCCGATTCGGTCCTTATGAACGAATCCTTTTTTCACCACGTGCTCTACTCCTGGCAAAATAGCGTTCACGGCACTCGGTCCTGGCTCGCCAGTCTTGTATGGAATATCAGGGATGAATACCAAATAGCCGCGACTGACATAAAAGCTGTGGCAAATGATCGACCGTCCTGCAGCTGGGGTGTAATACCGATGCAAATTATCTGAATTGCGCTCATAAAAATAAACCATCATCGGGTACTTCTTATTCGGGTCGAAATCATCGGGTTTCAAAAGAATACCGTCGAGTTTCTGCCCATCTTTCGCACGCCAATGGACAAGCTCTGCTGTACCCCAGGAATAATCCTCTTGCTGAGGATTGATGTTGCTGACTCGACTTATCTCTCGAAATGACAAAGTACTAGTCCAAACGTCAGGACACTGCCGAAAAGTGCTGCGAGTGAAAATGACACGATCACTCTGCTTTGCCTTTTCAATCCCCGACAACCGCTCATCCAGCATGATCAAACGCCGAACCGCCGGCTTTGCATCCTTGCCCTTTTCCACTCCGCTGACACTTAAATCCAATGAGTAGTACCCACTCGCCTTTGTTTTGGTCTGAAACGCCGATAGGATCATTTTTTTGGTGGGGTCAATCGATGGCTTGCTGGAATCCAACTTCTGATACCGAAACTGAATGTTTTGATTGCGCCCCACACCAGAAGTCACGCACACAGCAGCAACTTTTCCCGTCGGGTCAAGTTTCCAAAGATCATAGCGGTCATAAATCAGAAACCCTTCGTCTTTGGCCAGCCATCCCGCACTGCCATAGGCACGCGCTAAGTTGGGCGTATCGTGCAACTCGTCTTGCAGAGGGAATCGAATTCCCCTACTGACCATCACGGCTTTTGACTTTGCACTCCGTACCGATTTAGCAAACCACTTTCGCTGCTCCGCGTCGAACCACGTCAGGTACTTACCCAAAGGTGACATCGCAGCATTCCATTTCACGCGTTCCAGCACTTTCTCGCGTGCCCCTGTATCAAGATCGATGACATACACATCCTGATAGCCCGGGTAATCCCATGACAATGTCTTACGATAGGGCAGATTTGTGTTAGCTACTGCAAACTTCGCCGTTGAACGGTAATCAATGCTAACTGACGGCACAGCACGGTTCGCCAATTGAACAACCTTGCTGCTCTTGAAAACAAACGCGGCGCGATAGCGACGTTTCCGTTCCGTTTCAGCCTGCAGCAATTGTTGCGGTTGCAATAGCGGGTCCTTCCAGTGCCAAAGATCCAACTTTGCTTTTTTGCTGGCGTCAGCATCGTCATCCGCGTTCTTGTCGACTTCATTCCCTTGCTTGCGTTCCTGCAACACATCCTTGGATATCGGTGCTGTATCAAAGTAAAGCCGCGTACCATCTTTTGCGAAACGCAAACTCGACTGGGACGCCACCCACCACTGATAGGGAATACCGTCAACGCCTTCAGTTGCAATATTTTTTGCGCCTCCACCGCGGGTGTTTGCCAATAGCAAGCTCCACGATGGCGTCTCGGCATCGTAGTCATCTTTGTTGGTGAGGAAGGCCAACTTCGACCCGTCCTCAGAGAATTGCAATCCCTTGTACTCTCCTACCCCTGTGATCACTGACGCCAGCCTGACGCCATCAAGGTGAATCAAGTGCACTCCGTCACCGTCAGACGGGTCAGCACCTTTTGTTGAGACTCCCCTCTCACTTCCACCCGCTTTTCCCTTTGCTTCAACGGACGTTGTAAATGCCAGATGCTTCCCGTTCTTCGCAAATGCGTAATCCACCACGTTTGGATACGACCACTGGACACCTGTCGCCATATTCACGAGCACCAACGGAACGCCAACTGCTTTGCGTTTTTTGTCTAGCCCACCAGTCTTTCCACTCTTCTTCGCAACATCTGAAGCAAGCTTCTTAGAGGCCGGTTCGCCTTTCGCCCGCGGCTCTTTTTCACCGCGTTCCAATGCCAGGGTTTCGCGTCTTTTCAACTTCACTGGCTTCTTTGTCTGCTGCAATCCTGACCTTGTCACTTGATAGGTCTCTGACGTCTGTTTCTGGCTCTTTAAATCAGTTGTCCCATCATTTTTTCCAACCAAGTAAGCAAGCCATGTTCCCTCTTCCTCAGCAGTGCGAAACGAAGTCACATTTTCAACGGTGTTTAGCTTTCCAGTAGACAACTCAAGGTATTGCAGCTTTGGTTTGGGGACTTCCACACCACTCTTCTTATCGCGGCGGGCCTTTTCAACCAACTCTTTCGCTGGCATTACGCGGTAGATCGCATAACGAGCGTCATAACTGAACTTGGCGCCGGTAGCGCGTGGAATGGAATACCGCTTCCCACTAGTGGCATGAAACAACTTGAGTGTCGCTTCGCCATCGATGGCTCCACTTTGTACGGTGTACATTATCCAATTCCCATCTTCAGATATGCTCTCTCGAGATACCGTGCTCCAAAGATCATAAGCGTCATGATCCAAGCGTTTCTTGGTGATGTTCTGAGCCGCAGCACCCTGAGCCAACAAAAAAACCGCACCAAGTAAAACAACACCGTTCAGGGGAAACATTTGCCACTTTTCTCGCATCATAGAACAAACTCCGATTTCCAAACCAAGCCTTGCCCCAAGGATAATCAAACAGCCTAAACATGCGATTCAAAGCAAGCCTAAACCATCATGAAACCTTGCATTTCCCGCCTTTGCCACCCCTGACGAGTCACGATGGCAACCAAGACCGTCATTCTGACTCCTCGGGCGTCTGCACTACCCGTAAAACAGCCTCCGAAACAACGAATCGTCGGGCGTCATCTCCGCTCTATCACCATCGCTCCGTCATGACTTACAGAACGTAAACTCCAAACCACAAAAAGCCATTGTCCTTGCGGGTAAATAGCACAGATTCAAACTGCATCAAGACGCAGACGAGGCCTTTCACATCGGGACTGCAACCTTTCAGGCACAGTCGTCGCTGCTCATATCCACGGAACCCAGAGCAGCGTGCAAGATCCAACCACCCCCTGATTGGAAAATCTTCTTCCAACCGTCTTTTAACAACGAATGGCTGCTTGACAAAGGGGTCCTACGCCAGGCCTGACGCCTCCTCGCACAGCTTAAAAAAGCTATCAATCAAGCCAAGTGTTCAAGAACGAAACCACTGCCTCATCGTAGGATGCAGGATCATATTGGTAGAGGTCCTCGTGGACTGCCCCTTCAAACACAAACAGTTGCTTGGGCTCAACCGCAGCCGCGTACATTTCTTTTGATTCGGCGAGCGTGGTGTGACCATCCATGTCTCCCGCCAGAACCAATAATGGACAATCCACGGCGGCAACGTAATCAACTGGACTCAACTCGTCAGCTGTGACACCTAACCTCAAGTAAACCTGACTGGTCAGACAGGGCGCAACCACGTGATGCAGCCAGCCAACTCGCATGTTTACACGATTATGCACCGCCTTAGTCACCTTTGAATAAACTGATTCCAGAACAATCGCATCGACTTCCAGCGGAGACGCGAACAGCGCTGCGGCACCTCCGAGTGACCAGCCCACGATTGCCACCCGATGCTTGGGGTTCTGTTCTTTGACGAACTTTACAGCTGCGGATACCGCGTGACGTTCACGCCACCCAAACGTGATCATCTCGCCATCTGATTCCCCATGCGATGGCAAATCGATCAACAACGTTGAATAGCCGGCCTTGCCCAACATGGCGGCACGCCCCTGCATTGAACGGCGATCCCCACGAATCGGATGTAGCAAGATGACGGTAGCGGTGGCATCAGTCGACGGAATGTGCCATCCGTTGACACTCATCCCACTATTTGTCTCCAAACTAATTGACGCTCCCGATAGTCCTACAGGAATTGTCCCCACATCCGACTTATTCGGTGCGACCAATTTCCCACCTACATACCAGCAAATGGCTGCTGCGCCCAAGGTTGAAACAACCAATGTACACAGGAATGCGTTTCGTATTCTTAGTCGCAGCATCAAACGGATTCATCCAACAAACAAACACATCTTGCGGAAAACGTTGATCACCATTCACCAACGTTGCACAGGTGAACACAAGGCAGAAACACAACAAGCTCGCAGTTACAAACACAACAGCGTCCCGGCAGCACCCGAGCACCCTATCAACCGGAGCATCGCGTACTTCTGGCAAGTCTCACCTCGATAAGATTCCGATCCCCGAGGAAGCATCATAGTCCACACTCCATCCACCTGAAACATTAGTTTCGAACGTCCCATAGCCTGCCAAAAAGTCAACCTCACTTTGACTACAGGCAGCACTTTGACTCCAACTCCTTGCCTCAGAATACAGCCCTTCCAAACGCACTCCTCCAAACCCCGTCCCTCTACTACACCGCCTAAACCATATGTTCATTCGCTGTCACCGCAAATTCAGAACCAT
>JAAHTH010001701.1_pt1 | contig 18329 bp, 21 predicted proteins | sample 6116091 | NCBI WGS metagenome assembly JAAHTH01 (sample SAMN13939990, study PRJNA603662) | sponge metagenome | isolation source: marine sponge | host: Mycale hentscheli | place: New Zealand | collected 2006 | reverse complement strand
ACAGACCCCCCCGATCCGATTGAGACGTCATAAAAGATTGCTTTTGCATATCCTCCATTTTGGGCATTTGAACCCGTAAATAGGTATTTACGGCTTGATTGTGGAAAAGTTACATTCACCTCTAAAGCGCCGGCTGTATCGAGATTCTCAACACCTGTCCCCGATGTTGTGACTGCGGTAATATTTGGCGGTGTTTCTATCGGTATATAGGTAAAAGTATAGGTTTTTCTATTGTATTGATTGTCTTTTAAAAATAAGTTTTTATGGTTCAAACTTGGTTGTGTGGAGTATCCCCCAAGAAACAAAAGCCCCAAAGAATCTCCGGTTATCGCGGTATTTGTAGACCAATTGAAAGCAAGAACAGAACCCCCCAAATAAGACACAGCATTCATGTTTTTTAAAAAGGTATGATTCAAGCTTGCTTTTGTATCCATATAAAAGAAAATGCTAAATGTTGCCGATGAATAGAAGGTTTTTTCATCATCTGTATAAGCAAATCTGATCTGATCGCTATTCAAATCATGGAATAAAAACCAAACATCATTTGTATCGTCAAGCCAAAAGCATAAACCAGAATTGGATATTGCATCATCTGTTCCTGTTCCTATACTCGTTGCTGTCGTGACTATCTCATATTTTGAGCTTGCTCTCATATCCTGTATTTGATAAAAAGCATGCGGTAATTTCAAATAATGTATCTCAGTTAATGAACCAACATAAGAAATTACAAATTGATTGTTACGAACAATCAAATTCACCGATGCGAACGCGAAATCATCGAGTTTTGATGATTCTGTGACAAGTGAAAAGTTAGCCCCTCCATCTATTGAAACATACTGAAAAAGCCTATTTTGGGCATTTGTTGCAGTGTTATAGAAGGTTTCAACCAATAAAAGAACTTGACCATTACAAGAAGCAATCTTTACACCTTTTAAAAGGTACTGTGTACCCCCCGATCCCACTTCTATAAAATAATCTACTGCATTTGATGAAATCAAATTAAATGTATCCCCGCGATCGGTTGAACGGTACATTTTGAATGTAAGCTCACCCGATTTTTCAAAAGGAATTGCCATCAATACGGATCCGTCGTCCAATTTGCATAAACTTGGATAGGTCCCTTGCGTAACCAAAGAAAGGCCGGCTGTTGTGTAACTAAATACGATTGTGCTTGTTACATTCCCGTCTTTATCGCGCTTATATGCTTTTATACTTCTGGTGCCAGCAACGGAAAGGTCTTGATATTGGCAAGCCGTCAAAAGTGTTCCGTCTTCAAATGATAAAGTGCTAGGATAAAGACCGATATCGCCGGTCATGGCGCCCGTTTTGTATGTTAATGTTTCCATGTATCGAATAGAAGAAGAAGCATCATTTCCGTATTCTATGGAGCTTGAATCGGTATTGTTTTTTATGCTGAACTTTGCTGATCTGTTTATACCGGCTTCTCTTGTTATGACCTGATAATCGGCACTTGAAGAAGGGCTTCCCGTTCCTTTCATGGTCATTTTGCTAGGTACAGCGGGTACAGGGGAAGAGCAAAAGTATTCCTGTTCTGTGAATGTGCTTTGTGCCGTCCATACATTATCTTTTGTTAGCTTATAGGGGATAAGAAAGCCCCTCAAATCGGCTTTTGTTATTTGTGTTGCCATCAATACACCCCTATTGATCTTGTTCGTTGTAGTCGAGAAAGAGCACCGTTTCTTTTGATGCTCACTTTTGAATAATTATCAAAATGTTTAAAAGGTGTTCTCACTATAACCTCTTGTGCCTTGTTTCCGCCCCGCTTGATGCCCCTTAAACCGGCTTCTCCTCCGATTTCTCTCATTGTGGACCGATCCAATATTCCCTCTCCTTTAAGGGCGGTTATGACTTGTGTATCCGGCCCTTTGTTTATCATGCCCCCCATGTGAAATTCTGGTGGGGGTGTACTCAAAACAACACCGGCTTGAACGGCACCAAGGGCACCCGCCGCCCCCATCAAAATAGGGTTCGGGAATGCTTCCGTTACATTCTTTGCCGTTGACATCGCGATTTCAGCTATTGCAACCCCTTGTGAAATCCTGTATTGAAGAAGGGCGGCTTCTTTATCTTTTTCCGATAGATTCGAAATTAATTGACTTGAACTTTTTGCAAGGGATACAACAACAGAAGAAATTGCATTTGCTTCCGTCACAGTCTGTAACATGAGTTTTTTTGTTAACTTCTCCTTTTGATCGGCAAATTGTTCTTCTAAAAGGTTCCTTTTTTCTTGCAACTGGTTCAATTGAATGTGCTGTTGTTCGATAACTTCATTTGCTTCAATTTCTTGTTCTCTATCTTTGGATAAAGATTTTATTCTATCCATTTCCGATCTGATCGCTTCTTCTCTTTGTGTAATCAAATCTTTTTGCAACTGCAATTGTTCTTGTAGCTTCTTTTTTTCATCATCCATTAAGCCGATAGAGGTTTGCCTATTTTCAAGCTCTAAAGAAAGATTGCTTTGCAATGCTTGCTCTTTGCTTGCTGAAATTTCATCATCTATTGATTTGATTTTCCTCTTTTCTTCCCGTATTATTCGTAAGTTTTCCCGTTCTTGTTTATCCCTTTTTCTTTGTTGTTCTTCTCTTTGTTCTCTTTTCTTCTCTTCCTTCTCTTCATTTTCTCTAAATTCAATCTTTTTCATTTCAAGCTTGAAAAGCCGATCGGCGGCTTCATTCGCCAAATTAAGCGATTCTTTTCTTTTTGCTCTAACTTCTTCTTCTTTGTCTTTTATTTGTTCTTGTATTCTTGATTGATTATCAAGCAAGTTTTGATACTCTTTTGTGTTTTTGTTGACAATAAAAGCCCCTTTTGAAACTTTTTTTGTTGCCTTCTCTTGTTCAATTAACAAGTCTATTGACTTTTTATATTGAGACTCTTGTTTTTGTAGGGTTACAATCTCTTGCAATAGGGCAGTGTCGATTTTATCGGCATCTTCAAGCATTTTATCCCTTAAATCACCGGCTTTTTTCTCTACTTGCAATTGTTGCAATTCGAATTCAGAAAGTGCACCGGTCATAATAGAAAAATCTATTGCAGCCTGATTTGCTGCGCTTGAATGCGCTTTCAAAGAATCCGCAGCGTCATCCGCTGCCTTTCTTTGTCTTATCAATTCTTCATTTGTTTCCTTCAATACGGAATCTAATTCCTCTTGTCTCTCTTTTGTTTTTGTTGCGTTATGATTCCAAAGGGCATAAGCAGCCGCCCCAGCGGCTAATGACGCGACTATACCGATCAAAATGGGGTTTCCTGTTGCTAACATGGAAGAGAAGCCCCTGAAACCATGTGCGGCCGTCTCAGCTTGCATTGCAAAAGCTCCCAATTCAGGATTAATATCCCCAACTACTTCCGACATAGACGACAAAGAACGCCCTAATTCTCTTGTTTGTCTTCTCATTCCAGAAATACCACCAGCAGCTTTTTTTGCTGCAACTTGTATTTTTTGCATTGATTGTGTTTGTTGTTTTGCTGCAACTTTTGCAGCCTTGTTTGCAGCCCTAAATTCTTTCTCTAAAGAATTAACCATTTTGCGGGCTTCTTTTGCCGATATACCCGACATGTTCTTAAGGTTCTTTAAAAGATCCTTGAGATCGGCCTTCATTTCAATAAGAATTTCTTTTCTTTCAGTAGGCATATCAAACCCCTATTCTTTTAAAACTTTGACGGCTTCATCGGCAAAAGTCTTAATCATTTTATTTGTTGCCCTTCTCATCGGCTTATGAAGCAATTCAGATGCTATTTTCCTGTTGTAGGGTATATCTATCGGGGTTCTTGCCCCGACTCTTATCGCCCATGCGTAATCTGCATCATTTCCAACTCTACCAGAAATAGAGAAGTCACTATTGATAACCACTTCAGAATATACTCTTTTCCTACTGTTCTGTGTGTTTTTGTGGTCAATTCTACCGTTTCTTTTCCGTCTTATCGGCCAATCTTCACGCGCATCATTTTCAATACGTTCAACAAGATCAAATAACTCTCTTTTTGTGTTTGGAAGAAGTTTTTGTATAACGTTTTGAAATTCATTCCCCAAATTGTTAGGTAAAATAATTGTAGTGTTACCAGTTTTTATTGTTAATTTTCTTGGCATGAACAACCCCCCGATTATACCGTTCTTTTCTCTTTGTTCTGTCTTTTCCTGTTTCTTTGCTTAAAATGTATTCCGCTATCAATATTTCTTTTGTTTCCTTATCTTGTTGATTGAACCAATTCGGATCTTTTCCCCATCTTATCGAAATCCTTAATGCTAAGAGTTCATATCGTCCGAATTGGTTGAAGGAAAAAAATCCTTTTTATCTTCAACCCCCTGATCCGTTGGGAGTTGAGAAGCCATATCGAACAACAAAGAAGAACCTACAGAATATACTTCTGAACCAGCCACATTCATTGACATAAGCCGATCTAAACAAGTGTATCCGTATTGAAGGGGTGTTTCTTTCATGGGTTTGTATTTTGGCAAAATGGAAAGCTTATCCAAATATAAGCCGATTGCACCAGCACAAAGCCTTGCATTTTTTACATTGCTTTCAGAAGAAGACCATTCTATAACAAATTCAAAACATGTTGCGATAGAAGCGGGTTTCTTTACAGCAAAAGACTTTTTGCTTAGTGTTATCTCTTTGATTTCTTTATTCATTTTTTATTGTTCCTGTTTGTTTTGTTGTTTACAATTCTGCGTAAGTTACGCCATTATAGCAAGTGAACGATATAGAAAACGCACTTGGATCGCCTTCTGCAAAGGATACTGTACATATACATTTGCTCAATGTTGCGGAATGATCTAATGTTTCAAGGCTTGTTGCTTCAACCTTGTAAACAATATCGATGCAATAATGCTCAATAAAGGGAACACCCGATCCGGTCGAAACATTTGAATTGTAATGACCTGTTTTATTTATAAAATCAAGTATTGAACCAGCTTCAGAATTATCGGTAAACTGTCGCATGTAGGCATTGAAAGAACCTGTAATTGGTTGCTCGTCACCCTTCCGAACTGTTGAAATGGTGCCTCTATCGCGAATTACTGTTTGATCTTCCTTTGCAACATCAAAAGTGAAGTTACCTTCCTCATAGCTTATTTCAAGTTCTACGGGTGTACCTGTACCGTCTTTCAGTGTTAAAACGCCATCTCTGCGTACTTTTGGGATTGTTGAGTAAGCCATTTTAGCTCCTTATAGTGAATGATAGATAATAAAGTTAATTGTATGTATCATGTATTCTGTTGAATCTGTTGCGCTTCTATTTGCACTGTCAAACCTTATTTGTATACCCTGTTGAATACTTTGATATGATTGCAATACTTGAGAAGTTACCTGTTTTTCAGCAAGTAAAGCATTTTTGTAATCAAGAGGATATGCGTCATGCGGTCTTAATCTATACGCAAACTTGATCTGTATACTTGATTCTATATAGATGACCCCGCGCTGTCTTTCTGGCATTTGTCGAGAATTTGGCAAACCAACAACATACCCTTTATGAGCAAGTGTATTTTGTATACGTCCAAAATAATCCGGTAAGGTCGGAGCTTCTTTAAAGCCCGACAAAAGCGATATTTGCTCCGATATTGCCGTTTGTATATCATCATAACCAAGACCCATTTAATACCTCTTGAAAGGATAGTATCGGCCGCTTCTATTGAGATATATAACCGGCTGTGCAGCCGTTCTTTTGTTCGGATCATCCGGTGTTAATTGGTGGCTTTCATCATATACAAAGTTAAGTGAATCAAATTCAAATGTAAATAATCTATGATGTTCCTGTGCAAGGTCCAAAAAACGTCCATTGGATTGCCCTAGGGACGAATGAAAGTCTCTAAAAATCAAGTAGAGTGTCAAATGTTTATGAGATTCTGCAAAACTTTCTGGTGACATGACAAGGTATTCAAACCCCTTACCCTGATTTCTTATCTTTCTCAATATCGTATACCATGATTCATCGATGTAGTTTTGATAACTTGTCAGGGTAGAAGGTCTTAAAGACTCAAGATCTGCATAAACAGCCGTTAAATCTATATCTGAAATGACAGGGTATAGCTTTCTTTTGACCAAAGAAGCCATTCTTCTAAAAATGTATTCAGTACCCGATATAATCGGCTTGAACTCTTGCACATACCCTTCTCCAAGCCCCTTTGTTATGGGGAGCTGTGAAGGGGAATGTGTATATGCGATAGTCCCCGACAAATCGACATTTGCAGAAACATCATCAAGTATTTTATCACCATTAGGATCGTACAGGGTATATTTTGCGCTTGTTGGAACTATCTGCGCATTATTCCTGTATATCTTGATAGATGTTACTTGTGATTTGTTTCTTTCAAGTAATTCAACCGTTCGTATTCTTGCTGAATAGGGGGTATCACTCATTTTTTAACCATATACCAAAACAGACCATTCGGATCCATCGCAAACAATCACACAATATTTATTTGTGGTCAATACCTGATGTGTTGTTGTTGAGTCTCTAACATGAATATCATTTGCACCATTTGATCGGATCCAAAATGAAGCCCCGTCTTTTTTGGCTGGTAGATACAAATCAAGAGCAACACCCGAAGCATTTGTAAGAATTTGTATTTGTGAGCTTGAATATGTTAATGTTGTCACATTTTCCATTGCTGCGATATTTACCCCCCCTTTGTTCACTATGTGACGGGGAATATTAAATTCTGCTTTGTCTGTATATTTACCCATGATTTCTCCTTTCTTGACGTTCTATCCGTTCAATAACTTCTTTTCTTGCTTCTTCTTGTGTAATTTTGTTTCCCGTTGCTTCTCTGTATCGTTTTGCTGTTCTTGCTATTGCTTCTTGCTTGCTTACTTTACTCATAAACCAAATACCCTTTTTTCTCAAGTTCTTTAAGTGCCGTCTTTACGTTCTTGTCGAACTCTTGATGTTTTTTTAGTCTTACAGCATGCTCGGGTATATGCTGATCTTTTATGTATTTGTCGATACTTCTTCTGTTATCTATTAATAACATTCTTATAAAATGCTTATGTGGTATGCTGAGGACCTGATTTTTCATCAAATCAATTCTAAATTGATTGAAGCCTTCCCTATCATAATCTTTTACAATTGCACTTCCTACCGATTCCAGTATCTCGAATCTATCGGTGTAATATGTTCCATTTTTAGCGGGGTATGTTACCAAATAATCGAACTTTTCAGGGTCTAATATAGTAAGACCTTCATTTTGATACTTTGCTTTTGCTACAGAATCATCGTGAAAGCTCCCATTTGATCGAACTTCATTAACACCAGCAACACACCTTAAAGGGGTAAAGATAGGCAAAAACAGATGCTTTGTAACCTCTTTTGATTTGCCTTCTTTGTATACCGTCTTTTGTTTAAATGTTACAAGCTCCCAATTTTTGGGGTGGTGCATCCAGAGAAACCGAGAATTCGCCCGTATATTCAGCCGATCTGACTTTTCCCTTTCTCTCATCCATGGTTGACTTAACTTGTTTAAATTCATTTTCTTCTTTTCCTGTTTTAATGAAGAGTGAACAGGGGCTAATAAACAGGAACAAAACTAGCCCCTATTCACAAAACCGCCGATATTATGTTGTTGATAAAAGCTTTAGGCCTTTCTCGTCTTGTATGATAGATATTCCCAAATAACAATGACCAATAACATTGGTCAATGCCGACATACCGGTCCTTTCAAGTTCAACAAGAACTTTACCTTCTTGCAAGAAATCAACAGCATTAGGAAGACTCATCGGGATCCCATCGGCATAACCTAAAGCCCCTCTTGAGACCATAAAAGATTCATAAGCACCTGAATCGGTATTACAGAAAGAAGAACGGTAAAGGTCAACCCCAAAGAGTTTTCCCACATATCCGCGCCCTTTCGCTTCTAACATATCCGCTGTCGCTTGCATCATACTTACAGCATTTGAGGTTTCATTTCTCAAGCTGTCCTGAAGTTCAGTTAGTGCTTTTGGGTGTAAAACGGCGGCATATTCGGGATCCGCACCCCTAAAGGAATCCGCTTGCTCAAGTGCAAATATGCCGTTAAACAGTACGTCAACCGACATTTCATCTGAAGAATTTCCTTTTGAAGTAGTGAAAGAAGAAGCGGCATCCGCTGTAAGATCTGCAAATCTTGCTTCATAAGAATTAGCCATATCTGCAGCTAATACAAAGGGATTCAAATCTTGATCGCCATATCCGACCATTGAAGCCATATCCGAAATTTTGTATATTAAGTATTGTCTTGCAACTTGTACTGTAGCTGTTTCAACAGTTACATTTGTTGAAGATGCTGATTTATCAGCATCTTCTGTTGCAGAAGCAAAAAGGTTTCTTCCTCCTAATCCGTACTTACGAACCCTTATTGTATCGGCTCCAAGGCCGTTTACAGAACCCACATAGTTAATATACGGGCTGTTTCGAAGGTTTGAAGTATCCGACAATAAAAGATTAATTTCTCTTGTTATCATATCGGATAGTCTGAAATTTGATGTTGGGGGAGTGAGTATAGAATTGGTAATATTCGCCATTTTAAAAAGCCCTATTTTTTAGATTGTCGTGTGTAGATGGGCTTACAGCTTTTTCCGTCGCGAACGTACCCGATATATTCATCATTCTTTATACCACAAAAACTTTATCAAATCACACATATTTTGATATACTGCATTTTCACAGTGCAACGTTGATACCAATATATTGATTCTTACCCTCTCACTTCAAATATAAGGGCCTTCAAAATGTTTCATGGTGTAAAGACAGGGCTTATGTTTTTTCAGGGGGCTTCATGGCGAAATTTGGGCCTTCTTTGTTTTTCCGATCTGGAGCTAAAATTTTTTACCTAGCAAATCAATCAAGAAAACAAAAAGGCCCCTTTTCAGGGGCCTTGTGTATTTGCTGGGGTAGTGTCTATTCATCAAATATGTATGCTGTTGCCTTGCTTGCTTCCCTTGCTGCCTTGTTTATCCATTCAGGATACTCCCCCAGTTTTGAAGACCACCCTTTGAGATATGACGCGCTATTTGAAAATGTATCTGATGTTTCATTCATTAAGCCCAATTTAGACATACTGAAAACAGCTGTGAGTTCTGCAACTAATTCTTCATAGCTGTATTTGTGAGAGCCGAAATAATTATATTCTATAACACCGTCACGATTCAATCTTGTTTTGTGTCCAGTGCTGTGTGCTACTTCATGGAATACAGTGCTTTGAAAATGCAATGCTGTTTTGAATTGGGCCTTATTTGGAACTTTTATATAGTCCTTTTTGGGAGAGTAGAAAGCGCGATTCCCTCCAAATTGAAGAGATAGGTTTTCTCTTTTCAAATAATCTTGAATGGTGCTCTCCAAATCTTCAACTGTAGATTTTTCAACCGGATCCATATCGGGCAAGCCCTCACACTGTTGAAAATTGAATACAGTGAAAATTCTAAATGTGAATATGGTTTTTTCCTGTTTTGTTCCGTCGCTCTGTACCTCTTCAATTTTGCGGGGTTTCCATAAAATAACCTTGCTGCCTTTTTGGTCTTTACGTACATAACCCCCTAAATCTTTTATATTCTTGAATGTTCCCCATCTTGAATCGGTGAAACCCTTCTTTAAAGATTCACACCAAAGAGATATTGTATTTATCCCCTTGTATACGGTTTTTGTTTGGGGGTTGTTGGGAAGACCGCCCCCCCCTACATTTTTCCAACATTTCACCCATGAGCCAGCCCCGTTTTGGATCTGCTGCAATAAAAGATCTGTTATATTTTGATAGAATCCATCTAAGACTTCTTTTCTGGTTTGTTTTGGTGCTGTGCTCTTTCTGTATGATTTTCTTCTTCTTTTGTATGACATGCGTTTTTTCCTGTTGTTGAATCTTTACGACTTGCAAAGATAATCTATTATACACCTGTTCTTTTCAGGTCGTCAAGTGGGATAGTTAATTTATTTTATATACAGGGCTGAAAATTCGTCATATTTGAACAAAGTGTATTTTCACTGTGCAACGTCAATGTGAATATAATGATTCTTGCCCCCTCACTTCAAATGTAAGGGCCTTCAAAATGTTTCATGGTGTAAAGACAGGGCTTATGTTTTTTCAGGGGGCTTCATGGCGAAATTTGGGCCTTCTTTGTTTTTCCGATCTGGAGCTAAAATTTTTTACCTAGCAAATCAATCAAGAAAACAAAAAGGCCCCTTTTCAGGGGCCTTGTATCTTTCATGGGGGTTGTTATTACTTCTTGGTTCTTCTTCTTGCTCTAATCGCTTTTGCCTCTACCTTGAAAGGCTTTAAGTCCTTTGCTGTATGTTTTACAATAAACTTTGCTACAGTTTCCTTTTTGTCTCCCAATTCTTGAGATAGCCAAGAATCAAGATCCATATCTCCCCGTCTTCTGTTACATTTCAGGCAACATGTAATCAGGTTGCCTTCATGATTCCCCCCCCCTTTTGAAGCCGGTAGAAGATGGTCAAGAGATAGAGGTTCTTTGGAGCTTTCCACAGTAGCGCCACAATAAGCACAACACATACCATCTCGAAGATAGATGGCTAATCTTTTCTCTGGTCTAATCCACTTTGAACCATGATTCTTTTTGTTGTCTCTTTTCTTACCTGTCATTTTTGCTTTTGGCATTTTGTTTTTCCTGTTGTTGAATCTTTACGACTTGCAAAGATAATCTATTATACACCTGTTCTTTTCAAGGTGTCAAGCGGGGTTTTTTATTTATTTTATATATAGGGCTAAAAACCTACTTGTAGACACATAGAAGGCAGATAAAAAAAACCCCGTCAATCGGGGTTTTTTGGAGAATAAGAAACAATCAGTATGTTTTATACATTTTTTTCATGTGCTTGTTTTGTATACTTATAGATAGCTTCTCCGCATGAATATGTATTTGGGCCTATCTTCTTACATTCCACCATAGATTTGTAACTTCTCTTATATTTTGAAAAAATCTTATTTCCAAACTGATATAAAACAGTGAAATGATTATTCAATTTTTTGTTTTCCACAAGGTCTTTTGTAACTTGAAAATAAAATTCTTTGTCGTGTGTATACATTTTGTTTTTCCTGTTGTTGAATCTTTACGGCTTGCAAAGATAATCTATTATACACCTGTTCTTTTCAGGTCGTCAAGTGAGATAGTTAATTTATTTTATATATAGGGCTGAAAACCTACTTCTAGACCCATAGAAGGCAGATAAAAAAAGGGGCCTATTCAGGCCCCTTAAAAACACAGTTCAGATTTTTAAACTAGGTAATCAACAACGATTGAATCGGAAGCATCTACAGAAGCACCAAATGTAATTCTGCAAACACCGCCACTTCCGCCGGATGCGCTTACATTGAATTCATCATTATCGGCGGCTGTATCACCCATAGCAGTCATGTTTCTAAGATACAAACCATTCTTGTAAACCTTCACATAATTTACAAGGGTACTAGGTACAGTTACAGAAAGGTCAACTGTTGAAACGGCTGAACCGTTAAACCCTTCCATTTTTGGAGTCAAACCCCATTTTGCGGCTGTGACGGCTGAATCTTGGATTTTTGCTGTGCTTACAGAAGTAGAAGCGAGAGCGGAAGATCCGACAGCACCGGCACTTATTTTGCTTGCTGTAACGGCTGAGCTTGCTAAAGCATTAGCATCAACAACACCAGCAGAAAGCATTGCACTTGCATTAATAGCATTATCGGCAATTGCGGTATTTGTTACGCTATCCGCTGCAAGTTTTTGAGCTGTGACGGAAGCATCTTGAAGGGCTGCAGTTGCGATACATGCGGTACCAAACTTCGCAGCCGTCAAAAGTCCATCATTCAGTTTTGCTGTTGTAATAGCTGAATCGGGTATTTTGCTGGTTATACATGCGTTTGCAGCAAGTTCATCTGAACCGATCGCCCCGTTAATAACTTGAGAAGCCCCCACACTATCGGAAGCTAATTTTGCTTGTGATATGCTTGAATCGGCAATTTCAGTTGTACCTATCGCATTTGCTGCAATCTTACTTTGTGTGACGGCATCATCATTTATTTTAGCTGTCACAACGCCTGAATCGGCGATTGTTACGGCGTCGCCTGTTTTATTTAGACCACCCGAAAAAGAAAGGGGTGAAGAACCACTTCCAGCAAATTGAGTGAAAGAAATCGTTGTTGTTCCCAATGTGACGGCATCATTTGTACATACATATGCCTTATCTGCATTTGTGCCCTTAATTACAAAGAAAGCAGCCGCTGGAAAGTCAGCATTTGCGTCCATATCGTCTGATCTTGACGCAGCCGATCCGGATCCACCATAAAGATAAATTCCATTCTCCGATCCACTTGACTGACTTAAACATGCGAATCTATCACCATTTGATAGGCTTTCACCATCAACAGAAGCCGGAAGATTTGATAAGTCAATATTAGATGAAACAGCGACGACAACAGCCTTTTTAAAATGTGCACCTTGTGAAAGGTTATCCGCATAAGTTTTTGAGACAGCATCATTTGCATTAGTTGGAGTAGTAACAACCCTTAATGTTCCACCGGAAAAGTCGTATGAATCGGTTAAGTCGAGCTTACTTGCATTAACCGCATTCGCCCCGAGTTTCGCCGTTGTAATGGCTGAATCGGCGATTTGTGAAGTACCAACCGCAGCCGATCCGATCTTGTTTTGTGTTACGGATCCACTTGCAAGTTTTGCTTCTGTTACGGACAAGGCCCCCAATTGTGCTGTTCCCACAGCTGAATCAGCAATTTTATCCGCTGTAACACAATCACTTTGAAGTGCTGCAGTTGCAATTGCATTTGAAGCAATAAGAGAAGATGTAATTGCAGCACTTGCAATTGCAGAAGTGCCGATTGCACCGGATGACATTTTTGCAGATGTAATTGCTGAATCTGCAATCTTTGCGCTTGAAATGGCTGAATCGGCAATTTTAGCTTGTAGTATTTGACTATCACCGATCTGATATGATCTAATTTGAACAGAACCCATGTTTTTCTTTACCTATAAAAAAGATTTAATATGTTCCTGTTGCTTAAGTGAATAGCATACTTTTAAAGATAGAGAAAGAAGAAATTACAATTCTTCTAATACCAAAGAAACATCTTTTGTTCCCGCCGATTGTAGCGACACATAAAAGGTATTGTTTCTCGAAGAACCGCGCCCGATCCGGTGATAATACAGATTTCCAGATGGAACAAATACACTATTTGTTATGCTCCCCGCGTCCCCTTCTGCAACCTCAGTGTTAACATAGATTGCATGATTGTGGCATCCAATCTGTATTCTGCCCACTTGAGAAGGTACAATTACCTTACTGTAATCACCCGTCACAGAAATTGTTTTTGTTTTGGGGAATACTGTTTCTGTTCTAAAATCATAAGTTGCCATGTTAATATCCTCACTTGCTTATATATTCAATGTTTAAAAAGTCCCCATTTTGTGGGGTGAAATTGGTTGAAAAAGTTTGGTCTGTTAACTCTGTGAAATGCTCACCCTGTACCTGTCTTACACCATTATAGTAAACCCTTAAGGAATTTGTTTCAAAGTTTCCTGAAACAGTGAATTCAGTTCTTGATCCGTTAACTTGAGAAGTGATATTTTCTTTTGTCATATCACCCCCGCCGACGTTTTGAATATATACAAAGGGCATTTCATTATCTTCTTTTGTTCTTTGCTAACCATGCGTTTTTTATGGCTTCCCTGTTTTGTCTGTAGAAATCAGAATCTTTAATTCCTCTTTGGATAATGTTTTGATTTTCAGGGGGTTTCACAACACTTTTATTGTGGCTAGTGTATACCGGCCTATTCTCTGATACTTGCTGTTGTTCTGGCTGTTGTATATCTTGCTCTTCTTTGCTATCGGTGGGTTGTTCAGGCTGTTTCCCTTTCACAACCCCGATAAGATGGGGACGCAACAAAATCGGCGCCTTCTCTGGTGTTTGTAAGTGATTGCTTATCCATTGGTCTAATGATACCTTTTCACCGTCACTTTTTCCTTTCATGCTTTTTTCATAGCTGTATTCTATTGCTTCAATTATTTCTGGTTCTGTTATTCCATACCTTGAAACAGCTTGATACCTGTTAAATCTTGTTTCAGATACATTAAGCTTTGTTTTGTATTCTTCTATTTGTGCGCTTAATATATCGATTGAAGCGGCCCTGTCTTGTATATCTGATAAACTTGTTTCTAATTGATTTGCTCGGTTTTCAGCTTCTTTTGCTTTGCTTGCTACTCTAGAAACACGTTCTTTCACTATATTCTCTACTTGCGACTTGAGAATATATATCTTTCCTTCATGCGTTATTTCACTCATTTTTTCTCCCTGTTTTTAATAGATTATTGATATTCTGCTCTTTCTCGACGTATTCGATTTAATTCGTTCTTTGCTTCAAGTTCATCAAGATCCGGATTCAACAACATTATCGCGTCAACCGGCGATATAAGCCCAGCATTAAGCTTTTGTATTACATCCTCTCTTATTGCTTTCATCTCTTCCGGTGATAATCTCAGTTGCTGATATTGTACCCTGTAACCCATTTCCGGAAAATTGTTACCCAGAAAAATATTTGCAATCATTGCACACTTTGAAAGAAGAGATTCATCCAACCTACGAAACAAAGGGGCATACTTTCTTTGTGCCTCCCTTTGTCCTTCCCTACTTATGGAAAGTGCGTACCCAGAGCGAGGATCGCCACTTTGACGCAACACCTCAGAAGAAATCCCAGCAGCCGTCGCAACCCTATATTCATATTTGGCAACACTTTCCAATAGCTTTTCTGGATCGGCGGAAGGTTCAAAAGTGCCAATCAAGGGCTGTGTGTTGATATCTGGATCCGGTGTAAACACAAGTATTGAGCTAGGATCGGTTGATATTGCAGCACGACGGGAAACCAAATCTTGATCCAATTGATTCTGACCCGCCAAATGAAGGCCTGCAACGTACTTTTGACTCCAACATGAATCCCTTACTAAATGCAAGTAGAAACTAAAAAGTACGGCAGAATTTAAACTACCAAAAAGTAATTGGCTTGAATCGTATGTATTCCACATTTCACCGGTCTTTTCTGCCCTGTATATCTGTATAGGCAAGAACGGAATTCCTTCTTTGCTTCTGTATGGATACATATTACCGATTTGTGCGGATATACCCAAATACTTTTCTGTTACGTCTTCTGTTAATGTTCCATCTGTTGAAACCTCAAAGAGCGCAAAATGTGGGTTTGATTCATCGCGTATATCGAAAGAATCAACAACCCATTTATACTCATCGCTCTCTTTGTCGTGTCTCAATCGGTATTCCCTATACAATACCGGTTCATCGGGTGAATCGGGGTGAACCTCACAATACACAAAATCAGGGGTTACAAGCCTGAATTGCAAACCTTTCTTCTTTGTGGGTTGATTCGGTTTTCCCCCGATCACGTCGATTCTAACAATAACTTCTCTTAATGCAATAGCAAATTGTTGGACTCTTTGCATTAAAGAAAACAATCCCGATTGCATCAAATAACCGTCACGAGATATTAACTGTTCAATGTTTTCTTTGTGGGTTATTGTGGGTTGTTCGTGGTATAACATAGCAAGCTGTCTTGATACTTGTTCCATTGCATTTGATGACATATCTGCAACACCCCATGCCGCGCGCCGTTCAGATGGCAAATGTTGATGAAGGGCATCTTCAAGATCTTGTTCCCATATACCGGTCATTAACCTTCTTCTTAATGCTGTATGTTCCCACCTGTTTTGTGTTATTTGGTCCGGTGCGGCGGGCTTATTGGGGTAGTTAATTGTTTTCATATTATTTCAATCCTTGAAAAGCCGGTGTTAACTTTGTAATCAATAATCGGCATTACAGCATATCTGAGAGCATCTATGCAGTGTCCAAACTTATCTCTTGATCTGTTGTATTGTTCCCTTTTCATGGTCCAATTCTTAATTGATTTTATAGTCTTAATGCATCGGGGCGATATTTGAAAATGCTTTCTCGACATAACCGCATGTATCATTGAAGCAGAAAAATACACACTGTGTCGCTTCTTTACGGCTCTATGTATTCTAAAAGGCAACCCTTTGTGCGGTAAGTTCAAAACACTTTCAAACCCCCGTATAAGGGCAAGATTTGACATCTTATATCCTGACCTACCATTATGATCGGTATCACCTGTAAACCGACATTGCATCGGTGTTATGTGGTTCCTGTTCAACATGTTCAAGATACCTTGCGCATGTACTTCCGGTGTTGCTTTTCCGCTTACATATTCATCAAGAACATAGATTCTTGGCTGTTTTGGGTCCTTCATATCTATGCAAGTTAACAAAGCAACCTGACTGTTTGGTAAGCTCCCATGGTCTATTCCAATAGAAAACTTGTATTCTCCCCCGCCTAATACGGGACTATCTGAAATCATAGAATCTTCAAATGTATCAAAGATTATTCCAATTGGGGCGACGGAAAAAGAACCATTTATCCGCGCTTCTCTATCTATGGGAAGAAAGGCATCTGTTATTGATTTGATTTGTTCTCTTGATAACAAAGGAGAAAGCCCGATCGGAGTAGTATCTTCTATTGTTAACTTTGCCCTGTTGCATGATATTTGATTGTTGTTTACCATATCTTCAATGTATGAAACATCAACCCCACCAACTGGAGTCATGCTGATCGCTAATGTTCCGCGATTACCGCCCCTTCCGCCTCGTAACGTTCTTGCTAAAAGCTCGTTAAAAACGTCCCATGATACAGGCTCATCGATACAGACAAGTGAACACGAACCGGATGCAAGACCTAATTTTTGATTACAGGTTTTTACCCGTATAATCGAACCATTTTTGAAGCGGACCACTGGCGCAAGGCCTCTGAAGCCCCTACCCCTGATAAACTCACAATCATCCTCTAGACTTTCTTTTGGAATCATATCAAAAAGTTTTTGTTGTATCGTTCTTGATTGTTCATGAGAATATGTAATAAGCCAACATTCAACAGGGGGGGGATCGGTGTTTAAAGTAGGATGCCGGCCCAAACAATGTGCAACAAGCAAATAAGCCGTTGCAGCCGTCTTCCCTGTTTGGTTTCCTCCAAGAAGAAGCTTAATCGGGTTTGAGTCATCAATAAATTCTTTCTGTGGTTTTGTTGGGACAAAGTAAGCAAAAGGATCCCGATCGGCTCGGTTTTTTAGAATAGAAATCTTTTTTGCCATACCACAAATCGACATGTTAATTCCTTCTCCAAAAGATTTCTATACACTCCTTCTTCTCATCTGGATTGTCTTTCTTTGCGCATTTTTCGAGTATCTGGATTTTATTTGAGATGTTAGATATTTGCTCACACTGCGATCCGGCTGTTTTTGAATCTATACCTCTTGAGAATTGAAGGCAAGACAACTCACGACAAAGCAAAGAACCTTGCTCCTTTATGTATTCAGGGGCACAAATGGGAAGAGTCAAATCAAAGTTTGTTAGCTGTTTTATTGTTTCCTGTTGTTGTGTCGCTATTTGTTCAACTGGTTTGTTTTCCTCTTTTGGTGGTTTTGTCAAAAGGAAAACAGAACCACCCCCAACAAGAACACCGATCACTGCAGCAAGAATTAAGTCTATCATTTTTTCCCCTTGTGTATAGATACAACATTAGGAGATCTGAAAACATTTAATTCAGATTCTAATCTTTGTCTCATGATAGGGGGTAAAGAGAGAATCATTGATGATATCTCATACAATAAAGCATCATCTGTTGCTGATTCGGTTATATCGATATCTTCAGATTCAACTTGTCTTAACTGCATAACGGCACTAATTTGTTGACGTTGTAAACTTGCATAAGCTTGAAAAGAACCCATTGCAAGGGCCTTCTCTGATGCCTTTTTCAATTCTGAAATTTGGTCCTTAAATATTTGTTTTGGGTCTGTAGATACGGGCTTTTGTTGTTGCATCTGTTTTTCGATATGGTTGTATCTAGTGTAGTTATGCCTTCTCTCAAGAATCCATGCGGAAGCCTTCCAATCATCCTTTGAACTGCTTATAATGTTATTGAGATGATACACAGCCCCCTTTGCTTCTGCTTGCTCATGCTTGCTTACCAAGTCACCAAACTTCTTTTCTTTTCCTTCCTCCCTTTCCTCAACCAAGAATAAAAGGCCGATGGGGATATACCTGCGTATTTTGCACACATATCATATGTTAAACCAAGCTCTATACCAGAGCAAATTTTTTTGATTCTATCACTTGTTAATAGGCTTCTTCTACCCATGAAAGCCCCTATCTTTTATCGTTATCATCCTGTTTCCTTTGTAGTAAATCCCCTTTTCACGCGCTGAAAAGGCTGTTTTTTCTGAAAAAAATTATACGTAACTAAAAAAAGGTGCGGTGCGCAG
>JAAHTH010001700.1_pt1 | contig 18336 bp, 25 predicted proteins | sample 6116091 | NCBI WGS metagenome assembly JAAHTH01 (sample SAMN13939990, study PRJNA603662) | sponge metagenome | isolation source: marine sponge | host: Mycale hentscheli | place: New Zealand | collected 2006 | reverse complement strand
GAGAGAGAAAGAGGTAAGCATAATACAAAAACTAACAATAAGGATACATATGGAAGAAGTAGAAATAGAAATAGAACTCAGGGACAAGACGTTCTTGATTGATGCCGATGTTGATTGGCACCTAATGGAGTGCGAGTGCAGTTCCGAATGCGGTAACCAATGGGTTACTGAAACCTGGAAGGAAGTTCGCATCGAGCACATACAAATTATGCGGGTCAGTTACTTGACGGACTCCGATGAATACAAAGAAATACCAATCAATTCTCTATCAAAGGAGGACATAACGATTGTCAATGACGCAATCGAACAACAGATAAACGATGAGCAATAAAAAATATACTACAATAATCAGAACAACCAAGGGCAGCCGTAACGGAAAGCCCTTTGACAACGCCGAAGAACTCAAGGCTCGCAAGTATCGATTCAACAAGATGCACGGCCAGGACCCTAACGCTCAGATGAATATCTACGAGCGCATCGAGGGGCAATACGAACTACTTGGAGTTCACAAGACCAAGGAACCATTTGAACTATTCATTCCTACTCTAGGAATAATGGTATAACGATAAAAGAAATAACAAATACTACTAATGAATACAGAACGCATAGATAAAATTGACCGCAATGTCTGCAAGGACATCAGAGCTGAACTGGATGCTGAGCTATCCGCTGTTGGAGAAAAGCTTGGAGTATCCCTACGTATGGGGAGATGCAGTTATAGTGACGATAGTGCTACCTTCAAACTGGAGGTTGAACTCCTGTCAGCAACAGGTAGACCGATATCAAAAGAGGAAAGGTATCTCAACGAGAACCACGCTATACTTGGAATCCCCAAGGAATGGCTTGGAGCCAAGCTCAAAGACCCCAAGACCGGGCAACTATACCACTTACGTGGATACAAGGTGCGCTCACCGAAGCGTCCCTTCATCATCGAGACAGTTGATGGATTCAACCAATTCGTAACCACCGAAGCAGGCATCAAGAGATTCGTTCCAGTTGTCATCGGCGGTGGAATTAACTATACTACTAACGCATAACAAGAGAAAGGAACCAATGAAATACAATCATATGTATGACGTTGCATTCACTATTGAAACTAACAATCAAGAGTCGGATGTAACTATAGACGAACTAATCGAAGGACTAGATAAGAGAGTGCTTCAATTAAAATCCGAAAGGAGCATAGATGCCTACGGGCATTGTGACTCCTTTGAATTAGAAAAGGAGTGGAACAATGGGTAGATACTACAACGGAGATATAGAAGGAAAGTTCTGGGTTGCTGTGCAATCATCCAATGCCGCCGACCAGTTCGGTGTCGAAGGATACCCGCCAGAACAATTAGAATACGGGTTCCAGTCCGAGCATATCCCTTTCGTCAAGGAAGGTATCAAGAAGATTAAGGATAGACTGGACTACAAGAAGGTTCACGGATTCTTTGAGGACAAGGGTTGGTATAACCAAGACGAATTGGACAAGAACAACATCACCCGCGAAGAGTTGCGGGACTACGCTGACCTGACCCTTGGTGAAAAGATTCTCAATTGCATTGAGGAATACGGAGCCTGCTACTTCACAGCGGAGTGCTGACCCTACCCTATGGTAGCCAGTCCCTATGACTGAATGTTTTATATATAAAACTACTTACTTAGGGATTGACTACCAACGGAGGACTTCCTTATGGTAGGCCTTCAATTTGACACCCTGTCAAGAAAAAAAAACAATACTAAAAATAGAAAGATAAAATGTGGATACTACCAAAGCAATTACACACATCAGCCTTTGTTCAGGATACGAAGGCATTGGGCTTGGACTCCGAAGAGTTCTCCCAAACCTGCGAGAAATCGCTTTCGTGGAGAGGGAAGGATTCCCTGTCGCGAACCTGGTTGCAAAGATGGAAGCGGGAGAACTGGATTCAGCACCTGTCTTCACGGACGTTAAACAATTCCCTTACGGAAAGTTTCGTGGACAAGTGGACATCCTATCTGGCGGATTCCCGTGCCAACCCTTCAGTTGTGCAGGACAGCGTAAAGCAACTGATGACCCCAGACACCTGTTCCCATACATCAGAGATGGAATCAGGGACTGCAAACCTCGAATTGTTTTCCTCGAAAATGTTGGAGGAATCATATCAGCCAAGACCGGGGACGGAGAATCAGTTCTCAAATATGTCCTCAGAGAGTTGGAAGGACTGGGTTACAGAGCAACGGCAGGAGTATTCTCAGCGGAAGAAGTCGGCGCACCTCACCAACGCAAGCGAGTCTTCATCCTTGGGATGGCCAACAGCGAGTGTGTCCGACCCAGAGGGAGGCTCGCAAGCGGACAGAGTGGAGTGGACGGAGAGCGGAGCAAAGCTACGCAAGAAGGACAAGCCACATATGACATACGGAGCGAAGCTAAGGGATGCAGTAGAGAATCACGAGGAGAACTGGGCGACTCCGATAGCCAACGATGCGAAGGGGAGCGACTACGCAGGGACGAAGGAGAATCCGAAAGCTCTCTATCTGGGCGGTCAAGTGAAGAACTGGGCAACACCTCAGACCTTCGACTCCAACAATCTAGTTCGGACTCCAGAGAAACTGGCTCAGACCAGAGCGGAGAAGAACGCGGGGTGTATGAACCTCAGGGAGCAAGTTCACTATCCAGACATGGACCACAGTCGCAAGGGAGCCAAGAACTGGCCCACCATTCAAGCGAGCGAGCCACGGCAGGGATATCAGGACAGGACGAGAGGCAAGAAGGGCAATCAAAAGAGCCTGACTACTGTAGTTTTGGATGGCCATCTCGACCAGGAGAACCTCAGCACGAGTGGGTAGAGCCAAGAGTCGTGGCCGACCCCAAGAGCCAACAAGGTTCATCCTCAGATAACGGAGGAGAACCGCGAGCATCTAGCCAATCGGAAGAAGTCCAACTTGGAGGAGGACATAGCGGGTCATTGCGGGAAAGCAACGGGCAAGCTGAATCCGAACTGGGTCGAACATCTAATGGGACTACCCGTGGGGTGGACGCAACTACCAACCGAGTGGATAGACTCCGACTCCTAGGCAACGGGGTTGTCAATCAGACTGCCGCCAAGGCATTCGTAACTTTAATCCAGAGAGTAGCCAATAAATAATATGAAGAAAAATGAATACGAAGAATTAGTTTCCGGCGGTAAAGATGTTTTTTATTCCGCCGTTGTAGTTTTCTGTTGCATCCTTGGAGCAGGGGCTTCAGTAATACTAGCAACTCTAATCCATAAACTAACACAATGATGAACATAACTAAGGACAACGCATACGAAGTAGCGCAGGAACTTGAGCACCAAGCCAAGACATCTCCTGCTTTAGCCGACGAGATTGCTTCCGCAATTCAAGTCGTTGAACACAGTGAGTTACCTCCCAGAAAAGCAGAAGAGGTTTTTAATTACTTCGCCGAACAAGGTCTAACACACATCTGGCAGGCGGACATTAACGGCGGAATTAACATTTGTGAAATTCACAAGGAGGGATTCTTTGACCCAATAGTTTCAATAACCTGCGATGGCATCAGCATCAAGTCACTTCGTCAAGCAATCGAATACGTGATGGACCAAGAGGAACTGTAATGGCTCACTTCTATAACTGCACTGACGTATCTGACCCCTCGTTCGAGGGTGAAGTAACTACCCCCGCACAGGCTAAGAAGAAAACGAAAGTATATCCTTCCGTTACTACTGTTCTTGGCATCGTCAAGGATTCCTTCTTGGATAGTATCTACAAACCCAAGATGATTACATCCCTAGCTCGTGACTTTCCTCACCTTGTGTGGCAGGACATTGAGCGTCTAACATATGGGACAAGAGAGCATCCGATTACCGGGGACACAATTGAATCCTCTGAGTTCGGAACCACTGTTCACAAAGTTATTGAGGAGCACGTAGATTATAACTATCTTTACTCCGACCAACAGCCTGAGTCCAGTGTCTGGGACGAGTGGGCTTTACCATTCATCGAATGGATTGATTCTGAAGGCGTTAAACCAATCGCTTGTGAGAAGATTGTAGCAAGTAACCGAATCAAGATTGCAGGGAGTGTGGACTTCATTGGTCACGATTCAGATGGTAAGCTATTCTTGGCGGACTACAAGTGCAGGACTAACACCAAGGGCAAGGCTAAGACCTACCCCAAGGACTGCCAGCAGTTAGCCATTGAATCATTTATGCTGATGAAGGAGCACGGCCTGGATTATTTACCCGCCTGTCGTTCCGTTGTGATTGACTGCGATACAAAGAAGCATCATCACAGGGATTGGAATGAAAGCGATATGCAAAAAGGAATAAAGGTAGCAAAAAAATGCGCTGAACTTTACTGGCTGCTTCGTATGAAATGAATCAATACGAGATTAAATATACTGTAAACGGTATGGCGGAGGGCTACGTGGGTAAGACTTCCAAGTGGGCTAATGATGAGAAGTCAGCATTAAAACATTTACTCAAAAAAGCCCCTGACAAAAACGGATTCTGCGTCTTCAAGCGAGGTGCTAGTGGACAAATATTATCAATCAAAAGAGAAACATAACTATGGAATACAATTCTGACTTCGGGTATGACTTAGCGGTGGGACAAATGTCCGAGAAAGCACTGGGTCATATCCTTGAAAACAAAAAAATAGAAGTAAAGCGTGACCTCATGGCAATACGAACTGGAAACTTATTCATTGAATACGAATCCAGGGGGAAGCCATCTGGCATATCAACAAGCGAGGCTGAGTATTACTGCTTCGATATAGGTGAAATATTTATTATCCTAGAGAAATCCAAGCTGATGGACATGGTAATGGGCCTAATGGAAACTGGCAAAGACATAATGGGTGGAGATAACAATACATCCAAGGGTGTTCTTCTTCCGCTGAACGCATTGATTAGGGGAAACGAGTTCTAATGAACGATATAAATCCAGTAACAAGCACACTTGATTTGTTAGAAGCGTATCACAACGACAAGGACTTCGATGAGATGATTTCTCGTAACAAGTTCCTACGTGAGTGCAAGACCAAGGGCTTTGAAAGAATGAAGCGTCTGGGCTTGATAAGCAACGACAAGACAACCAGGCGAGGCATACGATTTACCGATGAACAAAAGAGGGAATTCGCTAGCAGAGCTTATGAGTTAAGGCAAAAGGGATTGACATACAAATTAATTCAAGCAGAACTCGGTGGCGTAGCAGAAAAAAGTATAAGAGAATGGATGAAAAAATATGACGTATCTTCCTCAAAGTAAAATTAAAGAATTCAGAGATAAACACAAGCCATTGTGCTGTCCCATCCTAGCCTCCAAGAAAGACGATTGGGTTCTTGACCACGACCACCAGACCGGGATGGTTCGTGGCGTTATATCCAGACAAGCGAACAGTTTACTTGGCAAGGTGGAGAACTTCTATCTGAGAATGTGCAAGGGCGACAAGGAACATTTGCCCGGTGTCCTCGATGCTATGGCTGCTTACCTCGAACAAGAAACCTTGGATGTCCTTCACCCCGTTGGGCTTATACAACTTACGAAAAAATTTAAAAATTCATTGACAGCCGCAGAACAGGTTGTTGAATTAAGAGTTCTAGGAGCGACCAAGAAAGAACTTGAGTCCTGTTCCAATGAAAAAGAACGATGCAAACTGTATCGTGAACTAACCAAAAACTATTATGACCAAAGATAATACAGTAAAGATAATGCAGTCCATCCAGTCCGAGCTAAAGGCTCCGAAGGGACAGACTAATAAGTTCGGTGGTTACTCCTACAGGTCCGCCGAAGATATACTAGAGGCCGTTAAGCCTTTATTGAACAAATACAATTGCTTCCTAACAGTCAGCGATGAAATCGTTGAGGTAGGTGGAAGAGTATACGTTAAGGCAACAGCTACTGTTCACGAGTCGCACTCCGATTCCATTGCAGTAACAACAGCCTTCGCTCGTGAGGCTGAAGTAAAGAAGGGTATGGACGATGCTCAGATAACTGGCTCCGCTAGTTCCTACGCTCGTAAGTATGCCCTGAATGGACTCTTTGCTATCGACGATACCAAGGACCCAGATGCTACCAACAAGCACGGCAAAGGAAAATCTCTACCAGTTGTTACACCAACTGAATTCTAACCAACCAATAATAACTATGGCTGAATACGATAACACAAACAGCGGAACATTCTTCGTGAATGACCGCAAAGAAAAACCCAATCAACCTGATTACAACGGGAAGATTGACGTAGAGGGTAAGACCTACTACCTAAAAGGATGGAAGAAGGTTGCCAAGAGTGGCGTTTCTTTCATGTCACTAGCAGTTAACCCCGCTGATGCACCCGCTAAAACTAATGCTAATGCTCCAGCTGCGGCAACTGTTCCGGCGAGTGACGATTCCCCCTTCTAAGGATGGCTAACCTGGACACCTTGTTTGATAAGGGGTGGTGGGATAAGTTCCGCTCCGAAGAGATGGATTACATCCTAGCTATGACCGCTAACAAGAACTCGGATTACACGGGTGGCAAGACTTGCCATAACCCGTTTGCTAACTTCGATGGCTCGACTGAGTTCGGTGTTCATCCCCTTACAGGTATCTGCATCCGTATGCAGGACAAATTCCAGAGAGCTAAGGCTTTCTGTTCCGATGGGTCGCTCCAGGTTAACACCAAGGGTGACCAATCCAAGGACATTTTTCGTGACCTAATTGGCTACTCATTGATAGCCATAGGGATGCTCGAAAGAGAAGAAAAGAAGTAAGTCCTTGTGCTAGAATGCTTGGCTCTCCGCAAATCGGCGGGGGGTTCAAGTGTTCTTAACTTACAAATATACTAACAAAAAATGACAAAAATTATAGAAGCCGCAGAGGTATCCCTTAACATTCACAACGAGATTGATGCCCTGAAATTACCTAAAGAAATAAGAATAAAGCACAACGCTTTGGGTCAATTGCTTCGCTCCCTTTTGTCAACAGTTGAGAATGAATCAAGACGAATTGGAACTACTGGTCCATCAGCAACCACATAATGCTGAGGCGGAAGAAGGATTAATAGCATCTTGCTTACTAGAAGATAATACATCAGTCTACGATTCCGTTGCTCAAGTCGTCCAGTCGGACGATTTTTATTTGCAGAGATGCCAATTACTATTTCAAACAATCGGAGCACTAGCACTTCAAGGCAAGCCTTTGAATGATGTATCCGTTCTAGAGCACCTGAAGACCCTCAGAGGGGTTGATGAGGTCGGCGGGATAGCCGGGCTACTTGCCATAACTGCAAAGGCTTCTACCCCCGCTCAGGCTAATTACTTTGCGCATATAGTGGTAGAAAAATCAAAGCTCAGAGAGCTGATGCGTTCCTGTAGGCTGGCCGTCGAAGAAGTTGAGTCCGAGACAAAGGGCTACGACGAGATTCGTTCCGAGCTGGAGAACACCCTGCTGGCTCGACCACTGGCCAGTCAATCAAAAGTAAAGATAGGAGAATCCGCCAAGGAGTTACTCAATGACATTGCCAAGATGCAATCCGGCGAATACGAGCCAGATGTAGTAAAGACCCATACCAATAAACTGGATGATTACTTAGGTAATCGAGGCATCGCCGCTGGAGAGGTTATGACCATTGCTGCACCGACATCCTGCGGTAAGTCCGCCCTTGCCCTATACATTGCGCTACAGGCAGTCAAGAAGGACGGTCATCACTGCGGTATCTTCTCACTTGAGATGCCACAGAAGCAACTAACAAAGCGTTTGACCCAAGTAATATCTGGAGTAAACATTCGTAACGTGGAGGACAACGTAGCTACTGATAAGCAAATGGCTAGAGTAACTGAGACTGTTAATCAGCTCGCTGAGTTACCCATATATACATCTCACGCAGTCAAGAGTGCCGATGACTTATGTAGTCAGACTAGGCAATTCGTGAACAAATACGGAGTAAAGTTACTCGTGATTGATTACTTACAACTTATCCCCTTTTCTTCTAAGATGGGTAAGGCTGAGGGTATAGCCGACATCTCACACAAGATAAAACAGATGGCGATTGATTTAAATATAGCTGTTATATTACTCGCTCAGGTGAACCGAGAGGGAGCCAAGAACGGCAGGCTCAAGCTGTATGACCTCAAGGATTCCGGGGACATTGAGAACGATGCGGACATCGTGTTACTAATGTATCCAACTGATGGAGATTTTGAATCCTCCAAGGAGATAGATGACAAGGGTCCTTACACAAAGATGTATTACGAGATAGCCAAGAACCGAGAGGGACAGAGGGACATAGGTGGTATGTTCAAGTTCTATCACTGCTTGGGCAGGTTCTCGTAGATAAACCCTTGACAATTTTATGTCATAAATATGTATTTGTTTTTATAAATGAATACATTGACAATTAAATATTTACTTTATGCCAATACCTAAAGAAAACATCGAAAGGATTCAGACGCAAATAGAAATGATTCGTCACGAATCCAGGACCCTATCCTACAGGATAGAAAGAATGGAGGAACAACGAAAATCTTTGCAGGACGAGAAGCGAGAGCTCAAAGAGTTCCTTGAATCCAATGATGTATAATGCTTGAGAGAGGTAAGCCCAAGGAGTAATCCCGGCGGGTGGTTGTTAGTAGTTCCACCTTCTTTATGCCTCATTCATAGTTAGCCTCATCCCTTATGTGTGGGGGATGGGGCTTTTTTATAGGAACTGTTGCATCCGAACGATGGAGATAATGTCATCAATCTCGGTAGCTTTTATGTTTCCTAACGCGGCCTCTTGTTCGAGCATTTTTAATGCAAGTTCTCTTGGCAACTTAGCGAACTGCTCTGCGTAGGATTTAATTCTTTCAAGTTTTGTCCCCTTTAAGGATGTAGAAATACGCATATCGGGAACCAGTCCCTTCATTGCAAGCTGTCTTAAAGTTTTAGAGAAGTTATCAGGAAGTGTTTTGTAAATATCTGCATCACTTAATTCAAGTGTTCGTAGATTGTTAATGTGCTTAACCATTTCAGATGCGTTCTGGCGATAGCTTTCATTGTATTTAGCGTAGTTAGCACCGGACTCTGATTGGTTCTTAGAACGGCTAACGCCACCAGCATAGCCTGACCTTATTCCCCTAATGCTTTTATCGATTGCTCTGAACTTGTATCCAGCCTGTTTCTCAAAGGTAGTATTTAACTTCCTTTCACCTGTAAGGTATCTAGCACCTAGGTCACCAGGGGTGTCCTTGTCCCACCTAGGTATGTCTCTAATAAATCCGGGAGTGAATCCCTCTTGGCCGTAGAAGGTTGCTTGTTCTAGGACTCTATCTAGCCTATTCACCTTGTCCGATATTGTCCGACCAGTCTTTGGGTTATAGTTCTGAAGAGTATTAATTATATTCTTGGCATTCATCGTTCCCGTTCCAAAGAACTTGTCCGTGAAGGATTGAAAGATTGCAGAGCTAGCGTCCGTGTAACTACCAGTTCCCATACCTGCCTCAAACATAGATGTAAGTTCGGCAATGGGCATTCTGTATCCCATGTTTATTAATCCAATCTTTCCATCGCCTTGATTTTCAATTAGTAAAGCACTACTGGAATCATAAGAAGGCGATGCGGTTTCTTTAATGGCTCTAACTTTTTCATCATCGAATCCTTCCTCCTTATTGAATGCCGCTATACCTACCGTTGCCGCACCGAGCGCACCTGATAGAAAAACAATTCTCTTGGAACCCTCAAGTAAAGCGGCACCTTGATTGACAGTTAGCCCGTATTCGTCCTGCATTTTCTTAGCAAACGAACCATCTACCATTGATTTGGCTAACCTGGCCTGATTAAAAGTTGTTCTAGTTAACTCAAGATTGAAGGACACAAATTCGTTAAGGACACCGACCCTAGATAGGTAGCGTAGCGATGGAGATATTCTATCATAGTTCTGATAGGTAGAATTAGTCAAGTCCGCGGCAAGCTCGTCAATCCTACTTTGAGCCAGCTCACTTTTTTGCTGAGGATTCAACTTGTTGAGGTCAGCTTCTTTCATTCCCTTGCGAATGATATCCTGCTCAAGATTAGGAATCAATGTCCTGAGTTGCTTTTGGTAGTTCTCGAACACGGTAATCCGATTGGCTGTATCAATAGCACTATAAATCTTTCCGAGCTTCTTCATTACAAGGCCACCACCCTTGCTCAACCTACCATCCGGCATTAACTTGTATCCTTTTTCAAAAGCATTTCTTATGTCGCTGGACATTATTTCTTTATCAACTAGACCTAGGTTCTTGTATCTTTGAATTTGCTTAAGGGTCAGCCCTCTACCAAAGACTTCGCTTGAGGCTACACTAAGCCCCTTGCCTACGCCACGAAATGGATTCATTCCCTGACCTAGTATCATAAAGGCATTACCTACCAACTGAGGAGAGTAAGCTGCTGGGGCTAGAGGAACCTTTACAAATTTAGTAAAGCCAGTTGTTGAGCTAAGAATTTTTGTAAATATATTTTCAACCAATAGGTTGGTATCCTGAGGGATTCCCGTAGCGTATAGCTGTTTGATTGATTGATTGACTTCCTTAAGAACGTATAGTGCTTCCCTTGGAGTAGGTGTGTCCCCAAACAGGCCATCAATGTCCCTGATGTCATCAGGTCCACTGCCCATCTTCCTTTCAATGCCCTGCCTATTAACTATAAGGGGCTCGTATGCTCCCTCCATCCCGGCTGGGATTTGATTCGCACGTATAGCTGAACCAGAAAGTTGAAGATTGTCGGATATCTTTAATGCTGCTTCTTGTTGTGCAACGAGTGTTCCTAGCCTAGAAATTGTTCCGTATACCTTTTCACCTGGAGTCTTGTATTCCCCTAGGAATTCCCTCATGGACTTTTGTAGAATCTTTCTGCGCTTGAATAGCCTGCTGTTTTCAGCAATTATGTTCATGCCCCTTCTAGCACCCTTGGCGATATTCTTTGGATTACGGCTGTCATCTAGTTTTCTAACCATTGACATAGCTTCCTCTTGAGGGTTCTTGGAACCTGACTTCTTAAGTGCGGCAGACAGTGACTTAATTAAATTATTACGAGCTTCTTGAGATGGCACATAGGTAGCATCCTCGTAGAACCTGTATTCTTTGGTTAAATAATTTCTTCCATCTTCCCCAAGGTTTCTTCGGATAATCTTAACCAACGCTTCACCCTCGTCCCCGAAGTCCAGGATGCCCTTGTCACTTAGCTCAAGTATTTTCCTAGAAAATGTATCAATGATTTCTCTGGATTCATCAATGGTTCCCTTCATACCCATTGCACGAGGTGGCAATGCGGTTGATTCGCCGGCTATGTATTTATCTACAAGTTGCTTCTCTTCATTATTTAAATTTTTATATACACCATCTAGTTTTTTTCTAGCTCTGCCAGCTAGTTCTCTAGCGGTTCCCGTTTCATTTACTGCTCTGCGGATGTCCTCGGCTGCTCGGTTGCCTATAACCTTTGAAGGTAGAACGTATTGATACACACCATTAAGCATTCGACTTACTCGACCAGCAGGGTTACCTCCAGTAATAGCATCAACAACACTTACAGCATCTACGTCACCCTTATTATATAGGGCATCAATTTCATCCGTGTTCTTGTTTAATAGCTTACTGTATGATTTATTTAATGCTGAACCAGCTACGCCTAGACCGACACCTAGAGTCGCGCCCACGCCAGCGGACATCATTAGCTCATCGAGTGTAAGCATTCTGCCCTCCTCGATTCCTGTCTCTATGGCCGCGGCTCCAGTTGATAATGCGGCACCCTGTGCGCCACGTTTAACAGCCGCACCAGCAAGTCTAGGTAGAATCTTTGCCCCCTTACTTACTTTACCCGCTCCGAACGGAAGCAAATTTAGGATAGTATCTGCGGTTACTCTACCCCAAGATATGTCCTGCTTGCCCTCTAATCGTTGAGCTGTAATAGAACCAGATATTCCACCAGATATACCTCCAGCAACATAACCTAGGGCCGCGCCCGGAACTGCTCCGATTCCACCGAATCCAGCTCCAAGGGCAGCACCAGCAGTAGCACCAGCGTATTTTGCTCCCTCACCCATTGCTACTTCAGCAACAAGTCCAGTGCCTATTTGACCTAGGCTGGGGTCATTATCTAGGTCCTCTTTGGGCGCACGAAACCCACCCGTATTTAATTCCTCTTCAGGAGCATTAAATTGAACGGCATCTAAATCCGACTCAGGCGCACGAAATCCTACTTCGGCAGAATTTTGAATATCTAAGTCGCTACTAGGAGCTCTGAATGCCATTATAGTGGTTTAGTTGCAGGATTACCATAGCTATCAGTGTATTGTGTTCCTGGAGCTAATTCTGCGTATTCCTCTGGACTATTAATTATCTTACGTGTTTCTTGTTTAGCAGTCCCCTCTGGAGTAGTTGCATTTAGACTGCTACCTACTTGTTTTAATCTTCGTAGTGCATCCTCAGTCGATTCCCTACCTTGAAAGAATCCCTTGTATTCATTGTTGTTGTATACAATAAACACACCACTGGGGTCTTTTACAACTCTAACATTATCGGGTAATCCTTTTCGTCTTAAGTTTTCTAGCTCTAACTGGACCACTTCAGTTCTTAGTTTGTCCTCCTCGCTTCCTCCAGCCTCAGTCTCAGCAATCTTCAATTTCAATTCCTTGAGTCTTGCTTCAGCCATCTGATTTGCTGTGTCTAACTTGGCTCTACGCTCTGGCTCGGATACCATTAGTGACTGAGCTAAACTATTTACTTGGCTTGCTGTAGGTTTTTTTGAAGACTGTTGTGCCAATATACCCTTCGCCATCTGTTTAGCTTCTTCAAATCCGACATAACCTTCTGGTTTTTGATTCTTTATTTCATCAGTAAACATGAACGGAGCAGTATTATCTCTAGCTAATTCTGAGGGTGGCTGTAACTGAACATTGGGTGGAGCACCTCTTGCTTCAGATGCTTCCTTTGTATACCTATACCTAAGCTGTCCAGCATTGTCCCTGTAGGGTTCCGTCCTGTCTCTAATGTCAATTTCTCCGCGACTCTGCTGGCCAATGTCTGGTGGTAAAAAAGTAAATCCTGTTTGAGGATTAAATGTTCCACCATTCTTGTTAGCAAACTCTTTTGAGTTTTGTATTTCTGCTTCAGTAAACCCAGAACCACTAACGAGCCTATCGTAGAATCTACGTTGAGCACTTCCCTCTTCTCCGGGCGAAACATCAACAGGAACATTTGTCTGGGATTCTGCATTAGCTAAGTTATTAGTAATAGCAGGACTAGGTTCACGAGCTAAGAACTCCGCATTGCGTTTGTTCTGAGCAGCCCTTTGTTCGTCAAGTTTAATATCACCTTTGAACTTAGACTGAATGGGGAAGTTCTTAATCTCTGCAATATCTTCTCCAACTCTCTGCAAGGAGTCCTTAAGTGATGGTTTTGCATCATCAGGTGTATTAAACAAATAATCATATCCAACCGTAACGGGTGCGACTAAACCTTTTCCTCCAGCAACAAGCATATCAGCGGTCCCGCCAACTAAATTTGTATAACCTGTATAAATATCTTTAGCCCTAGATGTTGTAGGTTCATACACGTTAAGTGAAGCTGGACCAGTAGGCGTAAAATAACCAGGAGCATTTACCGCATCTACAATTTCAGCTGCGGACATACCCTCGAATGCAGGATTGTTTGCATCCCCATACGTTACTTGTCTAGAATTATTATTCCTAGAAGCCGAAGCATTACCATCAGCGGGAAGAAATGGATTATTATCTATTAGGTTCTGCTCCTCTGGGGTAAAGTCAGTTCCAGTTCCAATAAGTTGAGTTGGCGCAGGTGCTACTTGAGTTGAACTTCCAATCAAGGGTGAAGTTGCAGGAGCAGGAGCCATAGGTAATCGAACAGAACCTTCCGTTCCGGGAACAGCTTGATACTCACCCAATGGAGGTGTAACGTAGTCGCCAATCTTTACACCCCCAAGTGTTTGGCTATACCTCATTGCTTCAAGTTCCTCTGGAGTCATTGTCCTTTTAGTTCCATCACGCAAACGACCCTCAAAGGTTCCATCTGGCATTTTATAAGAGGATTCAAATTGACTGCCTAAATCAAACATTCGTTGCTCTCGTTGAGCACTTATTGCTGCATCGCTAGCTTGCCCGTATTGAGGAGCTATACCCGCTGCCAGTGCGCCACTTTCGCCATAGGCTTCTTGTAAATTTGCAGGGCTATCCTGACGGAGTTTCTCTAACGCCATCTCTCCAGGTATTGAACCAATTAAATCAGATATCTCTTTTTGCCGGGCGGCTTCCGCATCTAGTCGTGCGGTTTCATTTCTAAAGTCAGCCTGCATCTGCATTGACTTATCAATAGCTTCTGCATTTTGAAAAACGTCTGCACCCATCATAGGAGCAAGAACATCCTCACCGATTCTTTGGTTAAGACCCCTTCCGGTTAACTTTTCGGTGGCTATATCCGCACCAGTATAAAGAAGTGAGCCTATTCCTGCCCCCTTCATAAACCTAGCTGCACCCCCAGGAATAGAACCTCCATAATTTACATTATAATTAGGGGTAGCTCTAGGAATATTCGTAAGAGTAGTTGGTCGTGTTGTAACCAAAGACGTAGGAGATTGCGGTAAGAGGCTAGTAGGAGCTGTTGGAGTTAAGCTAGTAGGAGTCCGAACTGCTGGGGGTTGAAATGTTTGAGGAACAGGAGACGATGTATTAATAACTGGCTTAGGAATACGTCCAGTTTGATTATAAAATCCCATAGCACCCAAGCCAGCACCACCTATCATTACCTCATTGGGGGATGGAGGATTAACAGATGCGTTATCCATGTCCGTTCTTGGCAATAAAGATTCAGCTTCGCCCCCTGATTGATTCAGGATTTCTACATCCCTGCCGGATTCAGGTAATTCTGCTGTATATGTTCCCCCAGCAGTGTCAATTCTAGAGTCCGAATCCCTAGCTGCCTCAGCCGCTATTCGTTCTTGCTCAAGCCTAAGCAACTTTTGCTCTTCGGTTTCTTCAAATTCTTCTTCGTCCATAGCTGTATTATATCACAAGGGGGTCTTATTGTAATTCTTATAAGAGTAGTTTATTTTTTTTATTAAATATTTATTGGAATTCTAATGTATCAATTCCCGTATTTGAATTTATGGAGTCCGTAATTCCTTCGGCATTTATAGGTTCTTGAAAGTATGAACTTGTGGATACATCGTATATAGCCCCTCCTTTACTGTATCCCTTTTGGATATCCGATTGAGCTATCATAGCCTCAATGTTTTTTACAAAGTTGTCATTAATCCGTTTATTTTTATCTTCCATTGCTATACATCTGATACATCTGCGGTAACAATTGTTTTTTTGTAGTAGGTTTTACCATCAACATCTTGAAAAGCTGGCTCCAGTTTCATATCCAGAACCCATTTTTTCCCAACGGGAGATATTGGGCCACCAGAAAGGAACATTCGGAAAGGAGTTTCAAAGCTCAGTAATTGACCTCCCAAAAATATTCTACCATTACCTTCGTTTACTTGATTGGATGTTACACCTTGTACTTCTATTCGTTCACCTAAAGAACGAGTAAGTGTAATGTCGGGCGCATTACCACTGGATTCACATACTTCGCCTACTATGAAGGGTATATCATTTGACGCAGAACTAGTTCTATCAAGAAATACTGTTCCAGCTGTACGTGATTGAGGGCGTTGTATTATTTCTCCTATCGCTCCAGAAGTTTGACCAGTGTAAGTCCCAAATATGTCATAATTACCGCCAGCGGATGTGAAATCAAACCTGGAGCCAGATAATGCTCGCAGACTTCGTAGTGGTAATTCAAAAACTTCTTCTCCACCTTCAAAATATGTTCGTTTGGAAAAATTTGAGTTTGTTCCAAATCCAGCAATGCTACTGTTTAAACTTGTTCTATAACCCCTCAGTGCTTCTATTTTTTGAAACGCAGCCCTATCTGAACTTAGTGCAACGCCAGCTGAAAATACACTTGCCCAGGAGTCAGGGTTCCAATAGTCGTATGAATTGTCAAACTTATAATCAACTGGTTCAATGCCTGATGATAATTGAAATGAGGTGTGAACTCTTCCTTGAACTTTCCTCTGAATTGGTGGGTCTAAAATAACGCTTATTAGATGACTTCCACTGTAATCGTTATTACTTACAGACTGCACCATTCTCTGATGAGTAATTGAAGCTATACCAGGATAAGTGAAGTCAACCATTCTGTCGTATGAACTTATACTACCTCCATCAAGTATTGAGTTCCCTTGTCCGTCCTGAAGAGTAGCTACAGTAAAAATCTTTAATCCATCATTGTTATTAACGGATTCATTTACAACTGGGCCAACGGGTTCCCCCTTTTCTGCCATGTATTTTGTAGTAACTTCAGTAACTCCCTCGGATAAGTTCCTTGTTTCAACGGATATAACTCCAGCCTGTATGTAATTCCTTGTGAACTCCCTGTAGCTGTCCGTGTCATCAATTTCATAGGATGCCAAGAAGCACTTAACAGCCGTTTCGGAATCAATCTGATGGTTGATGAAGTCAACTCCAACGTCCTTATCATCATCGGGAATATCTGTTCCAGCCTGAGCAATACTAACTCTAGTTACTGCCCGTAGTCCACTTTGAGGTAAAGATGTATTGTCATCCTTTACTTGAACAAAGGTAGCTCCTAAGGTTTCATAGGTGAGGATTACGTTGTATTCTGCTTTTCCATTTACAGTTCTTCTATTGCCGGACTTGAGCTCAGTCAAAAGCATATCCGTGTAAGCTTCTCCTGTTCGAGGTTCTAGACCATCTATGTTCATTGCTGCGCCCTGAAATGAGCCAAAAGAAGGAAAAATTCTTTCTTTGTTTGCAAAATACCAGTCCTCACGACTGTTTAAAGTAGTGCACTCAACAACAATCTTGTAGCGTCCGTTCTGGAGTTGCTCAACATCTGGATTTCCGTTGAGCTTAAGTCTATTAGTTCTGTGAGATATAGCCATTAGCAGTCCCAAGCCTTGCGGCTCCAATAGTTAGCGGACATCTTTCCCTTGCCTCCCTTGATACCAGCACTACGAGCGCAGTAACTTTTCTTGCGGGCTGGTCTATTTTTCTTAATGCTCATATTGGCATCGCCAAAGCGGACAATCTTTTCCTTTCCACCCTCGCAGGCTTTTACAACAAACTTCTTCCCGCCCTGAACTTCACGGCGTGGCACGTTGCACTTCATTTTTGATTTGTCTGCCATTACTTAGTTCTTACTTTTGCTTTAGGTGTATTTGCTACGACTGTTTTTCCTTTGGCTCCTGCCTTCTTCTTTTTTCTAGCAGTGCTAGCTCTTTCCGCTTTCGTGAGGCTAAGAGCCTTTCTTTTAGGGAGGCAACGGTCAGGGTTTTTCTTATCCTTCGACGTTCCGCAAGGTCCTTTAATTGCTCCATCAGTCCCAATCCTTACCCAGTTCTGTTTTCTCCATTGTGCTAGCTGTGACATTATTTTCTTTTACGTTTAGCACTCTTAGATTTCTTAGCATAGTTGGGGTCCTTGCAATACTTGGATGCAGCCATATTCGCATAAGCAGACGGATACGTGTCAAACGTACGCCTAGCCCAGGCTTTACCTGCTGGGCATATCTTGCCCCCACTCTTTGCTTTCTTAGGCACTAGTAAGAGCGTTTACCTTTACCTTTACCCATTCCGCCCTTTTCGCCGCAAGAGCCTTTACCGCCTTTACCTACTGGTTTTCGTGTGTTCATCATATTATTTCTTTCCTTTATTTATTAATGATTTAACCCAAGCGATTAGCTTAGATATGATTGATTTTACCTTTGAGGTAAACTTGTTTGTAGTCCTGCAAATTAAACATTTCATATTATTTGTCGTATATAATTGAAGCCTGTATATTAAGAGAATTCTGAGCCGTTGTTGTGCTAAAACGTAAATCCGTAATATCATTTTTTACTGTACTAGCTGCAACAGTAATTTTCTCATTTGCGTCCATTGTAAACGGTCCAGAACCAGTTGGAAAAATGTAAGTTCCAGCAGGCATGGAAGAATCTAATGCTGCGTAAATATTGAACTGCACTGCATCACTAGCATCAACCAATTGGCAAACATCTAGTGCTGCATTAGTAGTTATAGCAAATGCTTTTACTTTATTAGCGTCAGTGTTTTCTGCAAAAATAGGAACCTCGTAAGTAGTTGCCGCCGCAGCAGGCTGTTGGGTGTGATTAATAGATGAAGTAAATTCTCCAGAAATAGAATCCAACTGATTAAAAAGAATTCCAGATATACTGCACGAAGTCCGTATTATAGATGTATTGGACATGATTATTTGTTTCTTTTATTGTGAAAATCGAATAGGACTTTTACTTTTTCTGTAAGGGCCTCAAGGTTGTAGTGCATCCGGGCTA
>JAAHTH010001697.1_pt1 | contig 18356 bp, 10 predicted proteins | sample 6116091 | NCBI WGS metagenome assembly JAAHTH01 (sample SAMN13939990, study PRJNA603662) | sponge metagenome | isolation source: marine sponge | host: Mycale hentscheli | place: New Zealand | collected 2006 | reverse complement strand
TGAGGTCATTGCTGCTGCAGGTTTTGAGCAAGACGGTCCTTTGGTGATTGAGGTCTTGTGATTACGACGGGCAGCGCGGACGTTCTATTTCGCATCTGTGGCGTTGGATAAGTCGTAACATCGCAGTTCGATATCGTTCCGTAAATAAATTCTTCGGTTCGCAAAAGCGGGGTGGGACCAGACCAATTTCCGGCCACCCACTTGGTGTGTTGGAGTAATCAATTTGGCTCGATCCTGTTCGGCGTAGCCTGAGGGGTCCATCGTCGCCAAGATGATTTCCCCGTGATCGTTGACCAGGATGTAGCGATTTTTGTAGGCGGTGAGGCGGACAGTAAAGACGTTGCCCCACGAGATGGGGCGTTTCGAGGATGACGGTTGGAATGTGTCCCACAGTCGTTTGCCCTCCGTTAGCCGGGCGCAAATGTATCTTCCGCCATTGCCGCATCCATAGGCATGGCCGTCTACGAGTTGAGCGGTGTTGTGTACCCCATCAATTCCACTTCGCCGGTCTCCCTCCCATGCGATTTTTGCGTCACTGCCATCTGGTTTAACCTTGATGAGGCAAGACTTGCCATTAAAACACATGACGAATATCGAATCATCAAGCACCTGTGGTGTGGCGACTGACATGGCGTACGTTGAGGGGAAGTCGACTGACCAAAACGGTTTGCCAGTGACAGGGTCCAGTCCATGAACAGCGTCGCTGTCCCAGATTAATAGTTGGCGATGTCCAGCGACCGTGCGAATTACTGGTGCGCTGTAGCCCGGTTCTGAAGCCGTTAACGATCGCCACAATTCTTTGCCCGTGTTTTTATCAAACGCGACACATCCAGATGATTCGCCGCCAACAATGCAAAGCAATCGCTCGTGATCGACAAGAGGTGCTGATGCGAAGCCCCAGTTTGGCGTGGGTACGTTGTAGTCTTTCTTGAAATTCTTTGACCAGATCAAGCTTCCGTCACTGATGCGAAGGCAACGAAGGTCGCCCTCGGCTCCCACGGTATACACGCGGTCTTCGTCAATCGTGGGCGTTGCTCGAGGCCCAGTCGCATAAGTGGTTACTGTTGAGTAGGGGCAGTCATATTGATGTTGCCACACAGGTTGGCCATCCGATTCGCGGAAGCAAAGGACACGCTCTTTACCCGGGAGTCTTTGACGCACGAAATTTTTATTCTGCGGAATCGCTCCGTCGTGCACAAATTTTTCATTGCCCGACGGGGGTGTTGCTACCCTGTCCATCAGGATGACATAGCCTGAGGCTACCGCTGGGCCACTGTATCCACGGCCAATGGATTGTTTCCAAGCCAGTTCTGGGCCGGTGCTGGAGAACGTGTCTGGGATCCCGCCGGCTGACCACGTCCCATCTCGGTCCGGTCCAAGCCACTGCTGCCAATCATCAGCTCGAAGTACAGATGAATGAAGAATTGAGCTGGTCAGCAATAGTACTAGGGTGAATATCTGTGTAAGACGGGGGAGCGATGAGCAAGGTGTGCGGCGTGACATGTTGGGGATCCAAGAACAGAGTGGGGGCATTCCAACTGTCTGAGCAAGTGTGGTACGACCGAGTGCAGAACTGCAGAATCCAAGACTGCCTTGTGCATTTTTGAATACAGCTCTCGCGGCGTGGATTTTCATGCTCAGAGTTTTCATCTCTTGAGTTTAGCTTGTGATTTTCGGCTCGTGCACCTCGCAGATGTTTCCACCTGTCGAGTGGAGCAATGCTCCGAAGATGGTACCGGCGGTAAAGCTCGGGGGATTCGGGGATGTGGCTTGATGCACGCGTGAAGGGACATGACAATGATGCAGGTGAGCTCGCATTGTGCTCATGTCTTTTGGTTTGGCGCGGTTCACGCTCGCTCGCCCTTGAGTCATTCATCCTACCCACCCCCCACTCTGAGTGCTGCTGATGTCTCGTTGTTCGTATTGGATGCTAGCGGCGGTTTTGCTGACCCCTTTTTGCTCTCGAAGCTCTGCCGAAAACTGGCCCGGATGGCGGGGTTTGCGTGGTGATGGAACCAGTGCCGAGCTGAATGTACCCACTGAGTGGGATGGAAAGAGCGGTGAAAATATTCGCTGGAAAACTGCGGTTCCTGGGTCGGGGTACTCTTCTCCCATCATTCATGGTGATCGCATCTTCCTCACTTCCTGTGACGAGACCGAGCAAACGCGATTGCTGCATTGTGTGGACCGACCGTCAGGCCGGCTGCTTTGGACACGTGAGGTTTTGGAATCGCCGCTGGAGGGGGTGCACAAGCTCAATGGCCGTGCATCGGGAACTCCTGCGACGGATGGTGAATGGGTTTATGTTACGTTTTTTCGCACCGATGCGACTAGCGGAGAGCGAGGTGAACCCGGCGAGATGTTGGTGGGGGCTTTTGATTACGAGGGGCAGCAGCAGTGGTTGGTGACCGTAGGAGCTTTTTCAAGCATTCATGGTTACTGTACCAGTCCCGTGTTGTATCGCGATCTGGTGCTAGTCAACGGTGATCACGATGGCGAATCGTATTTAGCAGCTCTGGACAAAAAAACAGGCAAAGTGATTTGGAAGACTCACCGCGTTCACCAGACGCGAAGCTATGTGACGCCTTTGTTGCGTGAGGTTGACGGGCAAATGCAAGCTGTCATGGCAGGCAGCAAATGCGTGGCCGGATTCGATCCCATGACGGGAAAACGTTTGTGGTGGGTTGAGGGGCCGACGGAACAGTTTGTAGCTTCCATGGTTCACGACAGCCGTCATTTTTATCTGACTGCTGGTTTTCCCACCTACCACGTGATGGCCATTCGTCATGGGGGGCAACAGGATGTGACAGAATCGCATGTGTCCTGGCACGTGAACGATGCCAAAAGTTACGTGCCGTCACCAGTGTTGGCAAATGATCTGCTCTTCGTTGCAGATGACCGTGGTATTGCTCACTGCTTTGATCCTGCTGATGGTGAGCATCTGTGGCGTGAGCGTTTGGGCCCGCATTTCAGTGCCTCTTTGGTCACAGCAGAGGGCTTGGTGTACTTCACTGCTGATGACGGTGCGACCACCATCATGCGTGCTGCTCGGGAACCCATTGTGTTGCAGGTCAACGAACTGGGGGAACGGGTCTATGCGTCTCCAGCCATTTCGCAAGGAGAACTTTTCTTGCGAGGAACCGACCATCTCTTTTGCATCAGCGACAAGTAAGAAATACTGACCTTCAGCCAGATTTCCAGTTTTGCGTCATTTGATTTTGGCTTGGCTACTGAGACGCTTCGACTCACGTTCCCAGATCTTCGTGAGTTCAGCAAGTTTGGCTGGTTGTTGCTTGGCCAAGTCGTCTAGTTCGAGTGGGTCCCCCCTCAGGTTGTAAAGTTCCCAGCTTTTTTTTCGCTCCCGGACATTTTTCCTATTGCCGTGCCGTAATGCTGAGCCACGCGCATGATCAAAGAACAGAGTGCGATCGTGTTCCAGATTGCCAGTGAATGCCGCTGCTAACGATTTTCCATCTTGGGGAATGATTGGCTCTGTGGTGGTCAGGTTCTGGGTTTCATGGTTCTGGGCGACTTCAAGAATCGTGGGCACGATATCGACGAGGTGGGAGACCGCAGGAACCAGGCGTCCAGGAGATTTAATCCCGGCAGGCCAGTGGGCGATCATTGGCGTGCGGATTCCACCCTCGTGATCAAACTGCTTGAACATTCGAAACGGGGTGTTGGACGCGTTGGCCCAGCCGTAGCCATAGCTTTGGTAGGTGTCTTCTGGGCCCGGCATGATGGACGGAAGATTGCCGGGACGCATCGGGCGACCGTCACGCGTTTTTTTAGGCAAGTAATCACCTTTGCGACCCGCACCATATTCCACGTGGCAACCGCCATTGTCGATCGTAAACAGGATCAGTGTGTTTTCCAGTTTTCCCGTGTCCTCGAGTGTCTGGACCATTTGGCCAATTCCACGATCCATGGCGGTTACTTGAGCAGCGTAGACTTCCATTCGCCGCTGTTGCCATGATTGGTTCTTTTCATTCTTCCAGCTAGAAACCTGGGGATGGCGAGGCGATAGTTCACTGTCTGGTTTCAGGATGCCAAGCTGTTTCATTCTCTGCAGTCGTTGTTCTCGCAGTTTGTCCCAGCCCATCGAATACTTGCCGTGATATGGTTCAATGTCTGCTGGTTGGGCATGCAGTGGCCAGTGGGCGGCAGTGTAAGCAACGTACAGGAATAGTGGCTTGTCATCCGCAGTGGCACGAATCATTCGCTTGGCTTCTGAGCTGATAGCATCAGTGATGTAATAGTCCGGGTCATTGAGAGCTTCGTCTTCCACATTCTTGCGATTGCGGTGTAAGTGGGTCGGCGCGTAAAAACTGGCTGCCCCACCGAGTATGCCATAGAAGTCGTTGAATCCGCGATCGTTCGGGAAAGTACGGTAGGACTTGCCAGCCAAGTGCCACTTGCCCGACATTGCAGTTTGGTAACCCGCTGGTCGTAATCGTTCAGGCAGGGTAGGGCAGTGTTGGTGCAGACCGCCGTTGACCATCGATGTTTTGTGGTAGACCCCGGTCAGCATGGCCGCTCTGGAAACCCAGCACATGTTCTCGCTGTAGAAATTGGTGAAGCGGAGGCCACCGTATGCCAGTTGATCGAGATTGGGTGTTTTGATTTCACCACCAAAGCAACCCAGATCTGAATAACCCATGTCGTCCGACATGATCAAAAGGATATTGGGATGTGAGGCCTGCTCTGCATTGGCTCGCTGTGTATCGATCGTTTGCGCAATGATTGCCATACCTACCGCAATGACCGGTATGGCTAGTTTGTCTAGCAAGGAACGCTGGAACGATCGGCGGCAATCGGCCTGCGTCATGGCAGGTAATTGAAATCTAATGACTTCTCTGTCTCTCATCGCTCCCTATCCTGTTTCACAAGGATGACTCTTTTTGCAAAGATGACTCTGTCACGGAGAATTTGATCTCCGACATGGTCACTATAACTGGAATTTGTAAACCTGAGGGACATCGGTCCTTCCCCGCGATTGGTTTCCAAAAACAGGTTGAGTTGCGAGCCGACCTGAAGATTCGTCCGCGTTGTATTGCTGGCCGGCTGGCTGGTGCGTTGTAAAAATTTCGACCTGCTCGGGGCATTCACCCAGGGGGGGCGACTTTCGAAAAGGCGTCTGCTACACCGAAATCGAGGCGGCCATTAGCGAATGCACGAGACCAAGGAGTGTGACCACGGGCTTGGTGAGCGGATTCAAGGTGCTTGTATGCCGGGTTCTTCCGCGAGTTTCGGCGTATCGAGCGTGCGGCTAATACGGAAAAGTCCTGCTGGGCCGTTGGGGTGGCCACAGTAGATGAAGATGTGTTGGACACCCCGTTTTTCGTCAATGACCGCGCCGGCGGGGTGGAAGCCATCGGCGTTCGCGTAGAATTTTCCATCACGGCTGTAGAGGCGGCACTCGCGACGCCACACGCCTTGGGCCCAGTCTTCTGGCGCGATGCTCCAAAGCCAGAGTTCCATGCGGTGCCGTTCACTACGCACAACTTCGAATCGTTTTGTCACCGGATTGAATGACAGGTCGACCGTGTCCACGAGCCGCGGGTCTTGCAGGTTGGTCTTGGTGATCTTTGGTTTCTGGTTGGGTAACCAGATCATTTGCCGATGGGCTCGCACCTGGTTCTGATCGCGGGTAACAATGTGATAATTGCCATCATGGAAGATCGCAGCCGGCTCGTATTGCTTGAATCCAGCAGGATGTTCTTCGGCCCGCCAGGTGACGCCACCATCGGGAGAATGGAGGACCACGAGTTTCTCAGAGTACTTGTGGTATTGGTCCACCTCGCCGAACCAGTTACCGAACACAAGCAGTCCGTGCTTGGGATCGTCAAGGATGCGCGGGCCGATGTTGATGATTGCGTGGTTGAAGGTATCTTCACGTAAAGCCTCGGAGAAGTGTTTCCATGTGCGGCCCTCATCGTCACTGCGGAAGACGCCGTGGTTGTTCACTGCGATGACCGCGCCGTCGCGGGCCGTTCCGATCGCGTGCAAGTGGACTTTGTAGCCAAGCTGCGATTTGTTTCCCTTATCGAATTTTGCTCGATGAGATAGCGGCACGATGCCACCGCGGTTGCGATCTTCCGGCTTCATGCAGTCCCGCAAGTCGTAGGGCTCGGACCATGACTTGCCGCCATCGTCGCTACGAAGCACCACGCCGTAGGACATCTTGGGATGCGGCTTCCCTGCGCCTTTGGCCCGATGTCCGGGAATACGCCGATGCATGACAATGATGGTGTCACCTGACATCGTCGCGACGGGCCACCCGTAGTGATTGCAATCGCCTGGCGGGTCGATGGGGAGGTGGACCGGAGCCCATTCTATCAAGCCTGCCTTCTGGCGGGCATCGAAGTCCTCAATTTGCACGTCGGACGCACCGAGGAGTTGTAATGCGAATTCGTCCTGCGAGATTGCAGGACTGTGTGTGGAAAGCAGAACGACAACCGCTATCAGAATCTTCGCAGCGGTGAATTTCAGTACTCGATCTTCGAGAAACGGCTGCTGCCAACCACCGCCACTTTTATACTGCGTCATGAAAGCAGTTCCTTTACCATAAGTCCATGAACAGCGGCGGCACAACCAGATTCCGTGCCCCCAACGATCAACGAATCAACTTCAATTGCTGCTGGACCGTGCTGTTGTTGTTGTTGTTGTTGTTGTTGTTGCAAAAACGGATTGTCTTCTGCATTCAGCGTCATTGGCGGTACCAGTAGCAAGCTTGTAATCAAACGTCCGTGTGCCATGGATACCCTCTGGCTGTTCATCATTGATTTTCTGATTGCTGAAAAACGTTTCAGATTCAGGCGTCGCGCGAGCTTGCTTCGATCACAGGCGACAGCTTGCGTCTGATTGTCATGGCGAGCCACGCTTGCTCGCATCCTTGTCGAGAGACGCACGTGAAACAACCGCTGACATCGCGTCAGAGAAATGATGTTATTGATGCAGTGGAGTGGGTAACGAAGGCAACCGAAGTCAATGAGGAGCGCTGATGTCGTAGTCATGCGTTAATCTCATTCAATGTGCCGGTGCTGCTACCGAAAGATTCTGTTTCGATGCCAAGACGCTGGAGCATGGTCACATAGAGGTTGCAAAGTGGTCGGTTTTGATCACGTCGGAAGGCCAGGTGCTGCCCATGTTGCAGACCACCACCGGCCAGCAGGATGGGCAGGTTCGTGTTGTCGTGAGTGTTGGCGTCCCCCATGTTGCTGCCGAATAGAATCATGGTGCGATCCAGCAAACGTTCTTCGTTTTCGCGAGTCTCGGCCAGTTGAGAGAACAGCTTACGGAGCAATGCCATTTGCTGATGATCGGCATCCATGAGTTGCTGCACTTTTGTTTCCGACTGACCGTGGTGGCTGAGGTTGTGGTAGCCGTCTGTTGTTCTCTGGTCAGGGTGCAGGGTAAAGGGCGGAGTCGCAAAGGCATCGACCATCAGTGTGATGATGCGTGTTGAATCTGATTCGAAGGCAAGACGCGCCATCGACAACATCGGGTCGAATTTTTCGAAAAACAGTTTCTGGTCGTGAATGTCTTCGGGCGATTTTTGATTCGTTGTCGGCTTGGCACGCAGTTCCCATTGACGCGACACATCCAGACGCTGCTCGATTTCACGTACGGAGGTGAGGTACTGGTCGAGACGGGATTGATCATTATGCCCGAGTGCTCGCTTGACATGGAGTGTGTCGTCCAGCAGCGTGTCCAGAATGCTCGCGCGCTCATCGAGTTTGTGTAACTGTCGCTTCACCGCCGAGGGATCTCCCTGAACGAACATCTTTCGAAACAGGGCTGAGGCACTGTCTTCAGCAGGCAGTAGAGCACCGTCTCGAGTCCATGAAAGGCTGCGGTTGGCTTTATCGATATTCACGCCCAGATTGAGCGTGGGAAAACGAGTGACTGGCCCCAGTCTTTCGGCCGCGAATTGATCGAGTGAGATAGTATTGCGAAAACCGCTTTTGGTTGGTCCGCGAGCCGCTGTAAGAAAGCAGTTCTCCGTGCTATGGCCGCCGTCAACATCGGGATGTGAGAGGCCGCTGATGACCGTAAAGTCACGACGGAACCTGTCAAGGTCCTGAAGATAGGGCGACAGTTCGTAGTCACGTCCCGAAGCTTCCGGAAAGAATTGTTTAGGCAGGACGCCCAAGTTGTTTGAAATCAGCAACATGCGGCGTGGAGTTCGTGTTTCCGTACTCCTGGCCAATGTCGGGTGGATGCCCTCCAGCAGAGGCAGTGCAAGCGTGACTCCGGTTCCCTGGATAAATCGGCGGCGACTGAGTGTGCTGGGTGTCATTGACAGCCTTCCTTCCCAAGAAAGATCCGGCTCTGCACAAGTGCATGAAGGAGGTCGCGAACGCGATAGTTATCTGGCTCACAAGCATCCAGCAGTGACTCAATCTCTGCACGATCTGAGAACCGAATCGGTGTGCCGGTTGCGTAGAGCGTGAACTGGTGCAGTAGGTTTCGGGCCAGTTGACGGGGGTTCTCCGCGAGCAGGGCTTTGAGTTTATGAATGTCTTGAAAGCGTCGGCCGTCCAGCAGTTGACCGCTGGCGTCGACGCGTTCGGCAAGCGTGTAGTTGAAGTCGTGCCCAGCACGGTCGATGCCTGTGATGGCTTCTCCCTTCTCGACACCTCGATAGCGTGTTCGCCAACCGCCCATGATATCGAAATTTTCCAGAGCAAAGCCCACAGGATCGAATCTTGCGTGGCAACTGGCACAGGATTGTGATTTCGTATGCAGAGCCAGAAGTTCACGAATCGTGTCCGCTCCACGAATGTCGGGTTCGACCGCGGGCACACTTGCAGGAGGCGGAGGCGGAGGTTGCCCGATCAACCGCTCCATGATCCACGCACCTCGCATGACGGGGGAGGTTGAGGTGCCATTAGCGGTCACTTTCATAATGGCGGCCTGAGTTAGTAGACCGCCATAGGGACTGTCGGTGGGCAAGATTACTTTTTGCATCTGAGAGCCGCTGAGGTGGTTCAGTTCATAATGCCGCGAAAGACGGTCGTTGGCGAAAACAAAATCGGCATCCACCAGCGCATTCACTGAGAGATTGTCGCGAATCATCGCTTGAAAAAAGGTGCGTGTTTCGCTTTCCATGGATTCGATCAGGTAGTCATCAAAGCGGTACTCTGGATGCAGGCGAACATCCGGTTCGTCGCGTCGAATGTTGCGCAGGTCGAGCCAGTAGTCGGTGAAATTCTCAACGAAGCGGTTGAAACCGGGAGCGTTGATCATGCGATCGGTCTCGTGGCGAAGTGTGTCGCGATTGCGGAGCTTTTCTGCATTTGCCAGTTCCATCAATGACGGGGTCGGTCTGGTGTTCGTCAGGAAATGCGATAATCGCGAGGCGATGGCATGTTGATCGAGATCGCCGGTCGTTGGATCAGACGGTTCACGCAGATACAGGAAGTGGCTGGAGCAGAGGAAGGCCTTGTAACCAGCAAGCATCGCTTCGGGGAAGGGGCTTCCCTGATTGATCCGTCGCTCAATGAGTTGCTCGAACCGAACAAGCGCGTCTGTGGAGACGGGTTCGCGTGCAGCGATATCGACGAAACGCCGCAGCAGTCGCCTCGCGTCTTCGGTCGGATCCCTGAAAGTGGCATCGAGGTCGAAATTGTCGAACAAGGCCTCATGAGAGGGGGGCGGCCACGACTCGGGGGGTAAGGGGCCTTCAACTTCAAGCCATTGGAAGGCAACTCCTGGCTGGCCGTTTTCAGGAAATGGTGGATAACGATAAGTTGGCGGGCCACCGTTGACATTGCGAGCCAGAGGTACTGGAAGACCAAGCAGGCTGTATTCAAAAGTCTCGGAGGGCAGTAATCGCACGGTGGTCTCATAGATCGTGCTCGTCGGATGAATGTCCATGATTCCGCCGGTGGCCCGGACGTCGCCGGAGACATCCGGGCCAGACGGCTTGCGGGCGCGGAACGTCATTGAAACCGGTTCGGTTGCTGGTTGGAGTTGATGTCCTTCTGTTTGCAGGACTGCTCGCGCGGAAAAGCGGACGCGATATTCACCTCGAAACTTTGCTACAAAACCATGCGGATAACCGAAGTAGGGCCAGTGTGCAGATCGGAACAATGCCAACTCAAGTGTCGAATCGTCCTTGTGAGTTTCCAGTTCCTGCGCGTTGACTGCCTTGTTGGCCCTAGCGAAGAACATTGCCTTCGGGCCCCCAAAGGGGTTCTTGGGGGTGAACAGCCGGGTGCCAGCGGCGCGGTACTTAGTAACCGGAGGTGGTTTGGGCCCATCGGCCATCGCCTGTTGTAAAGCAGCTTCGGCGGCCTCCATGTAAGCAGTCAGCTGAACGCGCGACATATCGAGCCCGCTGGTGGTCTTGTTGAACCGGTGGATCACGCGATCTTCTGGTAGCAGGTCGCGAATATCCAGCCATGGTAATTTCAGGATGTCTCGCAAGTTCTGTTCGTACTCTTCTCGCGTCAGTCTGCGTAATGGTCCGCGACCGTTTGTGGTGACATCGGCGAGATCGGCTTTTGTGATCAATCGGTTTAATGCTTTGAGCAGTGTGTGGCGATTCTGATCGGACAACATCGTGGGATCAGGGGGCATCTCGCCGGCAAGGATTCGGTCATGAATCAAAATCCAGCGATCGCGCAGTTTCCGGTTGGCAAGCGTGAAATCAAGGGTCGCAAGATCGAGTCCACCTTCAGCCGAGTCACCGTCATGGCAATCCAGGCACGCCTGCTGGAGAAGGTTGGACAGTGGCTCAGGTGTCTCTGCGTTGGCTGGCCTCGATGCCCGGCAGTTCATGAGCAACAGCCATAATACGCTCGCGGTCCAAGCGGCTCGGAGCATGAAATTCGCTTGCCGAGTGTTTGCTTTCGCGTTGTACGTCATGCGAACAACTCCCGAATGGGTCGCCCCATGTCCGTGATGGGAACAGGGCGGTCGCCGTCGTACAGATTCTTGTGGTAGTCAATGCCAACGGCAGCACAGATGGTTGCGAAGAAGTCGGGCACGCTGACGGGATTGGCAACGATTTTTTTCGCAATCTCATCGGTTGCACCCCAGGCTCCGCAATGCGAAAGACCGCCACCGGCAAGAACGCAGCTAAAGGCAGAGCCTTGATGGCCACGTCCGCCACCGCTGTCGAATTCGGGAGGTCTGCCGAATTCGGTGGTGATGACAATAAGCGTCTTATCGAGCATGCGTTTTGATTCCAGGTCGGCGATCAGCGTCGCGACGGCAGTGTCCAGTTCCTGAATCAATTGATGCTGGTTCTGAATACCTTCGTTGTGCACATCCCACCCGATACCGTTAAGGAAGTTCAGGTTGTGTGACACTTCGATGAAACGTGTTCCCCGCTCAACCAATCGACGGCTGAGCAGACAACGCTGGCCAAATTCGCCGCCATAACGGTTACGCAGATCCGCAGGTTCACGGGTCAGGTCGAATACACTCATGAATTCTGGGCTGCTTAGCCTCACACTTTGTTCAATCGCCGCATCGTAATTGAGCAATCGCTGATCAGTCGTCGGGTCGGCATTGCGTTTCAGAACGGCAAGGAGTTTTTCCCTGCGTGCTTGGCTTTGCGGAGTGATGCCGTCGGGGCGAGTCAGTCCGGCTGGCCCCTGACTGGTGTCGGTCAAATACAGATAACTGTCGCGTGTGCCCAGAAATCCCGGCCCGCGAGTGACGTTTGGGTATCCAATCAGAACGTACGGCGGGACATTGACGTCCTTCGTGCGTCTTTCGTGAGAAATCATTGACCCCAGCGAGGGATACGTCACCGTTCCACTGATAGGCCTTCCGGTGTGCATGCGATTGGTCGCAGCAGCGTGTTCGTCAATCACCTCGTGGTTCACACTCCGCACTGCGGTCACGCGGTCCATCAGTCCTGCAAGCTTCGGCAGGTGTTCACACACGCGCACATCCGGCACTGCCGTCTCGATTGAGTCATAGTACGAACCGGCTAGTTTCTTCTTTGGGTCACCTTTCTTTTTTGGATCAAACGTATCGATCTGTCCCATGCCGCCGCCCAGCCAGATCGAAATCACATGCTCAGCCTTGCCCCGAATCCGCTTCCCGTTGAGCTCAGCGCCAGCGTTGGCAAATTCGGAACCACTTGCAATTCGTGGTGCCGCATGCGCGGCGCTAGTCGCAACGCCTGCGGCGAGAAAATTGCGACGATTCATGGAGGGTAAGAAATGCACAGTTGATGTATCCGTTAAGGCATCCACACGAATTCGCGGTGATTGATCAGGCTCCATAGTACATCCTCCAACGCACTTCGCCACGCTGGCGAAAGTCGCGGGTCGGGGGGGGGGCCCGCGAGCACACGACGCTCGATTTCCAGTTGAATCTCATTGGCCTTCGGTCGCCCGTGGTTGAACCAGGTGACTTTGGGTAGACGCGGCAGTTGTTTGATTGGAGCAATCCTGTCAGTCGAAACCAGGCGGGTGTCAAAACCCTCGGACAGCGCACTCACAAATGCGTTCCTTTCTTCGGCTTTCGGGAATCGGCTGAGGGTGCGCAGAAACAACGTATCGACGAGCGACTCGGGAGATTGGGTCGCAATCGCGTGTTCCGCCAAAACGCTTTGGTGCGACGCTCGCGTCAGCGACATGGATAGAGTGCTGTTTGCCAGGACGCCCGGTTGCAGAGCGTTTGGATCTGTCTCGCGATTCGTGATGGGCATCTGCCGCGCCCCAATCCAACCGAACGCCTCCAGTACGTCGACAACGGCGCGGGCTTTGGGGAGCGACAAGCTGGGGCGGTCACGTTCATTTTTCAGGTCACCAAACATCCACGCTCGTGTGGGTTTGCCCAGTGTTTGCCGCTGTCCAAGTTCACGTCGCCCGTCATGCACGAATGTCAGTTCCTCGACATCTAACGGCTGGCCCGTTGCGTGGTGTAGTGAGTCGACTATCTGCTCGGCAGTCAGGCGTCGACGTTCCGGAGCGTTAAAGAAACGCATTTCGGCAGATGCGACACGATTCTGCCCGACTGCCGACCGCTGGTAAGTTGACGAAGTAAGGATCAACTGCACAACATGGCGCAAGTCGTAATGATTGGCGATCAGTTCCTGAGCCAGCCAACGCAGAAGCACGGGATGGCTGGCCGCATTGCTTTCCCAGTCGTCAACTGGTTCGACCAGCCCGACGCCGGTCAATCGTCTCCAGATGCGGTTTACCACGACACGCGGAAATCGCTCGTTCTGTGGCGAGGTGATCAATGCCGCAAGACGCTCACGCGTATCGGTGGGATTTAGCATCAGAGGATCAATGTGATCGCCATCCGTGACGCCAGTTATCGAGGCAAAGGGCCAATGGGCAGTGATAGCCTGATTTGCCTTGAGCGTGACCTCGATCAAGGATTTGCGTACTTTTTGATTGTCAAAGAATGCATCTGGTACCCGGCTGGTTTTGGGAACGGTCACGGACTTTCGACTCAGCATGGCGGCTAGTGAGTACAGGTCTTTCTGTTTCGTGTTGTGGTATGGCGGGTCGTGGCAACGGGCACATTGCAATTCGACCGCCAGAAAAGCCGATGCGATAATGTGTCCCTTGGCCGCCATCGGCGCGTCGTTTTCGCTCGCCATCGCGAAGCCCGCACTGCCGCCTTCGGCCGCACCACCGCGCATCAGGATGAGTTCCGTGACCATCCGATCCAGCGGTTTGTTGTCACGCAAGGAATCATGCAGAAACCAGCGGAACGGTCCAGTGCTGCCCATCGACTGGTTCAGGAGGGTCGGGTTTTCGGCGAGCAGGTCAAGCCAGAAGCTCATCCAACCATCGGCGAACCTTTCGTCGTGCAGCAGCCCGTCGATCAATCGACTGCGTTTATCCGGTCTGACGTCGTCCAGAAATGTCCGCGCCTCCCTGGTCGTTGGCGGTACGCCTACAGTGTCCAGAAAAACACGTCGCAAAAACGAGGCATCGTCAATCACTGGTGACAGCGCCACTTCAGATTTGGCGATCGGTCGTGCTGGCCATGGTGCGCCATCTTCAACCCATTGCTCCAGAAGTTCGATCTGCAGATGGTCCAGTCGATCATCGGTGGGGGGCATGTCTCCATCGCGAATCCGTCTTATCAGTTCACTCGCCTCGACATCACCAGGAATGACTGCTGGTGATTCGGAATCACCAGCCTTGAGTGATGCAGTCCGGGAATTCAGTTTTAAGCCGCCCTTGTCTTTTTCCCCGTGGCAGCGAAAACAGTTCTCCCGCAGGATAGGCAGGATCTTGCTGTGGAAGTGTTCGGCTTGTAACGCGTCGGTGCTTGATGCCGCAGCGACTGCATGCTCAATTTTCGAGGCGATGAATGCATCGATTGGGTGTGAATCAGTTCGAGGCCACTGTACTGGATTTTTCTTTGCCCACTGACGTGCGAGTTCATGGCGTTGCTGCCAGAATCTGTCTTGAGTAGCTGCTGCATGACGTCGTCGCTGGTCATCGAACCGTGACAATGAGTTTTCAATCGCCGACAATACCGGCTCGACAGCCACATCTGTCAGAGGAATGCGATTGAAGCCGGGGCCAAGCAGTTCGTACGATTTGCCGTTCGGCGCGAGTATCGCCACGCAGACTTCGCCACTTTCGGTGCGGTGCCCTTTACCGCCGACAACGAGCTCCAGTACCACACGTGATTTGCCGGTGAAGCCCTGTTCAATCGTAAGGTCGCCGAATGTTTCCTGCTGGTGGTAGCCGTGGACTCTCACGCCGGACAGTGGTGGTTGGGCGACAGGGGTGATGCGTTCCTCGCCATCGGGCGGACGTTGCGTGATCGCTTTGGTTCGGGCCACGACTTTACCGTTGACCCACAATCGGCCCAACGCGCGGCCGCGGACCATGAGGCGATGTGTGCCAGCGGGCAACTGCACGTCGCCTGCCAGACGCAACAACATGGGCGCATTCCAGGCAGAGCGGATGCCCCAAGTATCGTACTGCAAAGGAATGCGTGGAAGCAGGAAGGTATCGCCGATCCAGCGGGCTGATTCGTTCGGCATTTGCTCACCTTCGTTAAGCCAGCGATCGTATGCCGGCAGCCCATCGCATAACTGCACCAGAACGCGTCCCTCCGGAACATTGACCAACTCGGGCATAATCTCCGATTGAGGCTTCACAAATCGCGGTTTGCCGACGCGATGGAAGCGTGATGACACAACCTTGTCGTCGAGCATCGTACGGTGAATCGCAATCGCGTCGAGCAATCCGTTGAAACCGTTGCCGATGCGAATCTCATCGTTGTCAACGATCGGTGGCTCTGTTGTCTCGCCGCCGTAACTCCACTTTCCTCGCGTCGATTCTCCATTGACCCAACCACGGATCGATTGGGGGGCGCCAAACCGATACGCAATGGCAATGTGATGCCACCCGGTCCCAACAGGAAATCCAAGTTGCGAATCCCAGCGATGCCAGTGTGCTTCGCTGTCCGTCAGCTTTGTTGCAAACAGGAAACTGAGTTTCGCTTCATTCTGCGAGCCGACAATCCGCATTGACCAGTTTTGATTATCACGGGCAAACGTCGGCGATCCCGTCCGTCCCTTGCCAACGACATAACTGACTTGCCCGTTTCGAAGGACAGATGGGTTTACCCATGCTTCAATTGTGATCGAATCGCCATTGTTGAAATCAAAGTCACTATTGGTTCCTTCGTCGGGAGTGGAAAGATAGGCCCGGGCGTCAACTCGTACTGCAGTGTTATTGGCAGCCATGTCGGGAAACTCGGGTGGCCGTGGCCCAGCGTGATCGCGCTGCACCTTGCCTGAGGCTTTCAGCGGAGTAACATCCTCGGTACCAAACTCCCAACAGGTGACCGATGGCATGTTATCGGCAGCGTTTGCGGCATGAGCGTAAAACGAAACGCCGAGGCACAGACTGGCGATACAAGGCGTGGACTTCAGATTTGCCATCCTTTTACTTCCCTATCGCTGTCTTCTGGGACGTTATCAGGATCAGACAACAAGGTGACTGCCTGAAGCATCGGCATCCACTCAGAAGGGTGTTCCGCGGTTTTGATGGGAATGGAAACCACGGATGTCGAGTGTGCCTGAACCACCCAACATCCTATCAGCGTGAATTTCGCGCAGCAAGCAGACAGTGCGAGTGAGTTATTTCTGACGCACCGCTTTATGAAAACGGTGTGGCTTGAAGAAAGGATATCGTGCCGCAGGGGCTATCCGTTCTGAACAGACTAGAATCCATGGCAGTGATATCGAAGTCAGGGGTGCAACGCGATTGTCTTCGTGCGAATAGTTTGCACAAGATGGTCTGTGCGCGACCAATGGCAACGGGCTGAATTTGGGGCTGAACAGGGTGCACCGGTGTCAGGAAGAACTGCGTGGGTCACCGTTGATGTAATTTGACAGGAATCCTGGGAGTGGCTCCTGGTTGTGAACAGACGTAGGCGGACGCTTGACACGCCCAGCTGTGCAGGTCAGTAAGTTTCATATTGTTGAGCATTCCAAGTACGATTGCTGCGGTGAAGCAGTCTCCCGCTCCAACAGTGTCGACAATCTGGGTTGGAATGGACGGAATTTGACTCGTTTCCGTTTGTTGAATTTTCCCACATTCTTGCACAAGGATTGAATCTTGTGCCCCCCGTGTTAGGGCAATCATCTTCAAGCTGAAACGTTGTTGTAATTGCAGCAAGATGCTGTGGTCATCACCATTCATGTCAAAGGTTTCGGACAGCACAGGTAATTCATCTTCATTGCACTTCAGGACATTAGCCATCGGAAGTGAGTGTTGTAGGAGTGATTTGCTCCAGAAAGGTGATCTGAGGTTGATGTCCAGGACTCGTAGGCATTGGGGTGGCGTTGCGGATACGAACTTTTGAATGACGTTTTGCGAGGCTTGGGAACGCTGCCCAAGCGTTCCCCAGCATACAGCGTCAGCCTTCGCCGCCAATCTTGCACAATCATCCGACCACTTGAGATTGTCCCACGCCGTGTCGGCTGCGAACTCGTAGCTTGCGATGCCCTGTTGGTCGATGGTGACGTTCACTCGACCGGTTGCTTTGGCGTTCTGCTGGATTGCATTAATGCAGACATTATGGCTCAAGAGTGATTGAATCGCCTGCTGGCCAAAAGCATCGTTGCCGACAGCACTCAGCATGTAACTCTCTGCCGGAATGGTCTTCAAGCCGGCTGCGGAACAGGCAAAGTTGGCGGGGGCCCCTCCAAACTTTGCTGCATCGGGGAAAATGTCCCAGAGTATCTCGCCCAAACCCACGATGGTCTTTTTGACATTCGTGTCTTGTGTCATCGAAACCGCAGTCGTTTGAGGAGGCGTGCGAGGTGTTATGCAAACATGACTCTGAGGAGCTGTTTATGCAAAAAATAGATGAGATCACAGCCTAGCCGCCAATCAGCGTCTTGGCTACGCATGCCGGGAACTGTCGTTGTTTAAAGCTGTTTGGTCGATTTTTTTTGCAGTACTTGCATCTCGGGGCAGTCGGTGTCCGCGTCAATTCAATGGCAAACTGGTGTAGAATCACGACGCTTGTCATTCATTTGTTCGTTGCGGTGCAATTCAGTGAAGTATCGAAATCGTTGGTCAGTTGCCGTATTTCCCAATCTTCGAATTCAATGGCATTGGTTCGGTCTGTTACCTGTTTTAGCGGCGTTGGTTGTCGACGCCAGTGCATCTGAGACAGAGCAGTGGTCGCGATTTCGTGGCCCTAATGGTAGTGGCGTAACGACTGAAGCAGGCATTCCTTCGAAGTGGTCCGAACAGGATTATGCATGGGTGGCTGATCTTCCCGGCGTCGGTAATTCATCCCCGGTTGCATGGGGCGATCGCGTCTTCGTGACCGCTGCTGATGAACAGAACGAAACCAGATCTCTGGTCTGTCTGGACCTTCACAGTGGCAGGGAACTGTGGCGTGCAGAGGACAGCTTCAAGTCCTACAAGAAACATAAGAACAACAGTTTTGCATCGGCAACGCCCGCAGTTGATGCTGATCATGTTTATCAGCTTTGGCACTCAAAAAAAGCGACCTCGCTGATCGCTTACGATCATGGTGGTAGTGAGCAGTGGCGTGCCGAGTTGGGGGCCTATCTGCACGGGCAGGGTGGAGCGACCAGTCCCATTGTGGTGGAGGATTATGTCGTGGTTGCACACGATCATAAATCAAACAGCTTCCTGATTGCGTTGGATTGTAAAACCGGAAAGCAGCATTGGAAGATTCCCCGCGATGGAAAACGGGCCTGCTACTCGACTCCGTGTGTGCGCGATGCAGATGGCAGGCCGGAAATTGTCTTTGTTCATTGCTTTGAAGGCGTGACCGGCATTGGTCTTGAAACCGGGCAGTTGAGGCGGGGGGGGGGGGCGTTGGGGGGGGGGGGGGGGGGGGGGGGGGGGGGGGGGGGGGGG
>JAAHTH010000857.1_pt1 | contig 18357 bp, 9 predicted proteins | sample 6116091 | NCBI WGS metagenome assembly JAAHTH01 (sample SAMN13939990, study PRJNA603662) | sponge metagenome | isolation source: marine sponge | host: Mycale hentscheli | place: New Zealand | collected 2006 | reverse complement strand
TGAGTCTTAAGGATAAACAAATGCATTGGGGTCGTGGGGGGCTGATTGCCGCATTGATTCTCAAAAATTAGCAATGCGACAAAAACTGGGAAATCGAACCCTTCTAATCATTTTTTTGGTACAGGGGTAGCATTCGATGGCGAACTTCAAGCGACAGTAAATTCATGGTGGTGACGTAGAGTCGCCCGCCGAATCCCCCCCATCGATCGGGAACGGGGCGATAAGGATTCCAGCTGCCGGCCAAATCTCCAGATTTTTCCTGAGATCGAATCAGCATGGGGCGGAGAAGATTGTTCCATTGGTTCCAGCGCTGTCCGTCGACATACTTTAGAACCTGTGTGGCGTAGTACCAGTAATAGGTATCCCTTACCTGAGGACTTGTGTCTCCAGGAAGTTGAGTTTGCAAAAGGTAGTCCGCGCCTGCTAATAATCGCGGGTCTTTTTTGTCCCAGCCGGTATAGATTCGCATAAGCAAACCGACCGAGGTCATGGACGGCGTCGGCTTGCGACCCTGGATTCGGGAAATGCCTTTTGAATTAATCGCAAATGGATCATACCGGTAGATTGACGGATTATCGGGCGCTGCGGCGACTGCGAGCCAATCGTCAATTGATAGGAATGTTTCAGGCTCTACTTCCAATCCGGCAAGCCGGCCACTTTGCAGAGCCATCATCATCCATCCCGAGACGGAGGTGTCGGATGTGAGGTTTCCCGGTTGGTCAAAGTACCGCCAGCCCCCGCGACGCGGATCTTGAGTTGCCTGAATGTAGTCCAATGCTTTTTGGACAGGGGCTTTTAAACGTTCGTCCTGTGTCATTCCGTAGGCTTCGGTCAGAGCGAGTGTGGCGATTCCGTGGCTGTATAGCCGACAGGCATTGTTAGACTTTAAATTGCTCGGTACGTAGAGCCCGCCATTTTCAGATTGGTTATCGAGTAACCATTGAATGGCACGATCAAGTTGAGAGGCGTACTTAAATTCTCGATGATTAAATCCGGCTCCTTGAAATGCGAGTACTGCCAGGCCTGTTGCTGCCGTATCGCTTTCAAGTTGCATGATTTTTTGGCGTGAGCCTACGTCAAATCCACCGAGGGTCCAGTTTCCTTGTTGCGTTTGGTAGCGAGCCAAAAATTCGAGTCCGAGTTGGATCGATGCCTCGGTAGTGGGTTCACCAGAACTCGACATGCCGTTAGGTGTGCGATCTTGAAAGGCCTCCTGAGCAAGTACGGCATCAGGATTGAGGGATGGTGTTCCACCTGCAGTTTTGCTGCGGAAGCGGGTTTGAGTTGTCGGTTGTAACTGCTGGCTGTCGGTCGCGGCAGGGCGTTCTACGATGCCTGCAGATTCCGCGGGCCGAAGTCCAAGTCCAGCTGGTCCCTCGGGAGCTTTGACCTCGAATGCAAGGCTTGAGTTATCCGAGTTTTCCGCTCGTTTTATTTTTGCCATGGCATCGCCACTGGCGTTTGATTTCGTCGGCGATTCGTTGTTTCCAGTTTCTGTAATTGCCGAATCCAATTTCACGTTTGCGTTAATCGAAGAAGCGAGATTCTTGGTGCGCGCTCCCGGACTTTGCTTCGCTCTTGAGGCAGAGGCAATCGCGTTATTTGATTTTGAAGTTCTGGTAGGTTTCCCGGTTTCACCCATACGTGAGAGAGTAGAAGAGAGTGGGTTCAGCGCAGCTGCAGGTGCTTGCAGGGCGGTTTCAGAATTGTCTTTTCTGCCGCCCCCTCCGTTGCCAGCAGTTTGTTTTTCAACGCGAGTTTTTTGGGCATTGAGTGAATCAAGACTGCCTTGAGTTGTTGTAGGGTTTTCCAACTTTGTTTCTGAAGTCCCCTCGTCCGTGCCCGCCAATGAGCGAATGATCGGGGCCTGAGCAAGTCGAGTTCGCTGGTTGCCACGCTGGTTTTTCAGTTGCTCTTCCTCATTGCCTGGACTTGCATCCTCGGTATTTTGAGTTGCCTTTTGGCGGGAGTCTGACAACTGATTTGATACACTGGTTTTTCCCGCGTCAGCAATTTCCCCTGAAGCGGCCGCTGCCCATTTTTCTGAACCGGAGGTTGAATCTGCGACTGATCGTGTATCAACGGTTAGTTCGGTGGAGCTGTCGAGGGCTTCTGTTGAAGGAGGGGCGGGTGCCACATTGGCGGGGGAAGAGACCGCTGCAACGGTATTTTCTACGAGCGAAGGCTGGAGGTTGGATCGTTGTTTTGACCGCCGGGTTGATTCCGGGTTGAGTTCAGCAATTTCGGCCTGGCCGCCTCCGGATCGGCGTTCTGATTTTTGTTCTGAAACCACTTTAGTGGGCCCCAAATCGATCATGCCGGTCCCCTTGGCTGCGGATTGACTGTCCCGGGATTTAGTCGCAGCGGAATCGACCGTAGCGGCAGAGGATTCAGTAGTCGTTTCGCCGATGGTCTTTCCCCCCTTCAGCTTTGCAGGACTCGTCGTGTCAGCCATTAAAATATTTGTGGGTTGGGCGTTTTTTCCAGCAGACCGTCGCTTCGTTGATTTTTGCGATGAAGTCAGCCTTTCTGGACTATCGGCGCGACTCAGACTGCGGGTTCTCTTGGCCGAATCAGAAGCCTGTGCAGCGGGACTGGTTTCACCGCCATCGAATCGTTCTAAATTTTTTGTTTTTCCCGATCCAGCAATTCCAGCAGAATCGCGAGTAATCGAAATTGTCTTTGAGTTCTGTTCGCGCGAGTTTTGAGTTGACTCGGGAGAACGGACCGGTTGTTCAACTGGCATAACGGTCGAAGCAATGTTGGACTGGACGACTGATCGCTTTGGGGTTGAAAGTTGTGATGATGGTTCAGAAATACTGGGTTGTGAATTAGGGCTGCTCTTACGGTTTACAGTTTTTGCGATCTGTGGTTGTCGACTGAGCGAGGGTGAGGGTTGCTGGCTGAGCGACGGCCGAACTGCTCGATCTTGCGTTGGTCGGCGAGTCAGTTGAGCAGCCGATTGAGATGGCTGGTTGGCCGATGGTTGAACCGCGGTTGCTGATTCGGTTTTTTGAGGTGTGGGAGAGGGCTTGGAAATAATAGGGATCCGCGGATCCCTCCGTTTGATATTGGCGCTTGCTGCCGAAGCAGTTGAGTTACTTAAGGGTTGGTTCGGTCGTGTAATTTGAGCGCGACTTGCCGACGGTGCGACAGGTGAGGTTTGGGTTTCAGAGGGAGCTTTTTGTAATTTAGGTTGGGTCTGTGACGGGGTTGAATTTGCGGGTTGACGCTGAATCGCGTCGGCGCGAACAGAGTCGTTGGCGGTCGGTGGTTTAGGACTTGCCGGTTGGTTGACGGTTTGTTTTTCCAGGGTCGATTTCCCTGAGATGGTTGGTTGAGCTGTGGATGGTTTTGCTTGTCGCTTTAATTGAGATAATTCCGGACTTTGCCGGGGAACGGTCTGCGATTTGATTTTTTGTGGAGTGACTTGAGGATTTACTTCGGGTTTGTTTTCGATCACCGGCACGGGTTGAGTTTCAGCGACGGTTGTCGTTTCAATTTTTCGATTGACGTCGACAACGGGTTCGGGGGTTGGGCGGGCATTCGGCTCTTCAAAAACAAATGCTGCTTTTCGATCGCTAATTTCGATGGTGCGGACGGGGCGTTGGACGACTTTTTGGGAGGGTTTCTCAAAACGATTTTCAAAAATATTCGTTAAAGCGGCTGTGAAAATGACTAACAGGTGGATAGCGAGGCTGACGATGATAGCCAGTTGAAGCGAGCGGCGAACTTTATAATTTTTGATGCTAAACAAGAAAAAGAGAGCCATGACGGCAAACACAGGCAGTCCCATTAGTCCGGCCCACATCCAAGGTCCCTGGAAGAGCGTAGCAACGGCACCCGAAGCGATCCCAACCAACACCGTCAATGCAACCAGAATCGGCCAGAATTGCTGGTCGAAAGATGGTTGCCGTTGCGGCGTGATTTTTTGGACCGTTCGTCGTTTCACAGACGTTGCCCTTAAATTAGGTTCATAGATTGTTAGGATGCAGAGGGCTAGTTTTCATCGATGGTTGCTGTGAAATCATGGATGCCAACTTTTTTACAGATTCCAATGGCAATGGCGACTGGCTCCCATTCCGATTTTTTGTCGGCGCGAATGACGACTGTTTGCGTAAGTGGATTGTTAGATTTTGCTCGACTAAGAATCTGTTCAACTTGTTCTGGTTGCCGGAATGCGCCATCGATGTAATAGCGTCCTTGTTCGTCAACATTGATCACCATTTCAGCTGGTTGAGCTGAGGCGGGTAATGCTTCCGAAACACTCGGCAAGTTGAGATCGAGTTCACGTTCTTCCTCAGAAAAACGAGATGACACTAGGAAGAAAATTAACAATAGAAATACAACATCGATCAATGGCGTGATGCTGAGTGAGCCAACTGCGGAGGTCCGTTTTAATTTTACTGCCATGGAATTGCCGGGGGTTGAGTGGTGATTGGTCGCGTCTCAAAATCAGGTCGCGAGGCGTCACTCTGTCTTTTTTCGAGCGGCGGAAACATCGGTCGAAATAGGTTCGTCGAATCCCTGGGTAAATCTTACCTGGCCTTCGTACCGTTCGAACTGAGGCAGAAGGTTGTAGGCCATTTCCTCAATTTGATTCATCAATTGGATGATTCGATTTTCGAAATGGTGTGAAAGAATGGCGGAAGGAATGGCAATCACGAGTCCGACCATGGTGGTTACCAACGCAACATAAATTCCGTTGGCGAGTGCGACACCACGGTTTTGCCCGGAATTGAGTTCTGCCAATTGGGTGGTGTCATAGAACGCCTGAGTGATGCCCCACACTGTCCCCAACAGGCCAATCAAAGGTGCAATGGCTGCCGCGAGTGCCAACCAGGAGGTCATTTGGGCTAGTCGCGTAGCTTCTCGCTGGCTGGATTCAGAAACTGCATTTTCCATTTCCATTTGTGGTCGACCAACTTTTACCAGCATGGAGCGAATGACATAAGAAGCGGAAGACGGGTATCGTTGACAGGCTTGGTAAACACCGCGCGGGTCGAGACCGTTTGGCGATTGACTCAAGTCGGAAATCTGATCGATCAAAGCAGGGGGAAAGATTTTCTCACGACGAAGCGCCATGAATCTCTCGATTGCAATGGTAACAACCGCGAGCGAAAGCGCTACCAGCGGAATCATAAACCAACCGCCCTGCGTGAGTAGCGATAGGAAATTGATTCCTGTTTTTGGACTTGGTTGCGATTCTGCCGATGCCGGAGGGGCGGTTTGTGGCGGAACAAATTCTGGCGCAAGTAAGGGAGTTAACACCGTCGCGCTGACTGTGGATTCCGTGGTAGCGATGCTCGAAATTATCAGAAACGTTAGGATTCCAAACATGACGGCAGAGGTCAATCGCTGATTCAGTCGACAAAAGAACGTCATAAGATCTCCGGAATGGTAAAACCTCTGCAGCAGAGGGTGATTTCAAAAAGAAGCCTGTGCGGCGACATCGGGGTGTTACTGAAATTTCATTTTTTTCAATTGTTCCAGTTGTCGACGAGTTTCTGGCACAAGCTTGTCGTCGCTGTAGTTTTTCAAAAGATATTCAAATTGTTTGATAGCTGCAGCAGCGAGCGCGGGTTGCTTAGTTTGGGGAGCGTTTTTGATTTGTACAAACGAACATCGAGCCGACTCGTAAACGGCATAAGCCTGCCATGGCCGGACGTCCGGTGTGGCCTGAAGGCCATTGAACCCGTAATAGACTTTTTTAAATTCCTTGATTGCATCTGCAAATTGTTTATTTCCAAATAGCGAATCGCCGATCATGCACCGGGCACGGGCTCCTGTCTTTCCTTCACTTTTTGCGGCGAGGTTGAAGTAGCTAAGTGCTTTTTTAGGATCTCTCAATCCGCTGTAGGCCAGGCCAATTTCCAGCATGGCGTCTTCCAGCATCGGGATTCCCGCAGGTGACTGGTCGGGTTCGAGGCTTTCAAATGGTTCGAGTAGTGCAATTGCTTCCTGGTATTGCTTAATCTGATTGGCGCTCTGAGCGGCATGAACGCGGGCGAGCCATTGAATTTTCGGTTCCGTCAAAGTTGAATTGGCGACAGCGGGCAATGCAGTCTGGTAGGCAGCCAGAGCTGCTTCATAATCTTTTAAACGGTAGAGGGATTCGGCCGTCATGAAGAGTCCATCGGCAACCAGATCACCGTCTGGAAATCGCTTGACTTGATTTGAAAACTGATCGCCTGCTTTCTTGAATTGGTCTTGTTTGTAGTGAGACCAGGCTAGTTTGTAGGCTGCTTTTTCTAAGATTGTATTCCCTGTTTTGGAATCGAGGCAGAGTTGATAAGCAACGATTGCATCGTTGTAATTTTCTTGACGGTAGAATTCGGACCCAATGTGAAAATTAGATTCAGGAGCAAGGGAGCTGGCGGGAAACTTGGACGCGAGCGTGCGGAAGTTGTCCATCGCAAGGTTTTCTTTATCACTTGAGCGAAGACCCCAAGCCAGTTCGTAAAGGTAGCGGTCCATTTGTTGGGAGGTCGTAAATTCATTGACCAGAACCTGGAACGTTTTCGAGACGTCATTCCATTGTTGGGCATCAATTTGTGCAAGCCCTAGATCGTATAGTGCGCTTTCTCTTCTGTCGCTTTCAGGTTTGGTAGACAGGAACTCGTTGAGATCTTCGATTGCAGCTTTGGGATTGCCAAGTTTTCGTTGTGCGTTGGCGCGACCGGTTCGGGCAAGGTTGGCAAGATCGTTGTCGGGGAACTGAGAGATCAGTGTGGTGAAGGTCTTCACGGCCGCTTGATGCTGATTGATCTGAAACTGGCAGTAGGCCGCGTTGTACAGAGAGAATGGGGTGAATTTTGTTGCCAATTCAAGATTGTTGATCAACTGGAAATGTTTAAGAGCACTCTGGTATTTTTCTAACTCATAATCGGATTCGCCAAGCCGATAATGAAGTTCTGTGGCGAGTGGTGAGTTGGAATAGTTCTTCAAGAAAATTTCGGAGGTTGTAGTGGCTTCGGTAGCCTTTTTTTGGGCAAGCTGAGATCGGCAAAGAGTCAGCAGAGTCTCAGCGGTTCGTTTCCATTGCTTATTCTTTGCGAAAGAATTGGTCAGAGATTTTTCCGCGTCCGCGAATTGCCCCAGTTTGAATTGGCTAGATCCAATCCAGAATGCGATTTCGGAAAGCTGGTTGGCATCGACCTCTTTGGATGCAGTGAGCGGCTGCAGTTTTGAGATCGCCTGGGAATAGTTTTCGCTAATGTAATCAGCAACAGCAGAGCGAATGGTCCAGCGATTTGCTTTCGCATTTCCTTTAAATTGAGCGACCAACTGATCGTATGTTTTTTTAGCCTCGTCTGGCTGATCGTTCAGTAACTGCGCCTCGGCCTTGATCTCCACCGTATCGGGTAGCAAGTCGTTGGCAGGGAAGGTGGACTCAAAGGCGTTTGCTGTTTTGATCGCCGTTTCAAAATCTCCGGTATCAAGCGATGTGAATGCGGAACTGTGCAGCGCGAGTGGTGCTAGATCATTGGCCTGATAAGACGTTGCGATATTATCAAACAGGGCGATTGACGATTTGCGTTTGTTGGGAATTGCGAAGGCAGCGTCAGCTTGATCCATCAAGAGGTTGACCCAGCCGATTGGTTTTTTCTCGTTAGATTTGACCTTGTTGATTTGTTTTTTGGCAATTGCGAAGGCTTTCGAGGGTTCCTCCGACTTAAGATAGATACCGGCTAACCAGTGTGCTGCCAGCGTCCCGTTGACGGGGTCGACCTTAATCGCACGTTCCAGCAAGGGAATTGCTTTTTTAGGCTGCTCCGCATCAAGGTAATTACGTCCCGCGTTGGCGAGGGCTTCGTTGGCCAGCGGAGATTCCGGGGTATTTGAAATTTCTTCGAACAAAGCGGCCGCACGTTGGTAGTTTTTTAATTCGCGGGAGCAAACCGCAAGTTCGTACTTAGCCTCATTCAGGATGGCATTAGACGGCATGTCCGAGTCCGGCTCATTTTGACTGACAATCGATTCGAGGATGGACTCCGCCTGTTTCAGTTTGTCAGTGGCTGCCGGAGAGTTTTTTTGTGCTGAATCTTTCAAAGCAAGTTTGACTAGGTTGGCTGCCGTTCTCGACTGAATTTCGATCAGGAGAGGGCTGTCTAGTTCAGCAGCAACGTTGCCGGCTTTCTGAAAAAACTCAGAAGCTTGCTCGTATTGTTGTAATTGGTCGTGAAGGTCTGCGACGGCGAATAGAGATTCAAGTTTGAACGCGGGTTCAGGAAGGCTGAGAATTTTTGAGTAAGTTACCAGAGCTTGCTTGCGATCTCCCAGAGCTTCGAGTGCGTTCCCTTGAAAGAAAAAGGCCTGATCAGCATTGTCGAATTGCGGGTTCTTTTCAAGCAGCATGGAAAACGTTTTTACTGCCTCGCCAAAAAGTTTGTTAGCTTCTTTGGATTTGGCTTCACTGGCTAAATTCTGTCCTGCCTGGAATTGAGTGAACCCAAGATAGAGCATCGCCAAGGGCTTCTTCGTGGTTTCTGCATCGGTTAGTTTTTCTAACGAGGCTTGGAATCGGGGGATCGCCTGGGCCGGTTGCTCAAGTTTCAAATAACAAACGCCGGCATTGTAATGTGCTTTGCCAATAAGTTTCGAAGTCGGGTATTCCTTGATCAGCGTTTCCCATTGTTCAGCAGCAAATTCGAAGTCGTCGCCATTTTGCGCTGCGGATGCAGTCTGGGCAATTTTCATTGCCGCTGAATCGTCCTGGATGGGAGCGGCGTTCATTTGGTTCAGCGACAGGCACGTCCCACTAAATACAATCAGGGTCAATAAGAGTGCCCGCAAGCGACGCCCGGAATAATTGAATTGCCAAGGCAAATTAGTTTGGAATAAGTATTCGTTGTTCATGGAATTGTTTTCGTTGGCGGTCCGCAAGTTTGTTACTCCTGATATCAAAATAATGTGAATCAGAAATAAAAAAGTGCTCCAAAGAGCTACCGCCGTTGAGTCATTTAAAAATTGGATTTGTTAGCCAGGCCAGTTGCTTCAACAAACCGGGTCGAGTGGTAAGTGAAGCTGTTTATTAAGATCGCCGCCCAACCTATTTTTGACATCAAATGCGCCGGAGGCAAATTGGGATCAAAATCCCGGTCGGATGGGTGGAAATGATGACTTGATTTCAGGGTAAACGGAACCAGTGCCATGATCTCTTAAACCCGACGGTTGGGGCGTTTAGGTCGCAAGAAAACAAACTGTCTTGGCTGGTTTTGCCAAAATTGAGAGGGTTTGGTTTAGATTTGGAAGAGATCCGGGATTCAGGGCACGTGCGTGGCGACGCTGACCAAGGTCGGAGATTGCCGAATATACGGGGTAAAACGGAAGCCATACGATCCTAAAAAGGAGGGCTTTTGTGATTTGCGACCTGAAAAAAGCCGAACCATCCCAAGAGAGACGTAAAATAACGTGTACAAAGTCCCTGATTCTTGTAAGATTAGGTAATCTTATCCCAACTCATAACCTGATGAATTTTGCCGGCCATTCCTCCCTCCCTGTCCGCAATTTTCATAATGAAGCGTTGCTCTTATCAATTGAGAGTACGCTAAAACCTGCCAAGGAGAATCTTATGCCGTCCAACCCGTCTCAACACCGCCCGTTCTCTCGACGTGGTTTGACTTTGATCGAGATCATGATCGCGTTGACAATGACGTTGATTGTTCTCGGCGCGATGATGCAGGCTTTTCAATACGCCAGCGGCCAAATGCAAATGGGCCGGGCAACGATGGAGATGGCGAATCGGCTGCGATCGGCAGAAGAGTTACTCAGAAGTGACCTTAACAATCTGACAGTGGAGCCGAGACCCTACACCGAGACGACCAATCCTAATGGGTATTTGGAAATTGTTGACGGAGCGATGCGTGACAAGACTAACGCCTCGGGCATCGACAGTTACCTCGGCGATGTCGATGATATTATTGCGATGACTGTCCGCAGCGATGGACAGTTTTTTCGAGGACGTCATATTCCAGACAATACCACGAGTTCGAAAGTGATTGAATCATCAATCGCCGAAGTGATGTGGTACACGACCTTTGTAGATCGAGATGGGGATGATTTAATCGACCTGGATGAGAGCGTCAAAGTTCATCGCCGCGTTTTATTAATCCGACCAGATATGGGTCCCTGGGAAAATCTTACTTCTGATCAGGTAACCACCCTGATGCAGAATAACGATATTTCATGCCGCATCGTCCAAGACGATGGTACAAATAATTACAACGTCTTCGCAAATAGCCTCAGCGATCTTGCTGTAAGGCAAAATCGATTTTGTCATCAGTGGTACAACTATGACAATGGCAATCCAAGTCTTGATGTCAATTGGCCCCATTTTTTGGACAGGTCTCTAATTTCCAGGTTTAAGCCGCTGGAGGGAAATGATATTGTTCTCACGGACGTGGCAAGTTTTGATTTACAAGTTTACTCGCCGGATGTCAGTCTTAGTCTCGATGCGGCGATCCCAGTAGCCCCCTCTGACCCGGGTTTCCCTGCCGCGGCGACGCAAATTTCCGCCGGTGATTTTGTGGATCTCGTTTGGAACGCGCCGGTCGATTTTCGAGGTAGCCGATTCAATTTTGCACAGCAGGCATGGCGTAACGCTTTCCCAGCAGCGGAGGCTTTCTACGATACCTGGACACCTGTCTATGAGAGCGATGGATTTGATCAGGACAACGATTCCTTGATTGATGAAGGAACCAACGGTTTAGACAACGGTGGCCCTCTCGCTCCGGATGATGATTCGGAACGTGAAACACGTCCCCCCTACCCTTACCCGGTTCGGGGCGTGAAAGTCAGCATTCGACTGATTGAAAAAACTACCAATCAGGTCTACCAGTCGTCGGTGGTTCATTCTTATGTACCTGAGTAAATAGGTTTAGCGGGTAAATGGTGGACGTGGGGTTGCCTCGTGTGGTTGAATTTCGATTGATTTGAGTCCTCTGTTGGTACGATTCCTTGTCTGAATTTCACACCATTCGTCTTCATGGTCCCTGGGCTGCCAAAGTTTTGGATTCTCAGGACCGTTGCGACGCTGCTGCGGTTGAAACACGTCACTCCGTTCCTTCCGATTGGAAAGACTGGCTTGGAGTGTCGTTCCGTGGCCGCGTGGAATATCGACGTCGATTTGGGCTGCCGACTCAGCTGGAGCCTGATCAGGACGTTTGGCTTGTGTTTGAGGCCGTTGATTTTGAAGCTTCTTTTGCCCTCAATGAGATTGAACTGGGGACAATGCGGTTGGGCGATGATCCGTTTCGAGTTGAAATCAGCAGTCAGCTGCAGCAATCAAATCACTTGAAAGTTGTCATCGACCTTCCTTTGGAGGTAGATCGTGGCGAACGAAATTCAGTGGCGGGTGGTTTGATTGGGTCAGTTCGATTGGAAATAGCCGAGAGCCTCTGAACGAATCGTCCCCTTTTTTAGGTTGGGTCATCTCGGTTTGTCGGATGACAAAAACCAGTCTCACTTGCGTTTGTGAAACTTTGTCGATTGGGTTGAGCTGCTGGTTTGTGCGGGTGCAGTGCCGGTTTTAACACCTATTCCGGCAAATTTTCATGATTGCAGCGTAGATCTGTAGCCAAACTTTCGATGAAAAAATGGTGTACCCCTCGATTTAAACGAGGAGTTTTTCGTCTTGCCGCCAGATCAATCTGAAGTAATTTCCATCGCCATTACTTCAGGGTTTTTGTTTACAAGCATGTGAATTTTACGATGACCGGTTCTGACTCAAACCAGCGACTCGACTACGTTTTGTTAACGCTCTACCGTTACAAATTCGTTTGGATTGCGCCTGCGATTCTTGGTGCAGTTTTAGCGCTGTACTATGCGACGATGTTAAGTCCGCAAATCTGGTCTGCTCGCCAGTCAATGATTGTTCGGGATGATTTACTTGGCCAGTCTTATAAGCCGGGACGATTTGATTCCATTGAGTCGATGAAGTCTGCACAAGAGACGATTCTAGAGATCGCTCGCCAACCGCAAGTCATTCGAAATGCCATGGCCAAACTAGGGCCGCCAGAGACTTTAAAAGGCGAAGCTGCGATTGCAGACTGGCCAGATGAAGAGACAATCGAAGACATGCAGGATGCGGTCTTAATTCACGCGCCTAACGGAGCGGAATTCGGAAAGACAGAAGTAATTGTCCTGAATGTCAAGCAAAGCACTCCGGAGCGGTCACTCAGATTTATCGAGCTGTTACTTGTCGAAATTATCGCGAAAGTCGATGAAGTTCGTTCGATGCGTTTGCAGAGTATGGAGGCCGAGTTAACGCGAGTTCGCGATGCCGCGATGGAAGAACTTAAAAAATCCAAAGATAAGCTGACCCAGATGGATAGGTCACTGGGGTCAGATATCGCAACGATGAACGCACTGAGCGATCCCGAAAACAGCGACAATTCGATTAAGCGAGACATTTCGCAGATTCGCATTGAAAAACGGGAAGCGACCCTTCAATTAGAAAAGCGAACCGCATTACTGCGGCAATTGAAAGAAGCCAAAACAACGCCGGATCGAATCCTTGGCCTGTCAGCGGAAATGATCAGAATCCTGCCGGCGTTAAACGATCTAAAAAAAGAGATGATCGAAAAGCAGGCTGAATTCGCCATGACGACAGGACTTTACCAACCCAGTCACCCGAAATACGCTCGGTCCGAGAAAGCCATCGAAGCGATGCGGCAACAGATCCACCTCGAACTCGACCTTTGTATTGCGGCAATGGAAAATGAGGTCAAGGATGCGGATACGAGCTGGTCGCGACTAGAAAAAGAAATGAATTCTCTTGATCAGCAGCTTACCAAACTCAGTCAGAACAGGACTGAAATTTTGACGCTGGTTGCCGAGTTAAAGGAACGTACTGAGATCGCAAACAAAGCTCAGTCCAACCTGGCAGAGATCAAGAGTTTAGCGGAGGCGGGAGTCTCCAATCTCATTGCCCGAGTGGATGAACCTCAGGTGTCCACGCGACCCGACGGTCCGGGAAATAAGATCAAGATTCTGATGGGTGGTTTTGCGGGGTTGATGCTCGGGCTGGGGGCTGTTCTTTTGATTGCCCCACCAAATGATCCCGAGCAGTTTTGGTTTGGAGGAGGCCCCAGCGGTGACGGGCCTGAACCTGACAGTCCTGAAGATCGCAACCCAAAGTCGACGATTAAAAATCCTTCTCGTCGCTATCCAATTCTGCCGGAGACCGGAGGGGCAGCACCCGCTTATGGAGCCTATGGTGTCTCCTCGCAGGCTCCGTCGGTTGCCGATTTACTAGCGGCTTCGCAGGAGGTCCTGCCTCCACCGGTCAGTTCGCCCCAAGCGACCGGAACGTTGCCGCGAGAAGTTAAAATTCGGCCCGCACGGTACGACCAAAGGAAGCGTCGATTTGTTGTTCGCCCGGACAACTCAGAGGCGATACAAGAAAATACCAGCGAACGGCGTGAGTCAGCGAATGAAAGCGATTCGGTAGAGTTTGTTAATCCTCAGAGTTTTCCCAAAAGCTCAGAGGCGCCCACGCTCAAGCGGCGCAGCCCAAGTGTGCGAGCGGTGGATCTCGCCAAAACAGCGGCCAGTGAAGATGCGGCGTTCCAGCGAACCGCACCTGGTAATGAAGGGTCAGTTGGTGCCACAAATGCCCCACGAACGAGAGATGAATCGATGGGGATTCCAGAGCAAATTCAAAAGCTCAGTGACTCAATTGCAAAGTATGCGAATCCCAATCCGATGGATTCGGTTCGACCTGAACGCAGAAGCTAAGTGTCACTGGCGGTATTTAGACCTGTTGGCTCGCCGATTCGTTTTTGAAACGCTTGATTAATAGGCGTTCTGTTTTGAGAAAACGACGGTAAAGGTTTGAAGAATGATTTTCAAATCGAGCCAAATCGACCATTCACGAATGTATTGATGGTCGAAAAAGACACGTTTTTCCATCTTGTCAAGTGTTTCGGTTTCTCCGCGACAACCATTTACCTGAGCCAGTCCCGTGATTCCCGGTTTGACTTTGTGGCGAAGCATGTACCCTTCGATTTGGCTGCGATAAAATTCATTGTGGGAGTTCGCGTGCGGGCGAGGTCCGACAAGTGACATTTTTCCAGAAATCACATTAAAAATTTGGGGCAGTTCATCAAGAGATGTTCGCCTCAGAAAACCGCCGATGGGAGTTAAGCGTTGATCGTTTTTCGTCGCCTGAATGACTTTGTCGCCATCTTCCATCACGTTCATGCTCCGGAATTTCCAAACGAGAATTTCTTTTCCGTCGAGCCCATATCGTTTTTGTCGGAATAGAATTGGTCCTCGGGAAGTGAACTTTACCGCCGCAGCAATGATCAGCATTGGGAGAGAAAGCAGGGCGATGCCAAGCGAGCCGAGTGCGACGTCAACTCCGCGTTTGAGTATTCCATCGACGCCATAAAATGGGTTTTCGGAGACACTGACAACAGGCAATCCTTGAATATCAGTCCAGCGCGAATTGAGCATTTGAAATACGAATAAATCCGGCACAATATAGACCGAAGCAGTTGTATCGGCCAGGGCCTGAATCAGGCTGCGAATTCTTTTTTCGGCACGCATTGGAAGTGAGATAAAAACGACTTGAACGTCACCCGATTTGGCACTCTCGACGAGGGTGTCAATTTTTCCAAGCTTGACTGAAATGTCTTGCGGAAGATCGCCAGTTCTCTCTTCAGGGCGATCATCGTAGTAGCCTAAAAATCGGAGTCCCAAATCCGGCGCTGAGCTAATGTTGCGGACGAGGTGAATTCCCAGATCGTTAATTCCTACCACCGCATAGCCCCGAGAGTAAATTCCTTTGGTTTGCGACCACAAAGAATACCAGCGGTATAAAATTCGTACGGAAAGTGAAATGATGATCGTAAAACTGAACCAGAGGGCGAGCGAACTCCCGGAAAGCTCGGTAGAGTAAAGGCTGAAATGGCCAAGGAATGACAGTGAGACAATTGTGATTGCTAAAGCGAGCACGCTGCAAACTGCTTCTTTTTCGAATCGAATGCCACGCCAGCTCCGGTACAATCCAGAAATTTCAGCAGAGATGTTGAACACACCGATCGCTACCAGGCCAATGACGATGGTGGATTGGCTGTTTGCACTTGGAACCCAAATGATCAACATCATCAAACCGCTGATGATTGCGACCGCGTCGATTAACTTCATTGTTAATCGGGGCCAGGAATCGTGTTGGGTGATTCGCTGCTTTGGGCTCGGTTTGGTCATGAAACAGGGAGAGAAAAAGAGTCGAAAATTACCGCGCTCGCCTAAATGAAGAGAGCAATGAATCCGAATGGAGCCACTGAAGAAAGATAGGTTGCGAATTCGAATTCGGTTCCTGATTCGAAGATTGGAATCGAATACGCGTTACCAAAAAAAACGATCGTGAGGTTTGAGCCCTGTGTGTCGGATCTGCAGGAACATCAATGTTGGTTTTCGCTGCCGAGAATCGGTTGGAGAGTGATCGATAATTGATGCAAAAAGGCATCATATTTGAAAAATACCCCTGAAAAACCGGCAATTCAATCAGCGTCTTGATTGCGTCCGGCGAGAATCAGGCAGAATAGCTATTTAGAATCGGGGCAATCATCACTGATGCTTTTGGATCACGACAGAGCTTGCCTGACCTTGGGGCGTCACATTGAGATTGATGAATGAATCACCCGCTTCAATGCTGTCGGTTTGGACGGCATTGATGGAGCATTGTTCATCGAGCTCATCGCAATTCATGATTGGGAACAACGGCCCCTTTTCCATTGCCATTAAGCTCGCGGCGATTTCAACAATCCCGCAACCGCCACCGAGATTTCCCATGTAACTTTTTGCTGCGGTAACAGGTGTGTCTTTCATAACATCCGCGATGGCCTGTGATTCTTGAAGATCACATTGAGGTGAGCCGAGTCCGTGGGCATGGACGTGGCCAATCTTGGATGCGTCCATCCCAGAAGTTTCGAGGCCGCCCAGAAGGACGTTCTTAAGTGCTGTCTGATAATTCGCTGCGCCGGTTTTGTCAGCAACGCAGGAGGAGCCGTAACCTACGACTTCGCCGAGGATGTTAGCTCCCCGTTTTTCAGCAGAGGAAAGCTCTTCAAGAATTAAAACGCCGGCCCCTTCTCCGAGAGTCATGCCTGTGCGGTTTTTATCAAAAGGCCGGCACGCTTTGGTGGGATCTCCACCGGCTGACTCGGTATGCCGGTCGGCAAGTTGCTCTTGAAGGGCAATGTGGACGGTACGAAGAGGGTGAATTCGAGAACCGGTAGAACCGGCGACCATGAAATCTGCCGAACCACGCTGGATGATGGTGGTCGCTTCGGCAATCGCCAGGTTGGCAGAGGCTTCCCGGACGGTAATTGAATTGCTGGGACCGCGCAGGTCGTTGTAGATCGCGACATGACTTGCCGGCATATTGGGTAGATACTTGAGCAACCATAATGGCTCGACTTTGGTTAGCCCATGTTCTGCCCATTTATCAAAACAGAATTTTTCATCCTCATCTAAACAGGCGCGAATTCCTTCAACGAAATCGAGCGGGCTGGTGATGATATAGTCGCTTCCAAAGAGCGTGCCAATTCGGCTGGGGTCGATGCTGCCTGAGTCGAGCCCCGAATCAGTCAGTGCTAATTGAGCTGCGGCGGCGCCAAGTTGAATTTCCCGACACATCAGCCGAAGCCCTTTTTTGATGCTCCGTTGCAGTTTTTTTTCCAATGGGCCAAAGCTATCGATGCTGCCCGTGAAATCGGTGCACTCACCTCCAAAGTCAGAAGGGAAATGCTCGGTCGGTAGATTGGAAAGCAGGCGGACACCGCTCTTTTGTTGACTGAGCGAATCCCAAAGATCAGTGGATGAACTGCCAATGGGGCTGATCAAACCCATTCCTGTGATGACGACTCGGCGATCTGATTGGGCCATGGAATGAAAAACTTTGGGCGAAAGTTTTAAAAAAGGATGGAATTAGTGCGTCTCGAACCTAAAGCCGCAGTGAAATTTAAACGTGAAGGACAGGCGAAGGTTCAAATTAACGGTGCTGTCCAGGTTCTATTCTAGGCTTCTTGCCGGAGTCGTCGAGGTGACTTTGGGCAATAACGAGGAGTGAGCCGAAGTTCTCTCCGGTTCATGGTAATTTTACCGGAGCGGTCGACTTATTCGCAGTTTGAGGGATGGTGGCGCTCTGGGCCGGACCGCGATACTCAATAAATAAGAGTGCTTCGGCTTGATTTGATTTTTGAGGTAGCCCGGGAATTCGGAGGCCGACCCCGTCATTTTCAGGTTCGGGCGAGGCGACTACTCCGCAGCTGAGCATTAGCACCTGGTCGTTACGCCAACGAAATCGCTCATGCAGCCTCCAGCTAACGAGCTGAGGGATCTGGAGGGTGACTTCCTGCTTTGTACCGTTCCCGAGGGGGACATCCACTTTTACTTTTGTTAGTTTTTCGACCTGATCGACATCACATTTAATCACCGCTTCAATTGTCGAATTGTCCATCGAAGACAGGCAGCTCAATTCTAAACGATACCCTTCATCGATGCGGGTCTGCTGGGGCTGGAAAGCGGGAACTTGATTGGGAATCCATTTTAAATTTCGAATGAATTCGACTGGTGTTCGTTTTTCGACCACCATCGTTTGTCCGTCATGATTACTAAGTCGTCCCGAATTGTGCTTTCTGATCTCCGGTCGCTTCGTGAGTGCATTGATTAGTATGGCTGCATTTTCTTTTGATAGAATCCAAGCTTCTGTGCCAGGACTGGCGACATTGATTGGCTGCAAAATTGTATAAAAGTCGGATCGCCAATTTGGTCTCTCGATCGTCATCATATGAAGATCGACATTCTGAACTTGGCCGCGGGTTCGATTAAATCGGTCGACGATGTTCTTGACGACTTTTTGAATTTCAGGTGTGTGGTAAACGTAAAGTTTTTCTTTATCGGCATTCAAGATTCCCAGCGGGCGGTAGAACCACATCTCTGTTCCTGTTTCGCGCAAGATCCAATCGACGATCGAACGTTCCGGTTGTTTGTTATTGGTGATCCGCGATGTGTAGGGCGTAATGTCATATTCTTGCCAGAGTTGTCCAGCCGTACTCGGTAGGTCGTTAGGAGTCTTCGTGAAGCCGGCGACTGCTATCTTGGCCGGTGCGGAGGTTGGTGCGGAAGCCACCGCTTTTTTAGGAACACTCGCTGGAGAAGCACCCAAGAAGTTTTGTGGTTGGGATACCGCTGGATTAGCTGTGGTAATCACCGGTGGGTTTGGTTGAGCCATTGGTTGAGCTTTTGGTTGAGTTGGAAACGCAGCAACGGCAACTCCTGTCGGAGGATTCAGATCGGAAGAGCGGGGGGTAGGGGGGGGGGGGGGGGGGGGGGGGGGGGGGGGGG
>JAAHTH010000671.1_pt3 | contig 18372 bp, 18 predicted proteins | sample 6116091 | NCBI WGS metagenome assembly JAAHTH01 (sample SAMN13939990, study PRJNA603662) | sponge metagenome | isolation source: marine sponge | host: Mycale hentscheli | place: New Zealand | collected 2006 | reverse complement strand
AAATATGATTCTAAAAAATATAAGAAATAATGGCATTTAAAATGAAAACAAGTATCGGTAAGATACACGCTAATACGCACGGAACAAAACTATACGCTAAGTCTACAGCAACAGCAACAGCAAAAGCAAAAGCTCCAAAACCAGCTAAAGGAAACGTATCAAAACCTTCTCCTTTAAACTATGACTCTAGTAAATACACAAAAAAAAATGAGTCAAAAAATGAAAATAACAATAAAAAACCTTATGTTGTAGAAGGTGGAAAAGCCACTGGTAATATAAAGAATTACAAAATTGGTAGTACAGAAAGATATAATGAATATAAAGCTAGAGGTTGGAAACAAGATTCTACTACTAAAGGTGGCGAACCTAAAGCTACAACGTCTACCAACAACACATCTAAAAACAAACCATCTCAAGAAGATGTAGGTGCAAGTATAGCTGCTAAGATAGCTGAGAGCGAAAAGAAAAAGTCAGAAAAAGCTAATAATTCTAAAACTGAAAAACCTAAAGTTAAAAAAAGAGGGGATAAACTTAGAAAAAAAGCTAATAAAGCTGTAAGTGTTGCAGAAAAAAATCGTTTACAAAATAGAGCAGATCGTAAAGATGGTAGAGCAGAAAGAAGAAAAGCCAGGATGGAAAGAAGAAGCGGTAATAAAACTAAAGCTGAAACTAAAGAGGCAATAAAAAAATCTAGAAAAAAACAAGCTTCCACTGCTAGAAGATCTACTGCATCACAATCAGATCAAATAAATAACGTTAAAACAGATTAGAACTGTCTAACATCTAAAAAAGTAATCAATAATTAATAATAACTAATAATAATAATAATGGCAAATTTTGTATCAGTAAATGTAACAGGTAATGCAAATCACCTTTTAAATGGAGAGCATTTAATAAACGCAAGTGCTATAAGAGCAGTTCAGCAAACAGCTGATCAAACTCTTTTAGTGACTTTAGATGGATCAGCAACAGTTGATGTAATCACACTAACAGCTTCTACAGTAAATGACTCTGGAGCACCAGCTAATCCTACATACACTGTAGGTGCACCTCTTGAAACAGCTTTCAACAAAGCGTTGACTGCTAATCCAGGTGGGGTTAAGGCTAGTGTAAACTTAGGTAGAGATCAAGCTGCTACTCCGCTATCAGTTTATTTTGTAGCTATTGCATATGCATAGTAGTAAAGGTCTTGGTGATTCTGTAGAGAAATTTACAAAAACCACTGGGATTAAAACAATTGTTGACAAAGTATCGCAGGGGCTTAATATTCCCTGCGGTTGTCAGCAAAGAAAAAATACATTAAATAAAATGTTTCCTTATAAAAAATAACATGGCTTTTAAAATTAAACCACCGTATATAATAGACAATACTCCTTTATATCATTTAGATTTTGAAGAAGATGGTTTACTTGGTAGAGCAGATAGAAATGGAAGCATTTTAATAAATAAAAACATAACAGACCCTAAAGTAAAAGCAGATGTTATTCGTCATGAAAAAGTACACCTTAAAGACATGAAAGATGGTATATTAGATTATGATGATACAAATGTTTATTGGAAAGGTAAAAAATTTCCTCGCTCATCATTCAATGAAGGGGATAAAAATTTACCTTGGGAAAAAAAAGCTTATAATAAATAAAATAAATAAAATGGGATACGGTAATAAATCAGTAAGTGGAGTACATCCAATACTAAAACATATGAATAAATTAGGAGGTAATCCTGAAATTAAATACATGGTACTCGAGCATGATGAGAAAGGCATGGGTAGAGGCGGGAAATTAGGTACAGCTAAATATGAAGATAAAGGTATGCCTGCATATATGGACGGGAAAAAAAAATCACCTTTAGAAGTAGGTGATGAACCAAAGATTAGCAATAAGAAAAATTTTGACATTTCCATGCATCGTAAAGGTATTGGTAGAATAAAAGAGGGCTCTAATCGTGAAAAAAACCGAGGCACACGAACCGGTCTAGATAAAGTCGCTGTATCTGCGGGTACTCATCTAGCTGGAAAGGAAAAAAGAAGAGTGGTTACGGAAAAAAAAGTAAATAATAGTAAATCTAAAGGATACCAAAAAATGGTAAAAATAGGCTAAATGTTTAAATTATTACTAGGTCTTTTAGGTAAAGGCAATGGAAATAAAACTGTTGCCGGAAACTTGGCTTGGGATATAAGAGAAGCAATAAAAGGCAAGGAGTTAGATCCTGAAAAATTAATAGAATTACAAACAAAGATCAATGCAGTTGAAGCTCAGCATCGTACATTATTCGTTGCTGGGTGGAGACCTTTTGTTGGTTGGATATGTGGAGTAGCATTAGCGTATAATTTCGTTATTAGAGATTTATTTATATGGATAACACAAACTACCGAAGCTCCACCTGCTTTACAAATGGATCATTTAATGACCGTGTTGTTAGGTATGTTAGGATTAGGTGGTTTAAGAACATTTGAAAAAATTAAAGACAAAGTAAAATAAAAAAATTATGTATCAACAAAATTTAAGTGATGCTTTCACTAATGCAGTAGATATTGAATCATCAGCCACATTAAGAGCCCCTGGGGCTAGCGCTGCTGGTATACCATCTGGTCAATTTACAGATACCACAGCAAACATAGCGGCTACAGCACAAACTGTTATTGCTTATGCATCAGGTGGAACTTTTTTAGGTTCTGCTATACCTAGTACTAAAGGTACTGGTGGTGCTCCATCAATAGGAGATACAGCTCCACAAATGACAAGAACTGGTGCTTATTATAGTATAGAAACTGATGGTGCTGGAGCAATTACTAACGTAAGAGTAGTTCAAACAAGACCAAATGGTTCTGCTACAGCTCCAACAAACCCTGGTGCTGGACCTAATTTAGGTGCTGCAACTCAAACAATAGTTTTTGATGCTGCATCATTAAATAAAGCTTTTGGTCAAACAAATATAACTGGTAGCCTTAGTATAGCTTTAGCTGCTGGTGATCTTCAAAAACCTACAAGTGGCTATAGTACTGCTGCTGATGAAGTTTATGACACTGATCAAGAATTAGGTAAGTGTTTTGGATTATACGTAGGCGGTACTGGAGATATTATGTTAGAATTAGTAGGAGCACAAGCAAACCAAACAGTTACTATTAAAAGCGTACCCGCGGGTACAGTACTTCCTTTATTAGCTAAAAAAATTTTAGTAGGAAATGCTGCTACAACAGCTAGTGAAATACTAGCTTTATATTAGAGTAAATTAAATTAAATTAAATCAAATGAAAAAAGTAGAATCAAAAGCCGAGGAGGCTAAAATACAAATCACTGAAGAACAATTAACTAAAATTCAAAAACAACAAGAAGAAATAAGTGGACTATTAAGAGACATTGGATTTCTAGAAACTCAAAAGCATGGCTTAAATCATAAGTATGCTGGAGCAGTGCAAGAAATGGAAGATTTCAAAGTTGAATTAGAAAAAGAGTATGGTGCAGTAAATATAAATTTACAAGATGGCACATGTACTCCAATAGAACAAAAAAGTGAGTAGTGTAATAAGAAAAATCAGTATAGGTGCTGATTATAAAAATGACGCCATGCATTATGCTTTAGGGCAACAAGTGTATGGCGGTCATACTATATCTCATATATTATATAATGAAGAAGAGTTTTCTTACAACATATTTATTAAAAAAGGAGACGAGGTGTTGCCTTGGAAAAAGTTTAATTCTAATATGGCAATATCGGTAGAATATGATCTAGAATACTGATGAATACCATTTATCAATTTATAATAAAACCAATTGGTGAAAGATATAACAACAAAGTTAAAATTAAAGGAAAAGAATTAATTATTAACTCTAGTATTTCAGATCATAAATTTATTAATAGAACTGCTGAGGTTGTTGGAGTGCCACTTGGAATAAAAACACCTATTAAAAAAGGTGATAAGGTAATAGTTCATCATAATATATTCAGAAGATATTGGAACATGCAAGGTAAATCTGTTAATAGTTCTAAGTTTTTTAAAGATAATTTATATTTTGCTGATATAAACCAAGTGTATTTATATAAAAACAAAAGTCAATGGATACCTAATAATGATTTTTGTTTTGTAAAACCAATATTAGAAAACAACGATCTTAGTGGTGATAAGTTAAAAAAGAACATTGGTATACTAAAGTATGGTAATAGTTCATTAGAAGTGTTAGGAATAACTCCTGGAGACTGTGTTGGGTTTAAATCTAATAGAGAATTTGAGTTTATTATAAATAACGAACTTCTTTATTGTATGCAATCAAATGATATTTTAATTAAACATGAACACTCAAAAAACCAAAGAGAGTATAATCCAAGCTGGGCAAAAAGCAGTTGAGGAACTTATTAAAGTAGCTAAAGAAGCTATTGTAGATTCTGATGATGATATATCAGCTGATAGATTAAAAAATGCAGCTGCAACTAAAAAATTAGCAATTTTTGATGCTTTTGAAATACTAACACGTATAGAAGAAGAAGAAAATATGTTAAAAGAAAGTTCAAAAAAAAATAAATCAGCAAAATTTAAAGGTTTTGCAGAAGGTAGATCAAGATAATGTATAAACAAAATTTATATAAAATACTACCAAACCATATAAAATCTAGTACATTAAAAAGAAACAATAGATATAAAAAGTGGGAGACAGGCTACAATGAAGATTATGATATTGTTGTTATTAGTAAGACTGGAAAAATTGGTGAAATATATGAAATACAAGGTCTTAAAATTGCTCTTCCATTAGAGGAAAATGTTTACAAGAGATCTGGAAAAAAAGAAGAACAATATTGGGAGGTTAATGAGTATCCAAAAGAATTAGAAAAGATTAAAACTGTATTTGATTGGAATAATTATCCTACTAATTTTAAAGAAAAGTGGTATGATTATATTGATGAAGAGTTTAAAAGGCGTGATGAAGGTTTTTGGTTCTATAACAAAGGTAATCCTAGTTATGTTACTGGTTCTCATTACATGTACTTGCAGTGGACTAAAATTGACGTGGGGCACCCAGACTTCCGTGAATCCAATAGGATCTTTTTCATATTCTGGGAGGCATGTAAATTGGACGCCAGATGTTACGGATTGTGTTACCTTAAGAACAGACGTTCTGGCTTTTCATTCATGGCATCTTCAGAACTTGTACACCAAGCAACCATCTCTTCGGATTCCAGATATGGAATATTATCGAAGACTGGAGCTGATGCAAAGAAGATGTTTACCGATAAAGTGGTACCCATCTCAGTTAATTACCCGTTCTTTTTCAAACCCATCCAGGACGGTATGGACAGACCCAAGACCGAACTCGCCTATAGAGTCCCTGCCTCGAAGCTTACCAGGCGTAAAATTGATCAGAACGAACGTCCCGAGGACCTTGTCGGGCTTGACACCACGATCGACTGGAAAAACACGGGAGACAACTCGTACGATGGGGAGAAACTTAAGCTCCTTGCCCACGACGAATCAGGGAAATGGGAGCGTCCGGACAACATCCTCAATAACTGGCGCGTCACGAAAACAACGCTAAGACTAGGTAGTAGAATAATTGGTAGATGTATGATGGGATCAACATCTAACTCACTTGATAAAGGTGGTTCTAATTTTAAAAAATTATATGATGGATCAGATGTTACAAAAAGAAACAGAAATGGACAGACTAATTCAGGACTCTATAGTTTGTTCATACCTATGGAATGGAACTACGAAGGATACATTGATACTCATGGATTTCCTGTATTCGACACTCCGAAAAAAGCGGTTCAAGGGATTGATGGCGGAAAAATACAAATCGGAGTTATCTCCCACTGGGAAAATGAAGTAGAAGGTTTAAAAGATGATCAAGACGGTTTAAATGAATTTTATCGTCAGTTTCCAAGAACAGAAAAACACGCTTTTAGAGATGAAGCAAAACAATCTTTATTTAATCTAACTAAGATTTATGAACAAATAGATTATAATGAAGATTTAAGAAATACAAATATATTAACAAGAGGTAGTTTTCAATGGGAAAACGCAACACAAGATACTAGAGTTATATTTATGCCTAACAATAATGGTAGATTTTTAATATCTTGGATACCTCCTGCTCATTTGCAAAATAAATTTATTATTAAAAATGGTATCAGATATCCTGGAAATGACCACTGTGGTGCTTTTGGTTGTGATAGTTATGATATTTCTGGGACAGTAGACGGTAGAGGCTCTAAAGGAGCTTTACACGGTTTAACTAAATTTTCAATGGAGGATGTTCCTCCTAATAGTTTTTTTTTAGAATATGTAGCTAGACCACAAACCGCTGAAATATTTTTTGAAGATGTTTTAATGGCTATAGTTTTTTATGGTATGCCAATACTTGCTGAAAATAATAAACCTAGATTATTATATTACTTAAAAAGAAGAGGATACAGGGGATATTCTATAAATAGACCTGATAAAGTTTATAATAAATTATCAGTTACTGAAAGAGAAATAGGTGGGATACCTAACACAAGTGAAGATATTAAACAAGCTCATGCCGCTGCAATAGAAGATTATATCGAAAATTTCGTAGGACTTATGGGTGAAGGCTATGGAGATATGTATTTTCAGCAAACCTTAGATGATTGGGCAAGATTTAATATAAACAACAGAACAAAACATGATGCATCTATTAGTTCAGGTCTAGCAATAATGGCTTGTAATAAAAATAGATATGCACCACATGGTAAAAGAACTATATCAAAAGTTCCTTTAAATTTTAGCTCTTATAACAATGAAGGGTACAATTCAAAAATAATCAAAATAAATGATTAACATTAACTATAATAGCAGTTTTCCAGATCAGGTAGTACCTGAAGCAGAGAAAAAATCTCGTGAGTATGGTTTAGCCGTAGCACAAGCTATTGAACATGAGTGGTTTAGAAATAATAGTGGGCAAAATAGATTTATTAATAATTTTCAAAATTTTAATAGATTAAGATTATATGCTAGAGGCGAACAACCTGTTCAAAAATATAAAGATGAATTAGCAATTAATGGTGATTTATCTTATCTTAATTTAGATTGGAAACCTGTACCTATATTATCTAAGTTTGTAGATATAGTTGTTAATGGTATGACAGAAAAAGGTTATGATATAAAATCTTATGCTACAGATCCTTTTGCAATAAAACAAAGAACTGATTTTGCTACTAATGCATTAAGTGATATATATAATAAAGAAATAATAGGTCAAATGGAATCTTTAGGCGTGGCAGGGCTTGCTTCTTCTGCTTCACCAGATACATTACCTGCAAATAAAGAAGAGTTAGATCTTTATATGCAATTAAATTACAAACAAAGTATAGAAATTGCCGAGGAAGAAGTAATAAATAATGTATTAGATTATAATAAATTTGATGAAATTAAAAAACAACTAGCTTATGATCTTACTGTTTTAGGTATAAGTTGTGTTAAAACTAACTTTAATTTATCTGAAGGAGTTACTATTGAATATGTAAATCCAGCTAATATATGTTATTCATATACTGAAGATCCTAATTTTGAAAATATATACTATGTGGGTGAGGTAAAAAATATGTCTTTATCAGAAGTTAAAAGACAATTTCCTGACCTTACTGACCAAGAGTTAGAAGAAATACAAAAGTTTCCAGGTAGAAACTCTTATACTAACAGTTATTGGGGACAAAGTACACAAGATCAAGTACAAATATTATATTTTGAATATAAAACTTATCACGATCAAGTGTTTAAAATAAAACAAACACCTGAAGGTTTAGAAAAAACATTATCAAAAGATGATACGTTTAATCCACCTGAGAGTGACAATTATAAAAAAGCTTCAAGGTCTATTGAGGTTCTTTATTCTGGAGCTAAAGTATTAGGGTTAGGTAATAATATGTTAGAATGGAAGTTATGTGAAAATATGACTAGACCTAATTCTGATACTACTAAAGTTAATATGAATTATATTATTAGCGCACCTAGAATGTATCAAGGTAGAATAGAATCTATTGTTAGTAAAACTGTAGGTTTTGCTGATATGATTCAATTAACCCATTTAAAACTACAACAAGTATTATCTCGTATAGTACCAGATGGTGTATACGTAGATGTAGATGGTTTAGCAGAAGTTGATCTTGGTAATGGAACAAACTATAATCCACAAGAAGCGTTAAATATGTACTTTCAAACAGGTAGTATTGTTGGTAGATCATTAACCCAAGATGGTGAATTAAATAGAGGTAAAGTACCTATACAAGAATTACAAAGTTCATCTGGTATATCTAAAATACAATCAATGATACAAACTTATCAGTATTATTTACAAATGATAAGAGACGTAACCGGATTAAATGAAGCAAGAGATGGTAGTACACCTGATGCTAATTCGTTGGTAGGATTACAAAAATTAGCCGCTGCAAACTCTAATACAGCCACAAGACATATACTACAATCATTATTATATATGACAGTAAGAACATGTGAAAATATTAGTTTGCGTGTAGCTGATATGCTTAATTTTCCTTTAACTAAAGCAGCTTTAATTAATAGTATAAATACTTTTAACACTAATACTTTAAAAGAAATAGATCAATTACATATACATGATTTTGGTATATTTTTAGAATTAGAACCAGATGAAGAAGAAAAAGCAACATTAGAAAAAAGTATACAAATAGCTCTTCAAGCAGGTAATATAAATTTAGAAGATGCTATAGATATAAGAGAAATTAAAAATCTTAAGTTAGCTAATCAAATGCTTAAGCTTAAACAAGAAGAGAAAAGACAAAAAGATCAAGCTCAAAAAGAAGCTATGATACAGGCTCAAGCTCAAGCTAATGCTCAGTCAGCGGAAAAAGCTGCTATGGCTGAAGTTCAAAAAGAACAAGCTGTAGCTCAAACAAAAGTACAAATAGAACAAGCTAAATCACAGTTTGAAATAGAACGCATGGAACAAGAAGCATTAATTAAAAAACAATTAATGGCTGAAGAGTTTAACTACCAAATGCAATTAGCAGAAATGCAAGCTCAAGTACAAAGACAAAAAGAACAATCAATAGAAGATCGTAAAGATAAAAGAGTAAAAATACAAGGCACTCAACAAAGTGAACTTATAAGCCAACGACAAAATGATTTATTACCCACTGATTTTGAATCAGCTGGTAATGATAATTTAGATGGTTTTGGATTAGAGCAATTTAATCCACAGTAGTTATTATTAATTTTTATATTATATTATGTCAAATAAAAAAGAAACAAAAAAAGAAGAGGTAGCTGTGAAAGCAGTTGATACTACCCCGGTTAAAAAAGAAGGAGATTTTAAAATAAAGTCTGCTAAAAAAATGAAAAATCTTGGTGAAAATAAAACTCAAGATGTAATTAAAGTTGATTTAAGTAAACCTAAAAAAGAAGAATCAGATGCCATTCAAACACAAAAGACAGATGATAGCAATGTTGTTATCGAAAAGCAAGAAAACAGTGGCGACGGCAAAGAAGTGGTTGAAGATGTACGGGCCACCGACGAAGAAATAGATTCTCCAATACAAGAAATAAAAGATGAAGACAGTGACATTGACGAGAGCGGAGTGGCAACAGTCGATGAAACTACCACTGCCTCACAAGAACAAAAAGAAATACCTCAGGAAGTTGAAACACAAAAACTCCCTGAGAATATAGAAAAATTAATTAAATTCATGGAAGAAACCGGTGGAGATGTACATGACTACGCTCGGTTAAATGCTGATTATACTAATGTAGATAATAATACGCTACTTCATGAATATTACAAAACAGCTAAACCTCATTTAAATGCTGAAGAAAGAAACTTTATAATAGAAGATTCTTTTTCTATAGATGAGGAATTAGATGAAGCAAGGGATATTAAAAAGAAAAAACTTGCTTATAAAGAAGAAGTTGCAAAAGCCAAAAACTATTTGGAAGATTTAAAAGGTAAATATTACGACGAAATCAAGTTGAGACCCGGCGTTACCCAAGAACAACAAAAAGCTATGGATTTTTTCAACCGCTACAATGAAGAGCAGAACACAGCTAAAGCTAAACACGAAAGGTTTGTTACTAAAACTAAACAAGTTCTTACTAATGATTTCAAAGGTTTTGATTTTAAATTAGGAGAAAAAAAATTTAGATATGGTGTTAAAGATCCTTCTAGTGTTGCAGATAAACAAAGTGATATATCAAACTTTATCGGGAAGTACTTAGATAAAAACGGGGAGATAAAAGATCACAAAGGTTATCATAAGGCTTTATATGCTGCACAAAATGCTGATACTATAGCTAATCATTTTTACGAGCAAGGTAAAACTGATGCTATTAAAGATCAATTAGCTAGATCTAAAAATATAAGTACAGAACCAAGGGCTACAGCTTCTGGAGATGTATTTGTAAATGGATTCAAAGTAAAAGCAATTAGTGGTCTTGATTCTTCAAAACTTAAAATTAAAAAGAAAATAATAAATTAAAACAATAAAAAATGGCTTTAATACCACAATTTGGTGCTATTGTACCTGCTCCTAATCAGCAGTTACTAGCATCAGCATATTTGGCATTTGATGGTGCTGCTGGAGGTAACTTCGCACAACAATATTTGCCTGAGTTATACGAACAAGAAGTAGAGCGTTATGGAAACAGAACGTTATCTGGATTCTTGAGAATGGTAGGCGCTGAAATGCCTATGACATCAGACCAAGTAATTTGGTCAGAACAAAACAGATTACATATAGCATATGATGGTTGTGTGAACAATCAAGGTGCTGCTAATCCAACTATTACTATTCCTGCTGCTACTGCTCCAGGCGTTACACGAAATGTAATTAGCCCCGGTCAAACAATAGTAGTAATGGATAATGCTGGAAATGAAGCAAAATGTTATGTATCTGCAAGTAACACTGGTACAGGTGTTTTAACAGTACAACCATATTTAACTGCTGGTCTTCCTGCAGCTACAATGGGTGCAACTGTAAAAATATTTGTATATGGTTCAGAATTTCAAAAAGGTGCGTCTACAATCAACGCTGGAGCTGGTGCTTTAGCTGATGCTCCTGCTGCTCAACCACAGGTAACTATTACTCCTTCTTTTACTCAATTTTCTAACTCTCCTATTATCATAAGAAATGTTTATACTATAAACGGATCTGATATGGCTCAAATAGGTTGGGTTGAAGTTGCTACAGAAGATGGTACTACAGGATACTTATGGTACTTAAAAGCAGAATCTGAAACAAGATTACGTTTTGAAGACTACCTAGAAATGGTATGTGTTGAAGGTGAGTTAACAGCTGCTGGTTCAGGTGTTGCTGGCTTAGGTACAGGCTTAGGCGGTACTCAAGGTTTATTCTCTGCTATTGCTGCAAGAGGTAATGTTGAGATCGGATTTGCTGGCGCAGCTGGTATCGATGACTTTGATGAAATTCTTAAAAACTTAGATACTCAAGGAGCTATTGAAGAAAACATGCTTTTCTTAGATCGTTCAACTTCTTTAGAGTTTGATAATATGCTAGGCGCTGTATCTCAAGGGATTCAAGGAGGTACTGCTTATGGATTATTTGAAAACTCAGAAGAAATGGCATTGAATCTTGGATTCAGTGGTTTTAGAAGAGGATCTTATGATTTTTATAAGACTGACTGGAAATACTTAAATGACGCTTCTACACGTGGTGCTCAAACAGGTATTTCTTCAATTGAAGGTGTTTTAGTTCCTGCTGGAACTTCAACAGTTTATGACCAAATTCTAGGAACAAACATCAGACGACCATTCTTACACGTACGTTATAGAGCTTCTCAAACAGAAGACAGACGTATGAAGTCTTGGTTAACTGGTTCTGCTGGTGGTGCGTATACTTCAAATCTTGATGCTATGGAGGTTAACTTCCTATCTGAAAGATGTTTAGTAACACAAGCTGCTAACAACTTTGTTTTATTCCAAGGAATTTAATAAGTACTTTGTAAAGTTATGGGGCATTAATTTGCCCCAGCTTTACTTTTTTTAATTATTTAATTATATTATATCATGAAAAACAATAAAGAATCTCAAGGAAATTCTTGGGAAATAAAAGATAGAACATATCTAATAAAAGGTGAAAACCAACCATTAACATTAAAAATACCTTCAAGACATACAACTCGTCACTCATTATTATGGTTTGATGAAAAAAGAAGTGAACAAAGAGAAATAAGGTATGCAACTAATCAAAACTCACCGTTTAAAGATGAACAAAAAGGTGAAGCCACTCTAGGTCATATTATTTTTAAAGATGGTGCATTGACTGTAAGAAAAAAAGATCAAGCTTTACAAAAAATATTGTCTTTATATCATCCTTTAAGAAACATAAAGTATAAAGAACTAAATGTTGTAGAAGATGCTAAAGATGAATTAGTAGATCTTGAAATGGAAATAGATGCTTTAAATATGGCTCGTTCAATTGACATTGATCAAGCAGAGGCAATATTAAGAGTGGAGATGGGATCTAAGGTATCAGAGATGAGTTCTAAAGAAATAAAAAGAGATTTATTAATATTTGCTAAAGGACAACCTACTTTGTTTATAGATCTAGCTAAGGATGACAATGTTCAATTAAGAAATTTTGCTATAAAAGCAACAGAGGCTGGTATTATTAAACTAGCTGATGATCAAAGAACATTTAAATGGGCATCTAACGGTAAGAAACTAATGACAGTTCCTTTTGATGAACACCCGTATGCTGCTATGGCTGCTTTCTTTAAAACAGATGAAGGTTTAGAAATATTTAAATCTATAGAGAAAAAACTCTCTTAACATGTAATACTAATAAGGGAGGTGTAAAAACCTCCTTTATTATAATAAAAATAACAAATGGCTATAAATGTAAACACAGTATATCAAACTGTATTACTTATATTAAACAAAGAACAACGAGGTTATATGACACCCACGGAGTTTAATAGTATAGGTACACAAGTTCAATTAGAAATATTTGAAAAATACTTTGAGGATATGAATCAACAAATAAGAGTTCCTCAAACTGATACTGATTATGCTGATAGAGTAGAAAATATTGATGAAAAAATAGCTATATTTAAAACTTTTGGTGCTGCCAATTATACTAGTAATAATAATTTAAATTATTTTATTCCGTCACAGGTAGATGGTTATGGAAATAATGTTAATTTTTATAGATTAGGTACTGTTTTGTACAATAGTGAAATACAAGTACAAAGAGTAGATCGAGCAGATTTTTACCATATTAATAAATCCTTATTAACAAAACCCTCAGAAACTTTTCCTGTATATTTATACGAGAATAATTATTTATTTATAAAACCTACTAGTATTATTAGTAATATTGAATTAGATTATATAAGAAAACCTATTGATGTTAGATGGGGTTTTACCGTAGGTTCATTAGGTCAATATTTATATAATTCTAATGTTTTTGATTCCGTAAATGAACCTAACGGATCAGTAAATTTTGAGATTCATGAATCTGAACAAACAGAATTAATATTAAAAATATTAATATATGCTGGTATAGTAATAAGAGATCCCAATATAGTTCAAGCAGCTTCTCAACAAGTTGCAAATGAAGAAGTAAACAAAAAAAGCTAATAACTTATGTCAACACCTAACGGAGGATTAATAACAGAAACAAACGCTCAATATTACGCAGGCACACAGGTGATCATGGCTAAAGATACTACTGATAATAATGGTGATATAATATCTCAAACTATTTTTACATCTACTTTTGATACTGATCTTACTTTTGGTAGTAATGATCCTAATGATCCGCTTTATAATAATAATAACTTTAGACTTTATACTAGTGCTAATGGCGCTACAGGGACTTTTACTGAATATACAAATCCTTATACTGTTTCTAATAATACAATAACTACAACCGCTGGTATTGCTAATAATACTTATGTTATTATACAATTGTTAATAAAAAGTGGAGGTAATTTTGGAAATAAAGATGCTTTTGGTAATGTAGTAGAAGAAAATTATGGAGGATATCAATATATACAAATAAATGAAGTTGTAAATAATTTTTTAGTAGCATATGTGGGTGCTGGAAAACTAATATCTAGTGTTAAAAGAACTGATGTTATTTTTCACGCAAAACGAGCTTTACAAGAATTTAGTTATGATACTTTAAAAAGTATATATTCTCAAGAACTTACTATTCCCGACAATTTAAGTGTACCGCTACCACATAATTATGTTAACTATGTTAATGTTTCATGGATAGATAGTTTAGGTGTTAAACATATTATATATCCTACAACTTTAACTAGTAATCCATATACTAAACCAGTTCAAGACGCTGAAGGAATACCTACGCAAGATAACGAAGGTAAAAATATAACAGGTACTTCTATTACTGAAGAAAGATGGGTTGAAAGAAATACAGAAATTTTAAAAGAAATAAGGGAAGATATAACAGGTAGATTAATCGCTGATGGTCTTTGGAGTGTATATAACGGTGGTTTATTAGGTTATGGTCAAATATATGGTCAACAACCAGAAATTGCTCAAATAAATGGTTGGTTTACTATAAACGAAAGAGAAGGTAAAATGTCTTTTTCTAGTGATCTTAAAGATAAATTAATTATTTTAGAATATATATCAGATGGTTTATCATATGAAGAAGATATGAAAGTACCTAAGTTAGCTGAAGAGGCTATGTACGCATATATAATACATGCTATTTTAGCTACTAGAATAAACCAGCCTGAATATGTTATACAAAGATTAAGAAGAGAAAAAAGTGCAAAATTAAGAAATGCTAAAATAAGATTATCAAATATTAAATCTAATGAGTTTGTTCAGATTATGAGAGGAAAATCTAAATGGCTTAAATTTTAAATAAATGGCAGAAGTTAAAAATTCTTTTATTAAGTCCAAGATGAATAAAGACCTGGATGCCAGGTTGTTACCAAATGGTGAATATCGTGAAGGAATTAATATACAAGTAAGTAGATCAGAAGGTGCCGACGTGGGAGCGTTAGAAAATGTTTTAGGTAATGAATTAATATTAGATCTAGCTACTGAAACAGGTGTGTCCGGTTTAGAATGTATAGGTATGTATTCTGATGACACTAATGATAATATTTATCTTTTTTTAACTGATTATACTGCAACTCAGATATCTACTATAACTGGAGATAATCAAAGACAATTTAATGCTGCCTTATTAAACTACTATGAGGGAGCTAATAATTTTATATATGTATACAACACAGCTAGCAAAATAGCTACAATGTTAGTTTACGGGGCTTTCTTAAATTTTTCAACAACAAATCCTATATATTCAGTTAATTTATTAGAGGATATATTATTTTGGACAGACAATAGAAATCAACCTAGAAGAATAAATGTACAATTTGCTAGTTCTGACAATGGAGATCCATTGTGGGGAATTAACAACCCAACATATTACCAAACTGAAGATCAGATATCAGTAGCCACATATAATCCTTATCAAGCTATAGATTTATATTATTTAGATGCTAGTTCTAGTGTCTACGTAACAAGTATGCTAGATGTTACTAGTCCTAATTTACCTGATGGAACTACTGCAAACCCTGATTATAATCCAAATTATTCTGGAGATCCTGATTATTTAGAAGATAAATTTGTAAGATTTAGCTACAGATTTAAATATGAAGATGGTGAAGTTTCTATAATGGCCCCATTTACTCAAGCTGCTTTTATACCTAAACAAGATGGTTATTTTTTAGGAGCTACAAGTCCAACTGGTAATACAGATGATGAAAATTCTACATATAGAAGTACTATTGTAGAGTTTATGGAAAATAAAGTTAATCAAATATTACTTCAAATACCATTACCTTCACAAGGTAAATCATTAAAAAATGATTTTAAAGTATCAGAAATAGAAATATTGTACAAAGAATCGGATTCTTTAGCGGTTAAAGTAGTTGATACTATTTCATGGGATGGTAGTCAAGGTTTTGGAAAAATGCCAGACCCTGCAAATCCAGGCTCTTTTATAGATAGAACAACAGAGTCAGTTGAATATAGCTATCAAGGTGTAAAACCTTATAAAACTTTACCAGAAGCAGACTTAACAAGAGTATATGATAAAGTTCCAGTTAGAGCTTTAACTCAAGAAGTTATTAGTAATAGAATAGTTTATGGTAATTTTCAAAATAAACATACGCCTCCTGAGGCGCTAGATTTTAATGTAGGTATATTTGATAAATATGCTTTTAACATAGGATCTCCAGGTGTAGACAGATTTAAATCTGAATATTATACTAGCATTACAGAATACCCAATGCATACTGTTAAACAAAATAGAAATTATCAAGTAGGTATTGTTTTGTCTGATAGATATGGTAGATCTTCTACTACTATTTTGTCATCTGAAAAAAATCAAGGAACATTTCTTAGTCCTATTACCGGTGATGTTAGTACTTTTCAAGGCGGAACAATATATCATCCATATAGTACTGCACCTGTAGGAAATAACACTGTGAATAGTTGGCCTGGAGACTCTATAAAAATATTATTTAATAACACTATAGAGCAAGCTAGATCTAATCCTGACTTACAATCATTTTGGCCTGGATTATACAATGGAAATTCAACAAGTGAAAATTATAACCCTTTAGGATGGTATTCTTACAAGATAGTTGTTAAACAACAAGAACAAGAATATTATAATGTTTATTTACCGGGTATATTAAATGGATATCCTGGTGCGCCCGCTACCCCACCTGATCCTGCAAATACAACTGCTTTTCTTACATTAATTAATGATAATATAAATAAAGTACCTAGAGATTTAACTGAAGTAGGTCCAGAACAAAAACAATTTAGAAGTTCAGTACAGCTTTATGGTAGAGTTACTCCAGACGCAGCAGCTCCGCCTACTTATAATACTCAATTTTATCCTGGAACTATCTCTGATACAGTTAATACTATTGCAGAAGAAAATGATATACTTGGTACAACAGGTACCACTTATTCTACTGTTTATCAAACAGAATCTAATCCTTTATTAGCAAGAGTTACTCAAGGTGATACTACAAACCCTATAGGAGGTGGTACTGTGGCTGCTGCCGCCACATATAATGTTTTATTAGGTGTTTATGAAACAATGCCTGTAGAATCAGTGATAGATATATATTGGGAAACATCAACATCAGGTACTATAGAAGATTTAAATAATGCTATTAATACAACTGAAGATAAAAGTATTATAGGTTTTAAAACAAATCAATCAACTGATAAGTGGGTATATAATCATTATGAAGATATAAACACAGGATCTGGTGGAGGTCCAAATTCATTTCCTTCTCCATCAGTTAATTCAACTTATACCCCTGGTGCTGCACAACCTTACACAGTTGTTCCTTTCTTCCCATATTATGCTGGAGGTGATCATGTTACATCTTCAACTATGGTTTTATCTTCTGTTATAGATGGTACTGGACGAGATAGAACTAGTGAGTTTCAATTAAATAGATTAAGTAAAAGTGCCGCTGGTACTCTTGAAGATGTTTATGCTATTACCGTAACTCAAAATTTTTATTATGGAACTAATGCGGATATTGATGAAACTTATACGTTTACATTAATAGTAACAGATACTTCAAACGCTGAAAATAAACAAACTACATTAACAGCTTTTGGAAGTTTACAAAACATTGGTCCTAGTATAACTAATTGCTTACCAACATTTAATAATGAAGTAGGCGCAGAGTTAATTACAACTTACAATGCTGTAAATGGATCAGCTGATAGTTCTCGTAATAAAAATGATTTAACATTTGCTATTGTTTCACAATCTCCTAACTTACCAGAACTTACAATTGATCAACAAGGTAATTTAAATGACCCTAGTAAACGTTTAAATGGAGAAATGACAGTAGAGGTTTCTGTAACAGATTCTGCTGGTGCTACTGATACTTGTACTACCGTATTTAATGGTAGTGTAGGTTATAGAACTATTCCGCTTAACGATAGTTTCTACACATGTGGAGAAAAGAGTGTAAACGGTGGTCCATTAATAATAAATAAAGCCTCAGAATCTTCTGGTTTTTATTGGAGTACCGCTAAAAATGTTAATATAAATGGTGACGCTGTTCCTGGAGCTGATGCAATTCCTTCGCCTAAACCTGTTAATAGAGAACCTGTAACTGGTTTAACTTTACCAGATGAATTAGTATATGTAGAGGGTAGTAATGGAACAGAAACTGTTAGTGTTTCGGATAATAATAATTGTGCCGGTTGGTCATGGACTAATACTAATAGAACAGCTACATCAAGTGTAACATATGATAATACTGATACTAATGAGCGACTATCTGCTTTAGGAGATAAAGCTTATAATGGTAAACTTACTTTTGGTGAACCTATAGGTATT
>JAAHTH010000819.1_pt2 | contig 18385 bp, 36 predicted proteins | sample 6116091 | NCBI WGS metagenome assembly JAAHTH01 (sample SAMN13939990, study PRJNA603662) | sponge metagenome | isolation source: marine sponge | host: Mycale hentscheli | place: New Zealand | collected 2006 | reverse complement strand
CATATCTCTTGGATTTTTCTCTGACAGCAGCAAGGGCTTTGGCCAATTGGCCTTCAGCGTCATAGCCTTGGTAAATCATTAACTCCAAATCATGTTTTCTACCCCTATATTCGACAACTAAATCCATACTGTATTTGTTTTTCTGGTAAGATATAATCTCAGGGATTTCTGGATCGGAGGCAGATTCGGCATCAAAATCAACATCGTCGAAATAGGCATTGTAAGGCTTAAATCTCATAAAGACTTCCATAATTCCATCGCCACCCCTTTCTTTAGATTGATATTCAGTCTCATAAGTCAAAAGGAGTTGTGAATATTTGGCAAGTAGGTCTTCCATGTCATTAGTAAAAGTGTTATAATCAAGAGTTTCAGCATTTCTTTCGGCGTTGAACTCCAATCCGACGAATCTACCTCCACCAAACTTCTCAAACAGGTGAGCCTTCCAAGCCTCAAATCCAAAGTCCCATTCTCTTCCTGCTGCCTCATCAATTTCTTGTTTGCTATCTGCCCATTCGTTGAACATGTCACTGTATTTCACAGAGCCGGGATACCTATTTGGGGTTCCAAGCATTATTTGGAACTCATCTGTGGACGACTCGGCATTCATAGCAGCCGACTTTTTCTTAGCCCAATTGACTCCAGAAGTTCCACCCCAAAGATTCCATGCGATCGTTCCAGCAGTGGGTCCACCATCAGGCATTTTCTTATCAGGACGATTATTCTTACGATGGCGATTAAAAGCACTCATACGGCGAACATCATGACGGCTTACCGATCCTGATGCTATTTTACGAGCCCGAGTGACTCCTGAATCAATCCCCTGAGCCTTTGCCTCTGACGGGGAAAGTCCTCCACGACCCCACTCTTTTCTTTGAGCCAAACCTTTCTTAGCGGCCTTGACTGCAGAAGCAGGTGGTTTATAAGATTCGGCGGAAAAAAGATTCTTCACCTTGTTTAACAACCCAGAACGAGGTCGTGGCTTGAACAGAACCATGTGCATATCGCAATCGCCACGCAAGCAGGCTTTTTCCACGGTTCCATCGTCTCGGTAGATCATCAAGACATTTTCTTCGTTCACACCGCACAAAGGACATGGTTCTTCCACGGGGGTATAACTGTATCCTCCCTGACCCACTCCAACTCGGTAACGACCTTCGGCTTCACGGTATCCTGAAGCGTAGATAACACGACCTTGACGTTCGGCTTTTTCTTTGGCACCTTTTCCAGTATATACTTTACCAGAATTGCCCCATTGATATGAGTCAGTTCCAACCTTGCGAACAGGCATGGTGATTATTCACCCTCACGACTACTTATACTTTACTAATTAAAAACCACTCATACCAATAGTTGCCTTCCCATGGATCTCGTTTCATATAATTTTTAAAAATAAAATTATTTTTGCAAACATCACAGTTGATTTCAGGTTCTTTGTTTTTGATTGCGGATCGCAATTCACCAATAATTTGCCCCTTTCCGCAAGGACAAAATCGATAGACCATATGGATAACTGAGTAATCCAACTATATCTATTCTTCGTCTATTAGATTAGGGTGGAGATCCCACCAATGATCATAATAATGATAAATGGGAATAAAACAAATCATAGAATAAATAGTAAGTGGGCCCATTAAAGTAAGATAATCCATCCCAGTAAACCAACAAAAAAGTAAAGCAAATGGTTGAAAAGCCACTGTGCCGTAAATAGGTCTAATTAAAGATTTTATCCAAACCTTCACACGACCACCTTGTCTTCAAGACCCATGAAGGGTAGAATAGCAAGTTCCTTGCCCTTGGCTTCGACCATGATATCGATGTGGTGGCCGTAGGTGTCGGGTAAAGCGTGAATAAGATACGAATGAGCGGGGGTTGGGTCGCCAGAGTTATCGTGCACCTCACGGGACTCAGAATAATGGACCGTAGGGATAATGTCAGCAGGCCAAGTGCTCATCGCCAACTCCAGAGCCTGTTGCTCGGATAAACCGCCAGTGCAAAACTGATGATGGTGATAATCGAAAACAATAGGAATGCCGATAACAGAGTAAATGCCGTCATAAAGATCCTGCACAGAATACATCGAAGCCCGATCGTCGTTTTCTACTGTCAGGCGAGCCTGAGTAGTAGAACCCAAACGACCAAAATTGGTGGTAAAACGCTGCATGGCTGATACCTTGTCGCCGTAAGCACCGCCGACGTGAATGTTAATCTTGGTGTTGTTATCAGCAGGCAAACCGAGCGTGTCAAAGATATGGGCATGAGCATTGAGGTCAAGAATAGCCTTGTCAACAACCTCGGGCTTGGGAGATGCTAAAACATTGTAAGGGCCGGGGTGAGTAGAAAGACGGTGTCCGTTAGCAAGAACAAATGCGCCGATCCGCTGCATGACATCAACAATAGAAAAGCCGTCAGGTAAGAGGTCGTCAAGATCCTGAATAGTATAGTTGAACTCGGGGTGAGACATAAACGGGAAAATATCGGAAGACAGACGATAAAGCGTAATGCCTTGCTGGTGATTCCAATGAACAATTTGCTCAAGGTCGAGAACGTTTTGATAAGCCAATGATGCAATATATGGCAAACCACGATCACGAGCAGTAGCAAGAATTAAAGAACGGTTGGTAGTAACACGATTGCGTTTGGGCTTAACATCGGGACCACCGAGCGTCATGTTGATACAGGCGTAACCAAGTCGGGACATAATATCACATCGGTGCTGTTACCCTTATAAGGCTTATGGTCAAGCCTTCCAAACTTGTGGGCAGTAAAAATTAGTATCTCGATCATGATACATCAATACCAAATTATCGGCTAAAGTGTAACCCTTTCTCTCCCATGCTTTTAAGAAAGAAATAGTGCAAGAAGTTAAACCAGAAAGATACAAAAACAGAGTATCTATGACTTTATTATCAAGATCGTATTTCACGACATCTTCGATCCACGTTTCAGCATGTGATTCTAAAGCATCAAAATCAAGAGGGTCGGTAATAGTATCTGTCCAAATATATCCCTCCACTGGTTGTGGGTGTCTTCCAGCAATAAGTCCAACATGAGCGTCCATGAATAAATTAGAAGTGATCATCTTTATATAGTTGGTGGTATTAATATAATGTATGGATTTGCTGGTATCAACGCTTCCAAAAGATCTTGTAGATCCTGTGGTAGTTGTAGTCCCTCTTAAATGGATGCGGCCCATAGTGGAAAAATATCCTAAAGCCTTTGACATCCTAATAGGCAATTTAATGGGTGATGGTCAATTTGATACTTATGATTTGCTCAAAGATAATTACACTGATGCGAACGCTGGTGAACATGCCACAACAGATGATATTTTGGGGTGGGCTCGGGCAACAAAGGATATGATGTTGCAAGAGAGGCCAGATGGTAAATCTTGGGATTTTGTTCGAAAAAATACTCCTCCAGACGTAATGATGGGTTTTGATATGGAAATCGGTAATGATAGTGAAGGTATGCGCTTTATAGAGATGGTAGAAAGCCTACCAAACGTGGATAATTTAGTATTCCCGATCCATGATAGTGGTGAAGGTGTTACAGGATTGTTGACTTTTTTGGGTGGAAATAATTTAGATAATGAAAAAACATTACGATTTAGAGGTGGCAGTGATCTACATGATGCAATCAGTATAGGCCCAGTAATAGAAGACTCAATAACTGATTGGATAGATAATTTTAATATGTTGCCTAAAGGATTGTATAAAATAAGGAACCTTTCAGATATGAATCTGAATGTGGGTATGTTTCAGGCAACTATTAATTATCGTAAATTGAGGATATAATGGCTGACCAAACTTGAGGGACTGAACTGGTTCCTAAGATCCACAAACGCTCCATGCGATCGGATATCCCATCAGCCATTCCGTGAAGGTGGCCATCAACCGACTCTGGGAGTGTGGGACTGAAATCAGGCCATGACTCCAAGACGTATTTCCAATCTTCTGTATTCCTTGGTGCGGGAGGGACGGGTAATTGACGGATAAGTCGTTCAACTCGATCCATAGACGGGTCGCTGTCGCCAAGGAGTCTGGACCTTTGCCCTGCTTGATTTTCTTGAGGGTTCTTTCCCAGCCCGCTCCGCCTTTCCATTCTCTGTTGCCGGGGGTTGGCCACATGGCTCCCTGTGCTAACAGGGGTGATGACCATGAAGAGTCGTTTTCTTCCGTGTTGGAGTCCGAGGTCCGACGCTGAGATTTCTGTGATAGATAACTCGAAATCCAACGATTGTAGTCGGCCACAGAAAGCAATAAATCCATCTCGTGAGGCGAGAACTTCGGGACGGAACTCCATGATAACTCGGGGCGATCCAAGTCCGACCAACAACTCTCCCAGATTGAGTGGGATGTCTTCAAGTCCCAAGTGGGCGAAGTTGGCGAGGACGAGATCCACTCGTTTAGACCACGGTATAGTATTGAAGGTGGCAAGGTCATCCCAGATAGGAACTGAAGGTAAGTGTCCCGATTCCATGTGCGAGATGAGATTGGCCACGGCATAATCCCTGTTCTCGATAATAACTTGGGGTTGGATCGCATCGCCTCGACTGAGGAACGCTCCCAAGAGGGACGCTCCAAATCCGGGATAAATAGCCAAGACATTCATACTACCCGCTAAGAAGTGATTGCTATCACCTATTTGTAGTTTATTCAATTCTGGTAGCATCGACACCGATGTATTTACTCACCAGCAATAAGTTAGACAATTTGGTCTTAAGATCATCGATCGTATTACAGGTATAATAATTCCATAGAATCCATTTACCATCCTCTGTTTTACCTTTTACTTCAAACTTCATAATTTTTACCCTCCTGTATTCAAGACCCGTGATTATTGATTTTAGCCTTGGTAGACATCGCCATTTTCGTCAATTTTATCATTTTCATAGGGTGCGGCCACTCTGCGATACAATTCCAACTTAGCACATTCTAATACTCCAATCAAGGAATTGATTTTACTGTATCTGACTTCTTCCAGCATAGCATCACACAATCTGGTAATAATATAATTGATTTCGCCTATACGAGAATAATCAATATTATCGATCAGGTCATCTATGAAGGGGTCAAGGTCTTCTCTATCTTCAGTTTTTATATATGGCATAATTTTCACGATCCTAATGGTGCTCCAAACGCAAGTGTTAAAATGATAATAAATGTAATCCACATAATGTAATCCCATCGCCACGCAATCGGACCAAACTCTTCCAGTATCTTAGTAGGTTTCATGACTCATCCCATTCCTTTATTTCTTGAGCGTTGTTCTTTTCTTCGGGTTTATTTAATTGAGCGTGAATGCGTTCATAGATATGTTCTTGAAATTGCGTTTCTTCCACCTTTTTTTCGTAAAGATATGTTAACTGTTGACCGATCGCCATTAACCAAAGATTCATACGGATCAGATTTGCTAATACCAAAACTACCATGATAGCCGTCATCCACTCCCAATAATCCATACCCTTAGTTTGTTCGACTACCCTTATATAGTTTTGTTGGTAATGATAAGAACGAAATTGGCAGCATTAAAAGGATAATTATAATGATATGCTAAATGAGCAATTGGATCTACTTTTTCCCAACGTGGTGGTTCGTCCAATCCATTTTGACGATGCATCCCATAACAATTCAAATCTTCCAGAACCCATTCAATTTCATGATCGAGCGGGGTATTGTAACCAATAGGAATGGTAATAAAATAATTGTCAGCCTGATCAATGATTTGCATCAATCCTTCGAAAGCCTCATGAGTATTAAAATCTTGGTTTCCGTATTCGGGCCTGCCAATGTGTTCTAATGTAGAAATGCAAACCACGTTTTTTCCAGTCAGATCGCACTCTGCTAATCGTCGAGGATCGGTGCCCTTTTCATCAAATGGATCGATAACAACGTCGGTATTATAACCATAGTAAGGCAACACTGCTCCGACTTCGACATAATCTTTATGTTTCTCGATGAAATCCAAAGCCAATGGGATCTCCATGCACCTTTCATTCATAATAGTGGTGTTGTAAGCGTGGTTAAAATAGGTTATTCCGTCGGACTCGTGAAAACCTGCTTTACCAAAAACGAAGTCTCCAAACCACTTGTTATGATTAACTTGATACATTTTAACGAAACCAAATTGCGCCAAGTAAGATTCGATTTCTGTAATTAATGGTGCCTCATGATAAACAAAATTGTGCTGACCCTCGGTGATAATATACTGAACATCATTCAACAGATGGCCCATACCTTTTAAGGCTTCTAACTCCGCCCCTTGAAGATCCATGGCTAACAAATCTATGGAATCACTTCTATTAGTCTCCCACCAATCATCTACCCTTACTGCTTCGACTTCAATCTGTGATTGTTCTAACTGTTCGTGAGGGTATTCGTTATTAAACTGAAAAGCACTGGAGGCTCCAACATTTCCGTTGGTGACAGGATAAAAGGTGAGTGTTTTGGTATGGGACCAACACGCCTTGTCAACTAATGTTACTCGATCGTTATCACCGATATTTTCTCGGCACAATTCGATGGCGGGTGGGTTACATTCCCAAGCCACAACATCAGCGTCAAAATAATCTGAAAGATGGATCGCATCTAAACCATCCCGAGATCCAAGTTCACAAATAGTGTTGATTTTATTGGAATCAATATGTTGTAAGAACCGAGAATAAGTCCCATGATGAATAAGTCCTTCCATAAGATTGTAAGAAGTTACAACCTATTTATATCTACTGCTTAGCGGAATAGCCAGCAGAAGGGTTGTCTTGGTCTGCAAATCCAACGCACTTCATCTCACGGTTCTGCAAATTATACACTGAGAGATAACCCATCTTAGGTTTGTATCCCAACATCCTCATGAAATCGGATTGACCTTGGAAAGTGGATGAGACAACTAAAGGAGTTCCACGATACCACTCCATCTGATGGGCGTGAGTATGTCCCGTAACCATCAAATCAGGCTTTCGATTGATAACCATCTGATCGGTTTCCTCAGGGCTGAGAGCATTTCTTTCGCCCCACATTGGAGCCAAATGCCTCTTTTTTAGCATCTCTTTCATAGCCTCGGCAGGCTTTTCGTAAGTAACGTGTGCCATACGAGGAACCATGTCATCGATACCCTTACCATGATAAGATAGGATTTCAAATGGATCGGATTCTCCACCATGATTTAGACTGATGCGAGCAGGATTGCCCATGTGAACACAATCCGAAAACATCTTTTGAATCTCAGATTCTAAAACAGGTTGCGGTTCGGCAGGACGCACGACATCGTGATTCCCCGGTAGCATAATGGGAGTGATGTGGTCTGGAAGCAGATCGAATTGACGAGCACAATATTCGTATTGATCATAAACGTCAGTGATAGAAAGGTTATTGTCTTGGCCGGGGTATACTCCAATGCCATCGGCCATGTCGCCAGAGCAAACTAAATATTTAATATTTTTGGCTACGGTATGGTCTGAGTTTAACCAATCCATCATACGACCCCATTCTTTGCTTAGGTGATACTTAGATCCAAAATGAACATCTGATGTAAAAGCCACGGAAACAGGATCGAAATCATCGCCGCCACGGTTTTGATGATTGGCAACTTCAGGATATTGAACACGGGACGCAATAAAGAAATCTTCTCCTGCTCTCATGTATCTACCAGTAATACCAATGACATCATCTGGCAAAAGCGTATCGATCGCTGGATGTTCTTTGGGAACGAAAACTGACATCCTTCCAGTCTTATCTTCCAATTCTAACATCCGTCCGCCAGATTTGGTTCGACGAACATCACAAACGATACCAATTAAATTAATATTTTTTTGTTTAAAGATAGCACGATTCTTTCTGATTTCTCTAATGGTGCCGACACTATGAAAGCCCCACTCATACCGAAGGATTTTAGATAATTCTTCGAAACGCTCAGAAAACAAGTTAACGATATTGGGCAAGGTTCCTGATTGCTCAGTCTCTCCAACATTGGGAGATTTAACAATCTGATCAGCATAGTCTTTGGCTTCAGCCATCCATGCTGAAGAATACTGCGACTTCACGCCATCAGCAAAGTTAAACTTACGGTAGCCCATAAATCACAACTCAAATCAAAAGGTTTAGTTCTTCAATAAGGTGTGAAGTTACTTCATCTGCCTCTTCCATAGATTTGCATCCTGTGATAACACATTTACCTGAAGAGAACACCAAGCAAACAGATTTTGGATCGTCGATGCGATAAATCAAACCGGGGAAAACCTCTGGCTCATATTCAGTCTTGTCGAAAGGCATGGTAATGATAAGTTCACTTAGATCCAAAGTATTGCCGTAGTTATGAGTAACAACGAGGTTTTGGATTTCAATGTCAACATCTTTTTCTTCCCACAATTCAAATCCTGCTTCTGTTAGTTCGGCATGGACTTTGCTAAAAGCAGCGTGAATGTCTTCAACCGATTTTGCTCCTGTGGCGACAGCCTTGCCTGAACGGAAAAGAAGAACACATACTTTAGGATCTTCAACACGATAGGTGAGTCCGGGGAATTGCTCAGCCTCATAATCCTTATCCAAGATATCAGCAATATCATAAAGATCGAGGGTATCTGTTAATTGGGTGCTGGCTACAACGTTGACAATTTTGTTGGTCATATTTAAAGACTGTCGTAACCACCCTTATATACTTAAGCACAAACAGGACACTGTTTTAGTTCTCCTGAATACTCATGCCCACAATGACAAAGGGTGTTTCCTCTTTGACGAGCAAGCATCTGCTTGATTTGTAACATTTCATGATCAACATAATCTGCGGGAATCTCATTCCGACTATGCCGGGGTTTGGCATCACGATCTTGATTTGACCTCTTACCCCTCGCAGGGTCTTTACGATTTTTGCCCATCTTAAATCCACTCATCAAAACTTTCAATGGTTACTAAACCTGCTTCTGAAAGTTGTTCCCAAAATGATTCATAGCCTGTGGCCTTGATAACGAACTTGCTAATCATGCTTCTGGCAATTTCCAAGTCAATACTTGGATCGGATAATTCACAATAATCTAAAAGATGGTGAATGGCCTGAGTAACGCAAAAGTTGAGTTGTGCTAATGACATCTCTTTGATGTTGGATCGGAAGGCTGATCGAATGATATCTTCGGCAGTAATTGAAATACGATTATTTTTTCCAGATTTCCAGTCTTCAAACAGAAGCCCATAAACCTTGCTTTTTTCTTCTGCAACATCAATCATAATAATCACAAGTTGTCTTTTCGACTATTTGAATGTTGGTGCTTGGACCTACTTATAGTTTGCGAGAACAAAATTATAAAAATTATTATAACAATTTTCAACATGAGCCCGTAATTCCAAAATGGCTTCAAGACCCTCTTTTTGATGGTGGTTTTTGGTCTCAGGATTTGATAAGACTTCACGGATTTCATCTTCCCATAACTCAGAGGCAAGATCCATATCGCTGTCGATCTCTTCGGGAGGGGTGGTGACTTGGTATCGATAGTAATTCAACTTGGTTTCTTCTCGATAGGCATCGATATAGATAGGTCCTTTGGGACAAGCCGATAGCATGACGGGGTGAGCATTAGCAAAGGTAAGGCATCCGTTAGCCATAGCCTCATAACTAACCATACCAAAGCCTTCTTGTAAGGATGGGTAAAGGATAGACTTACAAGAGCGATAATAATCGTTCATGTCATCATACCATCCTGCTACCGTGACATTATCAAACCACTTGTCCATGAAATCTACCATTTGTTGATTTCCATAATTACCACGCTTTATTAAAAACTTCTTATCGGGCATTCTACCAATTAACTTCATTACCATGAGTAGTCCTTTATGTGGTAGAGCATTTACAAAACCGAAATCATAGGGACGATCATCCCACCCATCAAGTGATTCGATTGGATCGGTGACTTCAGTATTGGCAGGGGGTATCACCATTTTTGGCTCTTTATTATAATGCTCAGTTGCAGAAACGTGATACTGCGTCGGAAATAGCATCATATCGTATTCTAAACGCCATGGCCAATCTTGCCATCCTTGATTGAGCCCTGCTGGCGGATCCCAGATCCTGCCGATGTTGAGCCATTCCTTGAATTGACGTTGTTTTCCATAGTTGAAATCACTGGGTCCCAAGTCGCCAAAATGGATGACTACGTCCCATTTGTCTTGCTGACTACCCTCTAAAAGATAGTCATGCAATTGGGAACGATTCCAATCATAGTATTGATTGCCAATACTCATATCACCATTGTGCTTTTCATAGGATAGATCGGGGTGGACAATTCGAGTAACTGGATAAGTAAGTAAAGTCTTACTTTCGATAGCATCTTCAGGAAGAAAGCAAACTACTTCAACATCGGCTCCCTGTGATATCAAACGAGAAACAAAGTGATGTCCTTCTAATTCTGCCCCTCCAGCAAAGGGTAACCAAAGCCGACTAACATAGAGAAACCTTACTCCACTTAGCATAGTAATCATTTCTCCCTTAGCAGGGTAAGGTCATTTGTTACCATTTTAGTTACCATTTCCTTAAGTTTTACCTTAGGTTGCCAACCTAACACTTGCTTAGCCTTACTATAATCTCCCTTTAGAACGTCTACTTCTGCAGGTCGATAATACTGAGGATCGATAGTAATGTAAGATTCCCATTCTGCTATCCCGATAGCATCAAAAGCCAGATCTAAGAATTGTCTAATAGAATAGGTATCTCCTGTGGCTAAAACAAAATCATCTGGTTGGTCTTGTTGAAGCATTTTCCACATCCCTTCGACATAATCTGGGGCATATCCCCAGTCCCTCTTGGAGTCTAAATTGCCGAGACTGATACTATCTGCCAATCCTAAATGAATACGGGCTACACCATCAGTTATCTTACGGGTAACGAACTCAATACCACGTCTTTCAGACTCATGATTAAATAAGATACCAGAACAAGCAAACATATTATAAGACTCACGATAATTCTTAGTAATCCAATAAGCGTATAGTTTGGCTACACCATAAGGTGATCGTGGATAGAATGGTGTGTTTTCGTTAGCAGGGTTCTCTACCATCTTACCATACATTTCCGAAGTGCAAGCCTGATAGAACTTAATCTCAGGATTATACTCTCTGATGGCTTCCAGCATTCTAAGACAACCTAATGCATTAACATCACCTGTGCTTTCGGGAATGTCCCATGAAACACCCACAAAGGATTGAGCGGCTAAATTGTAAACCTCCTCAGGATCGGATTTCTGAAGGGCTCGAAGCAAAGAGTTCTGATCAGTCAGATCGCCATCGATAAAATTAAAGTTAGCATGGTTAGCAAGATGGGCAGTATTAACTCTATTACGTTGGCTGGTCCTTCTTTCTAAGCCCCAAACCTTATATCCCTTAGATAGTAACAAATCTGCAAGGTGAGATCCATCCATGCCATTGACACCAGTTATCAGAGCGGTCTTCATATCTGGTGATGGTAATACTACCTACTTATATGTTCTTAAAGCCAATGGCTATTGATAGAAATTGGTGATGTATACTGTGACCTTAACATATCCAGTGCCTTTTTTCCAGTATACTCCCTACCATCTTCAAAAATAAATCCCATTTCTCGAAAGGTTACTGTGCCATCCATATCAAAGAATCCCACGGCCATCCAATTCCGATCAGAATTGGAAACGCCTCTAAGTGACCAATAAGCCGTTCCTTGTGTTATCTTGCCACGATTACTTTTGAGCCACCTGTCTGGATCGCCTTGATTTTGAAATTGAACTAAACAAGCAGTTCTCCAATTATCTGGTTGGGTGTGGTGTGGACTGGACAGATCGAAAATGTTGATTGGTAAGTCATTTGCGTAATCCTCTGCATAATCTCTATTAGCATTCTTAGAGTATGGAATATGGGGCTTAGTATTAGTGGGACCAAATGTAGAACCATGTCTGTTACGATAAGGGAAGTGCAATTTCTCCCTCCACCAAAGCATTTCTGGGTTTATGGTTGACCAACCACTACCTAAAGGATATGGGCGAGGGTCGTGTCTTAAACCATCTTCAACAAACATGATGTCTTTCGATACCCACATTTCTTCTCGATCCCAGAAAGGGTGTTGTGAATCTATTGGCCCGTCAAAGGCAGGCCACTTAACAAAACGAGACATTAAGATAACCTTATGCTTTCTACTATATGTAAGTTAGTAGTCCCTCTCGGATTTGAACCGAGGTCGGAGGAACCAGAATCCTCCATGATGGACCGCTACACTAAGGGACTTTTTGGAGTGTGGGTGGGAGAACCGAGAGGACGGAAGAAAAGAAGGTAACGCCCCGACCGGATGAGAGGTGAACTTCTCGGTTTTGATTTTGGTAAACTCCCATGGATTGTGATGGTTCTGTTATGTAGTGTGTCGCAGTAGTTTTTTGTTTACATCTTGCTCAGGGTGAACCATTTCCTGTGGATGATAGTTATTGATAGCACCCTTATATATCTTTACTCTCTGGTGATCATGGCCTTAACAGTTGGATGCTTAGAACACCATTCGTAAGTATAGGGTAAGTAACGAGAGGTCTTATATCTATGTAAGATCCCTCGCTTATGCCAAAGGTTCAAAACATAGGATGCTGAAGCAGCACCCTTAGAATTATACCATCGATATTTGTTTTTCTCAGAAACGTCAGCAGCAGTCAAACCTGCAGTAGATTGGTAAACGGGTAAAAGGTAATGATAATCTCGCTCGCCTTTTCGATCGTGATTCTGCATGGCTTTACGGCAATCAATAGAACAAAAATGTGAGTGGGCATATTGATTATGTTGCCTGATAAGATGGAATGGATCGGCACAGGTTTGACAAATGACTTCTATGGCTGGCCAATTCTTCTTAGAAAGTCCTCGTTTATCATGCTCATAACAATAACGGCTACAAAAACCATCATAAGAATAGTTACGACTTGACTTACCCATAGTATATGACTTACTGCAAACACCACACTTATCCATAACTAAGAAGGTGGATACCACCTATTTATATTATCAGCCATACATAAAATCATCGCTGGGATGAGAATCTACTTCCTCTACTGAGTATACCCGAGACAAAGTTTGTTCCAATAAATCTACACAGAAGATCTGAACAACCGGGGTATCGACACCATCCACATTGGAAAGAATCCAATCCATCATTTTCTTAGCAGTGCCAGCAAACAATTTCTTAAAATCTTCTTCACTTAGAACTTTATCAGTGATGATGCTACCATGAATAATGGCTTTTATTTCAGGTTTTAACTCTCCTGTGTATGCCTCAGAATCATCATCAACAATAACGTAATTGTCAAAAATACCTTCACGGATCCTTAGCATTTGGCGGTGAACTTGTGATTCAGTTAATTCCATATGATAAGATAGCATTCTTTCCTACTTATATCTATGTCCAAGATGGGCAGATCATCATAACTTGCGATCGACCATTCTTCTTTCCTGTGGCTTCGAAACTACGAGTTGGTGCATCTACAAAGACCTTAGCAGTCAAAATACTATCATGCATACAATAGTCCAAAACGGTTTGGTATTGCTTCTCAGCCCATTGAATAGGTGCTGCAGCAGCAGCCATGGTCTTAGCATCAGTATCGCCATACAATCCTGAGACTAAAGAAGCCAAAGAGAATCTAAAACCGTATTGATTTCGAAGTATTTGGCAGATGTCAAGATGGCGATTACTGTTATTATAATCATCAACAATATCCTCACAATTAGCACCACCATCATTAATATGCTTAGCAAGGATGGGTAAATCAAAGCCCAAACCATTCTTTGTAAGTAAGGTATAGTCCTGTTTAAAGTAAGCAATAAGGTCTTTTTGTAAGGATTCTAAGGGTCTGATGTCGTATCCTGCTAATTTAGGATCTATGGTAATAATATCCTGAGGATCGGGAACATAGTAATAACCCCTGCCCATATCCACACCCTCGTCAATCCAGAAATCATAAAGACAAACACATGATGTTTTCCAGCCTTTTGGGTTGCCAAACTGCAGGCCTTCAGCCTCCATATCGAGATTAGCGGTTTCAATGTCGAGGGCTATATATCGACTCATTGATCATCATCGTCCTCATCCAGATCGGAAGGTTCCATATTGAAAGTAAAGTTTGGATCCTTTAAATCAGTGAGGTTGATTTTAACACTGTCAGCAGCATCTTCCATGAATCCTCTAATCATGTCCATAAAAGGGTTGTAAGGTTCGGAATCATTTTGATTATCATCCCTATCATAATCATTGTGGGCATAGTTATTAGTATAAGCATCCATCCATCGATCAAACAAAGTTAAGACTTCTGACTTGGTCAATGCTATGTGCTTCATCTTGTCAGCAACACCCGCAAAGAAATCAAGGTTGTGCAAATAATGACGAATGTCCTCTTCACACTCACAATCGAAACCATCATCTTCCATTAGAATCACTCCTCTTCAGTAACCATTTGGTGGGGTTTGCGCCCGTAACGTGTTTTGTGTCCTTGGTTTCGGATTCTCGGTGGATAAAACCATCCTGCAACAGAACCGTCCTTATGATAAGCCTTGATGCCATTAGTCCACGAACCCTTGGGTCGATTATCAGGAACACAATTAAGTGGATGGATCGGAAGATCAGGATTGTCAGTAATTGTCATGGGTTTTCGCCCGCCATATTTGTGAGCCAAGAATATCACTCCTCACTGTAATCGTTTGCCAATGGATCTACTTCTGGGGCGGAATAAGTAACAGTGATAGCATTCATAGGTGCGGAAGTCTCACCCTCGGCTTCATGAACTTTAACAGTAACTCGCTTAGGTGTAACTGCAATAACAGTTCCAGAGGCAGTAACGCCTTTCTTGATTTCAAACTCAACTTGATCTCCGATCTTGACTTCAATATCTTCAGTTTCCTTTTCTTCGAGAAGGGCTTTGAGAGCATTGATAAGGTCTCGGATTTCATTAGTTGTCATGTCTTCAGCAGTTAGCAATAGATCGGTGTCCATAATACCCAGTGATGGTTAGCACCTATTTATACCTTACTTTCGAACTTCAACATTGAATTGAACTTCAGGCGATCCTGAATGATTTGAATCCATAACAATGACTACGGAAGGGAATGGTGCATCTGTGGTTTCGCTACCAAACTTGATACGTCCTTTAAGGAAGATAACCTTAGAACAGTTAGGATGCTTACTTAGACTGTTAAACCATTTGGTATCAGTTCTGGCAGGAAGTAGCCAAATAACTTTGGAAGGTGGGGCTGAGCCTTCTAATTCTGTAACACATTTATCAACAAACTTCTTGAGTAATTTGCCATAGGGTGGGTTTAACCAACACACTTCTCCTGCAGGCCATTTGGTTTTTAAACTATCCTGCGATTCGTCAATAAAATGAGTGCATTTGGAATTAATCTGATCGGCAGCCAGATCCCACTGTGGATCGAGATTAAGGTGGCTAATGATATTATTATACACTTTCAGGGGTGTAGCCCATTGATCAGTAACGCTACTGAACATCAACTTCTTATCCATGTAATCACCTTTGTTTAATGTCTGTCCAACCGCAATTACGACACTCTTTTAGAAGAGTCGATCCTCCGAAAGCATCTGTCGATTGCTGATTCAAATCGTGTGAACCACATTTAGGACAACCATTAGGCATTGGTCGTAGAGGTGTCATAGCAATCAAGCAAAGTTGTTGTGTCCAAGCATTGGTTGGCCAATTGGAGGGTGTGGTGGCCTACTGTAATCATCAAGATTTGTCATATCCAGATCTTCAATAACTGGGGCTGACATCATACTTGCTCGAAGGGCAGCAGCCTCTTCTTCAAGTGCTTGAATCTTAGAGAGTTTCTTAGCATTGAGTTCGTCTGCCTGATCAGACAGATTGTTTTTAACTTCATCGGAAGGAATAAGGAACAAAAATGCTTGTGGCATCTGATAGTTTTTGTTTACTGGAATCTTCATTACAAAGTTCTTAGACTTACAGACATCATTAAGTCCATTAGAGTCGATCCATTCTTGAGAGGCTTTTAGAGCCATTTCTTTGTTATCTGTTACTTGTGCTTGCATCATCATTCATCACCTTTATTTGGGTTTGCCGTCAAATAGTATCGCTTATATCGTTGTCCACTAAGGTCTTTGTTCCATTCAGAACGGAACTCATAACCCTTAACTTTTAGATCCATAATGCGTCGAGGCAAGGATCTTATCTTGTAAACAGTGTGGGCTTCCATTGGTGAAATGGAATCTACATTGTCAAAGTGGTGCATAAGCATTTCTACTTGGGTAGGCATAATATTATTTTATGTTACTACCTATTTATAGGTTTCTTTTGAAGTGTCGGAGGCAGGATTCGAACCTGCGAACACAATCGTGACAGGAGTTTAAGCCCTGCGCCTTTGACCGACTCAGCCACTCCGACAAGAGTATCAAAAGTTATCGTTATATTCTTGATTTCCTAAGCCAACTAAGTTAGCCTTATCCTTAGAAACCTTCTTTTCTAACTCAGAGATTTGTTCAACAGGATCGGTATCAAAGGTAACAAAACAAGGTCTGGGTTGTAGAACTAATTGATGATCACAAGTGCCGATCTTTTCATCCAACCAAACGATTAAACGTCTAAGTGGGACAAAGACAGGGCTGGTAATTCTGCTAATTAATCTACTCCTCATTTTCATCCCTCATTTTTATAAGTTCTTGTTGAATTGGTGTGTGATTGTGCATCATAATGCCGCCCAACCACCATAAAAATATAGTCATTACAGAAAGAAAAATAAGCCAAGCAATCATTCCTCTTCCTCCTTTTCAGGAACTATCATCCAATTCCATTCGTTTTTCATAAAATCACCTATTATCTCCAGATCCTTGAAGAACTCCTCTTTCGCTACGATCTAACAATTTAGAAACATTAGCCATAGCAATATCATCAAGAGTGATAGAAAGGTCATGGGCCAAATTAGCAACATACCATAGAACGTCTCCGAGTTCCTTAACTAAGGCCTCTTTTACATCCTGTTCTGGAATGCTGTCTCGAAGCATCTTCTTGATCTTCTCGGCTACCTCTCCTGATTCTCCTGCCAATCCCAAAGCAGGGTAAACTACCCTGTGTTCTTTAGGATAAATTGCTGTGGATCGGGCCAAAGCCTGATACTCATTAAAATCCATATTACCAAACCTTCCACAATACTGCCAAAGATGCCAAAGCAGCCAAAGTAGACATCATGGTTCTGATAAGTGCCATCTTGTGATTATGTCGATCACACCACTTTTCAAACTTACCACGATTAGAAGAAATACCAAGTAATGTCTTACCTGTGCGTTGTTCCCATTCGTCGATTTGCCCACTCCAATGGTCGAGCCATGTATCAAGTTCATTAGATCTCGTCATAACCTATCTTTGATGTGGGGACCTATATATACATTACTCTTCTTCTTGAGCCGGGGTATAGGAAACGCCATATAAGTAATCATTAGGGTGGATGCACAAACAATGGCTATCATGCGTAAGGATGGATTTACAAACATCGCATTCAACTATTTCCATCACATCAACTCCTTAGCATCAACAACGAGAACGTCTCCAAAGATTGACATCCCTGTCTTATTTGAAAGGGTGTGCTCATTGATAGCATCTGGAAACATTTCTTCGAAGTTCCCCGAAGCGGCGATAGCAGATGCCTTAGGATTGGGTGGTAATCCCATAGGGATGGCATCTTCGTTAACCAGCAGAACCTTGCCATTACTAAGTGAGATGACTGCATAATATCCGCCGACACACTTTTGAATAAAAAGCAACCTATCTGGAGAATCTTTGGGCAGCAATACCTGATCAACCCTTCCATCTGCTCGGATCCAAGTAGCCATATTATTCACTCCGATTCTATCTTTATATTATCAGTGTCGATCTCGATCCAAACGTGAGCACCACAAGCCAATGGATTATCAGGTTGATACTTGACCCTGCCAATTACATTACCACTATTATCAATCAACTTGATCCCATGGTGATATTGGTTATCTTTGTAAGTCTTACAAGTAATAACTGGCTTAGCATCCTCATCAGGGTTCTTACGATTCCACTTAATGTGGTGTTGATTGATGTGGATGATTTGCTTCATATTTGACACGCATCCATAAACTCTTGAATATTGTTAATCATATCATCGTAAGTAATATTAAACTTATCCTTTGAAAATGTCTCTGAAAAATAAACCCAAGTGCTAATGTTGCTCATAAGAGCAATCCTCATGTTATGGTAGCATTCCCAATTCATCAAATCAATTTTGCTTTTACCTTTATGTTGATCTGGGTGTTTATTATCAGCCCTCAACATTGATTCCATATCTGCATACATCTTAACAAAACTCATTTTATTCACCGATCCCTTCAAAGTAAAGTGTAGAAACTTCGACAATACTTT